>Ga0160422_10000729_pt1 | contig 20167 bp, 17 predicted proteins | sample Fk160mmetaG_FD_108192 | JGI IMG/M metagenome (GOLD analysis project Ga0160422, IMG submission 108192) | Marine microbial communities from the Central Pacific Ocean - Fk160115 60m metaG | ecosystem: Environmental > Aquatic > Marine > Oceanic > Photic zone | place: The Central Pacific Ocean... | reverse complement strand
TCTAATAACGCAGGGGTAGACGATTTTGGGCTGGGTTTACTGCTTCAAGATCGTCAAGTAAAAAAAATGATATCATCCTATGTTGGCGAGAATGATCTTTTTATGCAGCAATATTTGGCGGGGGAACTTGAAATAGAGTTTAATCCCCAAGGAACCCTAGCTGAACGCTTGCGTGCCGGTGGAGCTGGTATACCAGGTTTTTATACGGCTACTGGAGTAGGTACAAAGATAGCGGAAGGTAAAGAAACGAAGGAATTTGACGGTAAGACCTACATTCTGGAACGAGGTTTAAGGGCTGATTTGGCAATCGTTAAAGCTTGGAAAGGTGATGCCCAAGGAAACCTCACATATCGCAAGACGGCAATGAATTTCAATCCTGAATGCGCAACCGCAGGAAAAATAACGATAGCTGAGGTGGAAGAAATAGTCCCTGTTGGGTCTCTAGATAAGATGCAAATTCACACACCAGGCGTATATGTGCAAAGGATTTTTGCTGCAAATCATGAAAAAAGAATAGAGCAACGTACAACACGTGCGGCTTAATGGAGGTTTAAACTTATGCCCTGGGATAGGAATGACATGGCTGCTAGAGCAGCTCAAGAATTGGAAGATGGTTTTTACGTTAATTTAGGAATAGGAATCCCAACTCTCGTATCGAATTATGTTCCCGAAGATTATGATATTACGCTCCAGTCGGAGAATGGCATGCTTGGTATGGGACCCTTTCCCACAGAGGAAGAGATTGATGCAGATTTAATAAACGCAGGCAAACAAACGGTCACTGAATTGGACAGGACCAGCTATTTTTCGTCTTCGCAAAGTTTTGCAATGATAAGAGGCGGCCACATAAATTTGTCAATTCTTGGGGCCATGGAAGTTTCCGAAACGGGCGATCTAGCTAATTGGATGATCCCAGGACGTCTCGTAAAAGGCATGGGAGGCGCCATGGATCTAGTAGCTGGCGTGCAAAGAATAGTCATAATAATGGATCATGCTAACAAAGCTGGCGAATCAAAGCTTCTTAAGAAATGCAGCTTACCATTAACCGGCCAAGGCGTTGTAGACCGCATCATTACCAACTTGGGTGTTTTTGATGTCGTGGAGGGTGGGCTAAAGGTTATTGAATTAGCTCCTGAGGTTACCATGAAGGAAGTTCGTAACAAAACTGAAGCAACAATAGTGGGCTCGTAGTTTAGGAATTACAGACAAGTTTTGGCGATATACACCTAACACGTTTTGCTAGTCCTCAACCCACGAAGTCGTTCCAGCGCCGCAGCTGCTTCATCAATTAAAGTGTCGTAAATTTGTTCCATTGGTTGCACGGAGTCAGCAAAAACCGCTGATTGTCCCATTGATAAGATAGCTTTGTTCCAGTCCCCACTTTTATAGGCATCAAAAGCATTCGCTCCTTTTACATACGGCCAATATTGATCGAAATCCTCTATCCCATCCAACTCAAGGCTCTGTACGGCCCGCGCAAACTCATTGTTTATCACGCGAGATGTATTTCTAAATGAACTCATCACCAATGTACTGTCAGCAGCTCCTGAATTAACAATTTGTTTCTTTACTTCTGCATGCGACCAAACTTCTTCCGCGACTAACACCCTCGTGCCAATAAGGACCCCATCTGCACCCATGCCTAAAACAGCTGCGAGTTGTCGTCCATGGCCAATGCCACCGCCAATGACAACAGGAATATCTATTTGCTCGGGACCAAGAACGCTGTGTATCATACTACTTACAAGTTCAAGTCCCGGATGTCCCCCGCATTCAGCACCAACAATTGTTACTGCATCGATATCCAACTTAGTTGCCGCAGATAAGGCGTGTCTAACTGTAGAGACTTTATGAAGCACTATGGATCCAGCTTCCTTGAGTTTTGGAAGCATGGTAGTTGGTGGCAACCCCGCTGTTTCAAAAAATCTAACACCCTCATCTAGAGCTATTTTTAAATGGCCTTCCAAAACTTCATTTTCTTCAGCTCGCATAGACTGATAGAGATTTACTCCGATTGGTTTGCCCGCGGTTAATGAAAGCGATTTCTCTAATTCATCCTTAAATTGAATGGGATCAGGAAACGTTTTAGCCGTTAAAAAACCCATGCCCCCGGCATTTACAGCGGCCGCTGTATAATTGGCGTCTGCAAGCCACATTAATCCCCCACATAATATAGGGTGTTCAATATTAAATAATTTAGTGATGCGTGTTGAAAATAGAGGCTCTCTCAAAGCTTATACTCCTAGTGTTCAGTAAAAATATTATTTGGCTAGTTTAATCTAGGCGACCTTAAACCGTTGCTATTGGGGACGGTGGTGATCCTACTGCTCCGGGTAATCGAAGAGGCGGGGCTGTTAGTAGAAACCTATTTCTTTTGTTTTTGCGCAACCAATCTCGAAAAAGCGTAAGGTAAAACATTTCGCCAATGTGTATCCCAAGCTTAAAGATACATAATTCATGCAGAGGTAACATCGCTATAGGGTTGGTTCCTGTGGGGAGCGGTGAACTTACGTCTTCAATTCCATAGTTATCGGCAATAATAACTGAAATCCCGCTATCTCTTATCCAATCTTGCAACTTTTCATCTCGGCCATCAAGACAAGCAAAAGTATTGTGTAAATCATGCTCATTGGGGTTTTTATTCATATCCATTAAACCTTGAGCAAAACCCGTGTGGAAACACGCCATGTCACCCTCTTCAATCTCTATATTATCTTCTTCTAATATTCTCATTAGCTCGTCGTAACCAACAAGGACCCTGTCTCGCCCATGACGCTGTTCAAGGTCGACTAGTACCCCTCGGCCTTGAACGCAGGCTTCGGCCATATTTTCTATGCCTAGAGCCTTGGCATTTGAACCTTCGAATTTTGTAAACTCATCAGCCTCGATTTTTTCTTTAGGCGAAACAATATGCTCGTCACCTCTCCAACCATTGTAATAGACCACTTCTGGTTTTCCATCTCCATCAGCATCAAACCATCCCCCCACATGGCAAAGGCTATCCCACTGTGTCGAATATTGAAGACAGATTAGTGCGGCGTCGTCGCAAACGACATCCGTAAGACGTGGGTCGCTAATATGTAATGGAAGATTAAAGTTGGCTAAACCGCCCCTTTGGGTTGCAAATAAACGCGGGGGAAAGCGGCGAGGATTAAGTAAACGGCCGCCCGGGTAGTCAAGAGGGAGGGACAGACAAAATCTCTCGCCTGTTTTTACTTCCCTGACAGCTTTAACTACTCTTTCCGGTGTTAATAAATTTAAACGCCCTTTTTGATCATCTGGACCAAATTCGCCCCAATTCGAACCGTCTGGTCTATTTTTCCATCTTTGAGTCATTTTCTTCTTCCCAGTCGTGCAATAGCCTATCCTGTAATTTCAATTGAGGTGTGACAAGAGTTTACATAAAGCATTACACTATTGAAAAGTGGGAATCTTTATTGAAAGATTAACGGCAGTTGAAAAATATCCTCTCGATGCAATCAAATACAGTAATTGGAATTTTGATCATGATCCTAGGCATGATCATACTCGCAAGTACCGACGCAATATTTAAGTATCTAACAGTTACTTTTGCTGTAATTCAGATTTTATGGATACGGTATATGGTTTTTGCTGTTATAGGCACCCTCGTCGTTTTATAAAAAACATGGCGTTTCAGGGCTACGCACAAAAAGGCCTTTTGCTCAAATTTCTAGAGGGCTCCTGCTTACCGGAACAAACTGCATGGCAGTTTTTGCCTTAAGTCTAATGCCGATAGCGGATGCGCATGCAATCTTGGCCATGGCACCACTCTTAGTGACTGCCGTTTCTGCTTCCTTATTAGGCGAGATAATAAGTTTTAAAAGATGGATGGCAGTACTCTCTGGTTTCTTAGGCGTAATCATAATTTTGCGGCCAGGAATAGGAGTTTTTGACCCGATTGCTCTAATCCCGCTAGGTGTAGGAGTTATGTTTAGTGCTTATACCATTTTAACTAAAGTGATTAGTAGAGATGATACAAATGAGACAACTCTTTTTTATACGGGCATTGTAGGTCTGGTTTCTCTCTCTTTTATTGGGCCGTTATTTTGGATTGCCCCATCCATGGTCAACTGGTTTTGGCTTCTTTTGGCTGCCTTGTTTGGTTCACTGGTGCACATATTCATTATCACGGCGCTCCATTTGGCGCCTGCTAGTGCACTTCAGCCATTTAATTACACAATGTTAATATGGGCCACATTTCTAGGGTATCTTGTCTCTGGTGACTTCCCTGACGAATGGACTGTCACGGGCGCTGCTGCGATTGTAATCAGTGGTTTGTTAGCATGGCATTGGGAACGTAGAGGACTTTAAGAGTTACGCAACCAATAGTCTTTCAATAACTTTCTGAACGGACAGTGCTGTGCGGGCGTTAGCCAATGGCTGCGAACGGCCTTCTAGAAGGTTAACGATATTATCTAGTTGCCGCTGCAATGTTTCGGTGCGCGGGTCTGATTGGGTTTGGGAAATCGTTGACCATTTTTCATCTTCTGAGGTTTCTAATAGGTAGAAGTCACTTATCTTAGCACTTTTTTTTGCACCCCAAATTGTGATTTCTTGTCTGTCCGGACCATGACCACCACATGACCCAAAAATATTTATCGGTATTGTTCCACATGCCAATTTTGCCTGTAGGTGTGTTTCGCATAACGCGGCGTCGTCTGGGTAGGTGGGGTGTGAGAAATTTACCTTAGCTTCACCAAATAATCTTTCTACTACAAAAATGAAATGTGATAGCACTTCACGAATATAACCGCCAGAAGCCTTAAAACGTAGCCAGTCTGCCTCCACTTGCCAAGTTCGTGGCCACTGTTGATATTGTAAAATAATGTCTACACCTTCGACGTTTCCGAGCTCGTCATTATGAAGAAGTTCTCGAACTTTCTTTATCGCTTCACTTGAAGCTTGGACAAAATTAACTGCGTTTATATGGTTCTTTCGTTCCAGGAGTTCAACAAGGCTTTCACTCTCCTGAATATCGACACCAAGAGGTTTTTCTAGATATAGTGGAATTGAAGCGTCTATTGCCTGTAAAGCATATTGCCTGTGAAATTCTGGGGGGCATGCGATGTAGAGTAGATCTGGTCTTACCTCGGTAATAAGTTGCTCGGGCGTCTCACTGCAATGTATATTTTGAAATTCTTGCTTTGTTACTTTCAACGATGTGGTAGATGGATCCCACACTGAAGAGACTTTGAATGCCGGATGCTTGGCAAAGTTTGCTATCATTCGTCGACCCATAATCCCTAGTCCTATGATCCCTGCATTATATTGCTTCATGAACATTCCTAATTAGTGAAAAAAGTATCTTTTTTAGTACAAGGGGTTTAGTAGCCTATTGCGCATCCATCTTTACGCGGCTCGGAGCCGCCAATTAATACCCCGTCCTCGTGATTAATCCAGATGCACTGGCTTCCACCAAGAGGTTTGCTCAACTTTTCAATCTGGTGTCCTCGATTTGTTAAATCGGCAAAGATACTGGGTGCAAAGTTCTCTTCCATTTGAAGTTGCTGGTTAATGGCAAAGCTTCTAGGTTGATCCATCGCTTGCTGCACATCGAAACCAAGATCCAAAACGTTACTGATAAAATTAGCGTGACCCGCAGATTGATACTGTCCACCCATCACGCCGAATGGAGCAATCGTTTTTCTATCTTTTGTTATCATGCCAGGAATAATTGTGTGCATAGGGCGTTTCCCACCGTCAATACAATTAACATGACCTGGATTAAGGTTAAAAGATGAGCCACGATTTTGTAAAACAATGCCTGTTTTTGCTGCCATGATACCTGAGCCAAAACCAGAAAATAAGGAATTGATAAAAGAGATCGCGTTCCCGTTGACGTCAACACAGCATAGGTACGTTGTGTCCGTATGGCTTGGGAAATCAGAGGGGCCATAAGATTTTGCTTCAGCCATATCTATCTGTTTCTGAAGCCTACCAATATGTTCATCTGAAAGTAACCAATCTACCGGTATCTCACTGAATGACGGATCGGAGATATAGGCATCTCTTTGATGATAAGCCAATTTAGTGGCCTCGGCGAGTAAGTGTATTCGATCAGCCTCGTTTAGGCTTTCCATATTATAGTGACTGAGAATTCGTAATATAATTAAAGCGCAGATACCCTGACCATTTGGAGGGCACTCGTTGATAGTATGATCATTATATAAGACGCTAATAGGCTCAACATAATCTGCAACGCACGAAGCAAAGTCATCTAGCGTATGAAGGCCGCCTAAATTATTTAGCCGATTAACCATATCTTCGGCAATTTCACCAGTATAGAATGCGTCTCCGCCACCCTTGGCAATTGCTGCTAAAGTCTTTCCTAGCAATGGTTGTGCAAATGTAGTCCCTGCTTTTGGAGCCGCTCCGCTAACGGTTAATATTTTACTCGATACTTCATCACCTAATAGTTTTGGTAGATTATCCGCCCAATCAAGCGCCACCCTGGGTGCTACAGGAAAGCCATTTTCAGCATAATTTATAGCTGACTGTAAAAGCTCTGTTAGGTCTTTTGTTCCATAATCCGTATTAAGTTGAGTCCAAGCAGAGATAGCTCCTGGAACATTGACAGCATGCGGAGTTTCTATCTCTATTTGTTCTATCCCTCTATCCCTTAAGCTAGCAATATTTGCTGCAGCAGGAGATTTTCCCGAGCCATTTAAAGCGATCGGTTTTGAGGAACCACTGGGACTGTATAAAACGAAACAATCTCCCCCAATTCCTGTCATGGCTGGTTCAACTACACATAGAGTTGCGCAGGCGGCAATAGCTGCATCTACGGCGTTACCCCCAGATTTTAACACATCAACGCCGGCCTGTGTCGCCAGTGGGTGACTAGTTGAAACCATAGCTGAGGGTGCCATGACCGGAGAACGGCCCGGAAAGTGAAAATTTCGCATAAACAAATTCCAAACTTACTGTTATTCATCTCTCAAAATAAAACATTCCCCTATGTCAATTAAACAATAGGGGAATGTTTCATATGATGCCAAAGCTGAAATCATTAAAATGAACTAGTTCGCCGGACCTAATTTGCGCGCGAGTACAGCTAGCAAAGTAGCTCCTCCAGTCAGAACTAATCCGATAATGAACAACTCTAGATTTCCTAGCCCTACTACGTCGTTTCCTGGCATTGCAAATGAAAGCGCCCCAACTAATAGAGCCAATCTAATTGGCCACTGGATAACACCTATGCCTGTTAGATCTCCAAATCCGTATAGATAACCTTGCAAACTTGTTGAAAGAACAATTACGCCTAAGATTGCGCAACCAAACACTGTTAAAATATGTAGTGGCTCTCCCTGCATTATTAGACCGGGGTCGAGAACAAAGAAGAACGGAACAAAGTATATTATTGTCCCTAGCTTCATTGACTCAAATCCAGTTCGCATTGGATTTGCTTGAGCTAAACTTGCTGCGGCAAATGACCCTAAAGCAACAGGTGGAGTAATATAAGAGAGCATTCCCCAATACAACATAAACATATGGACTCCCATTAACGACAAGCCGCTATCTGTGAGTGCTGGGGCGAGTGTTAAAGCCAAGATGATGTAAGCTACAGTCACTGTCACGCCAATGCCCATAATAAAACTTGCTAAAGCGCCAAGTATTAATAATAGGGCAACATTGTTTCCGGCAAGCTGCAATAGCTCGAAAGCCAATGTTCCTATTTTACCAGAATAGGAAAGAGACCCTACAATAAGACCAATTCCCACCAAAATCGCCGCAAGTTCAGCAAAAAGACGACCAGTAGCGAGCAGGAAGTCGATGAAACGCTCCCAATTCCAGCGATGTTTTGGATGCAGTTGGTTAATTATCAGTAAAAGCGCCGTTGCATAAAAGGGAGCTTGCGCTTCCCGTTGCATGAAAACCAAAAGGTAAATAAGTAATGCAAAAACAGCTACATAGTACCAACCGTCTTTAAGTGTTTGACTAACAGTTGGGAGCTCGGCTTTTGGTAGGCCTTTAAGTTTGTTTTTCGCAGCATACCCATCTATCTGCATGAATAAGGCGAAGAAATAAAGTACTGATGGAATTACAGCTGCAACCACGATGTCGCGGTAGGGGACTTCGAGATTAATTGCCATAATAAAAGCCGTTGCACCCATTATCGGCGGCATTAGTACGCCACCTGTTGAAGCGCAAGCTTCAACACCACCCGCCACATGCGGTTTAAATCCAATTCTTTTCATAGCTGGAATTGAAAGGGCACCCGTTGTGAGAACATTTGTTATCACGCTACCACTCATAGAGCCCATTAACCCAGATGCAAAGATCGCTACTTTAGCCGGGCCACCGCGAACATAACCCAACAAAGAGAAAGCTAAATTAAGAAAAAATTGCCCTCCGCCTGTATATTGCAGCGCAACGCCAAATAATAGAAACCCTATCACTAAGCCCGCAAACGCTCTTGTTGGAATGCCGATTAATGCTTCCGTGGAAAGTGCATAATAGGCAACTGTATCCCAAAGTGTTTCACTGGTGCCCTCCAGAACCCCGGGCATATCTCCTGCGACAAGAGGATAGACAGCAAAAATGACAATGATGATAGTCACAACTCCACCACCGGTCCTTCGCACGCCTTCTATTGCTAAAAGAACAAGGGCTAAACTAAGCCATTGCATCTCTTCTGGTGCGGAAAATTCCCATCCTTCGTCCAGCATATCTATTGAGTAATAGACGAAGATAAGACAAATAGATCCCGTTGCCAGAAACAGAAGGATATCGTACCACGTCATTCCTTCCTTTCCTCGTTTAGGGGAAACAGGAAATACGATGAAAGCTGTTGGGAGAAGCAGTGCCACTATTGCGTAGAAATACTGGTTTTCAATTGGAACGTAACCAGTAAAACGACCTAGGTTAAATACTTGGTAAGCCGAAAATACAACGGATGCAACCGATAGAATTATTAGGACCCACTGCCAAAATGGAGTGAGCCGGCGAAACCGTTGCTCGGTGTTCGCCGGCTCAACTTGTGTGTCAGCACTAGACATTTTTACACTTTAATGTTTCAAGCTGTGCCTAGTTGAAAATTGGATCTAAGCCAGCTGCTTTTAGCGCAGCCACTCTTGCTTTGCCCCAAGCTGCCTTTAGATCTTCTTTGCTCATGCTATCCTTTCCGGACATGGCGTCCCAAGCCTTTTTGATGACTTCTTGCCTGCCAAGTAGCATGTCGTGATGTTTTTGTGCAGCTGCATTCCACGTGCCTGCCTCTTTATAGTATTTTACTGCACCATCATGATACGGCATTGCCCATTGCATGTTTTGGTTTGCAAGTTTCCAACCCAGAGCACCTTTTGCTGCATTCTTGTAATCGTCATAATGTTCTACCATAGCCTTTACTATAGCGTAGACTTCACCAGCATCTTGACTGTCATTGGCGACAAGTATTGGGTATGGGTAGTTTGAAAGTTGCGGCGGATTTTGTTTATCGATTTCGGAACCAATCTTGGCTTTTACTTTTCCATAAACCGGCGCAGCAGCTGACATGCGATTCCATCCCTCCGAGTCATTATGAGGGACAGGAACCCAGCGAAGACCGCGTGGTGAGGCTGCAAGTTTTTTTGGGCTGGGAGAAACTGTGCTAGAGAAGGCTGCATCGGACTGCCCGTTGATAATGGCGTCGAAAGAAGCACCAAAACCCGACACTTTAACTTTCTCAACGTCGTCCCAGGTCAATCCAGCAAATGAAAGTTGCGCAGCAACATTCCAATTTAGTGCAGGAGCACCTTGTACCCACGATACCCTTTTTCCTTTCATATCTGCCATTGTTTTAACATTGGCATCTTTTGCGGTAGCAAGGGATAAGCCGAATGATCCAATATTTGTCATTAAGACGCGGATTGGTTGAGGACCCCAGTTTTTATCAGCAAAAATGAAAACACCTTCTTGGCCAAAGTAAGCTGCAATACCGCAAGCGCAATATCCAGCTTTGTTATCTCTTAATGGTGCCATTCGAGAGATATCGTTTTTGCCAGGTATGACACGCAGATTTGTACCGTAATGTTTCTTAAGCATATTGCCGATAGCTACAGCCTGTGCATAGCCTGAAGATGTTGTGCCATATGCAGTCCAAGCGGTTTTTTTAGGTACACCGCCTGCTTGCGCCGCTGAGGACACTGCAAATGCCGCGCCTACCAACCCAGCAATTAAGCTAGTTTTATTGAAAATCATATATTCCTCCCAGTTTAAACGTTGGGGCAAGTAACCACACGCCCCAATTTAGTAGAAGAACACTGCAATATCTCGGCAAACCTTGCAAGAGTAGATACTTTTTTTTTTATTTTTAATTAAAAAAGGGACTATTTCTTTCAAGCTATCGGGTGAGTGAAACGTTGGGCGACGTTACTATGAGATTTTGACATTTGTCAGATTTTAGTAAATTCTCCCATAACTTTCAAATATAGGAGGGCTAGATGTTGAAGGCCGACTTATCCGGGAAAAAAGCATTAGTTACTGGAGCCTCATCAGGGATAGGAAAGGCGATTGCATCCTTATTGGCAGAATGTGGAGCAACAGTTGCAGTAAATCATCTGCATGAAGATGCGCGAGGCCCGGCCACCGTAGAGGCATTAAACACCAGGGGTTTTCAGGCGGTAAGTGCCCCAGGTGACGTATCTTCAGCCGATAGCGCCAACAGTATGGTATCAAATGTGATAGATGGTCTGGGAGGCTTAGATATTCTAATCAACAACGCGGCTACTGCTGCCACTACTGAGCCCATACCTTTTGAAAATTTGGAAATGATAACGGAGGGACGTTGGGAGGAAATCATACATACTAATGTAATAGGACCTTTTAGATGTTCTAGAATGGCGGCCCCGATATTAAAAGAAAGAAAAGGCTGTATCGTTAATACTGCTTCTATAGCGGGCATAGGAAATGCTGGTAGTTCTATCGCCTATTCCAATTCAAAGGCCGCTATTATAAGTCAAACCCGCTGCTTGGCGAGAGCACTCGCCCCAGAAATTCGGGTAAACGCGGTAGCTCCTGGTCTTACACGCACTTCTTGGACAGATACATGGAATAAAGAGGGAAAGCAGGTGTCAATTGATGCATCACTTCTCAAAAGAATGGTCGAACCAGAAGATATTGCTCAGGGCATGTTATTTCTTGTCGTAAATCCTGCCATAACCGGTCAGACTATAGTAATAGATAATGGGCGATTGCCCACATAAAAATTCTAATACGTTTAATAAAATTTGAATGGTAACTTATTGATCATTACATAGGGAATTCTTAGTCTAATAGAGTCTTCTTAATTGACGAACCTACCCTGCTATGTAAACCTCCTCGGCATTTCAAAAGAGTTTTCGGAAGACATTTGGAGGATTTTATGAGTGAAGCTTTCGTCTGTGATGCGGTTCGCACGCCCATTGGCCGCTATGGTGGTGCATTGTCAAAGGTTCGTGCTGATGATTTAGCAGCACTCCCAATAAAGGAGTTAATGAAAAGAAATCCAGATGTCGACTGGAGTAAAGTAGACGACGTCTATTACGGGTGCGTTAACCAAGCGGGTGAGGACAATCGTAATGTTGCTAGAATGGCCCTTTTACTGGCGGGTTTATCACCAGAGGTTCCAGGAGCGACAGTGAATAGACTTTGTGCTTCGGGTATGGAGGCTGTTAACTCGGCAGCTCGGGCAATCCGGTCTAACGAGGGTAACCTTTTTGTCGCTGGTGGAAGCGAAAGTATGAGCCGGGCCCCATTCGTGATGGCAAAGGCGGAAACTGCCTTCGCACGTTCAGCTGAGATTTATGATACAACAATCGGATGGCGTTTTATTAATCCGAGGCTCGATGGACAGTATGGCTCAGACTCAATGCCGGAAACGGGAGAGAACGTCGCAGAAAAGTTCCAAATAAGACGAGAAGATCAAGATAAATTTGCACTTGGAAGTCAAACAAAAGCTGGTAAAGCTATAGAAAGTGGACGTATGGCCAAAGAACTTCTAGCAGTTGAAATACCTGGTCGAAGGGGTGATCTCACTATTGTAGACAAAGATGAGCATCCTAGGCCAGATACGACTTTGGAAGCGCTTTCCAAGTTACCCACTCCTTTCAGAAAGGAAGGTGGCAGTGTCACACCAGGAAATGCCAGCGGTGTAAATGATGGGGCAGCAGCAATGATTATTGCGAGTGAAGATGCAGCAAAACAGCATGGTTTGACGATTAGGGCAAGAGTTGTCGCTTGTGCCACTGCTGGGGTTGAGCCAAGAATAATGGGAATAGGGCCTGCACCTGCCTCACAGAAAGTCCTCGACCGTGCTGGCCTAAACATCGCCGATATGGACGTTATAGAATTAAATGAGGCTTTTGCTAGTCAAGCGTTGGCAACAATGAGAGAACTTGGCGTAGAAGACGATGATCCAAGGGTTAATCCGAATGGAGGAGCCATTGCATTAGGCCATCCACTTGGTGCATCCGGGGCTAGGTTAATATTAACAGCTGCGCAGGAACTTGAGGAAACTGGCGGAAGATATGGACTATGCACTATGTGTATTGGTGTAGGCCAGGGGATGGCGACTATTATAGAGCGTGTCTGATATGGAGCTAAATACGAAGTCCAACGACCTCTTGATAGGGGTTGTCGGCGGTGGCGCAATGGGGCAAGGCATTGTGCAGGTTTCCCTTGAAGGTGGCATGAAAGTCACTCTATTCGATGCTAAACCCGAGAGTGCTAATCACGCTAAAGACCTAATTTTTGGTCGATTGGAGAGAAATGTAGAAAAAGGCCGCCTCGAAAAAAAAGCTCTGGAAAACATTAAACAGAACCTTATTCTCGCTAAAGATTTCTCGGAATTTAGAAAATGCGATTTAGTAATAGAAGCAGTCTTTGAGGATATTGACGTTAAGCTTGACGTGTTTAAAGAGATCGAGAAATGGGTTGCGCCAGACTGCATAATAGCATCCAACACGTCTTCTCTACCAATAGCTTCGCTAGGCCGGCATTGCGAACATCAAAACCGCTTTGCAGGACTACACTTTTTCAATCCAGTCCCATTAATGAGGCTTGTTGAAGTAATCAAAGGGCCCTCGACAGATGATTGGGTTATTGAGGTTCTAACTGATCTTGGAAAACGTATGGGACGAACACCGGTTGTCGTAAGAGATGCGCCGGGGTTCCTAGTTAATACTGGTGGACGTGCATTTACTACTGAAGCCTTGCACATACTTCATGAAGGAGTAGCAAATCCTGCTCAGGTTGATGCAGTTATGCGTGACTGCGCTCATTTCAGAATGGGGCCGTTTGAATTAATGGACCTTACCGGAGTCGATATCAATTATCCGGCTTCACTTATAATGCATGAGCAAAACTCTTATGATCCCAGAATTAGAACGGTCCCTTATCATAAATCACTTTTTGATGCAGGTCGGTTTGGACGAAAAACAGGACAGGGAAACTATAGATACAATAGTGACGGGGAAATGATTGACGCTCCGAGCCCGGATTATGAAGTTAAAGGCAAAAGAGCGGAAAAAATTGTTCTTTTATCAGAACACGACATTTTTTCTGATATATTTGCTGGTTGTAATATGGCAACTTCCGACGATGATATTAGCCCGATCGTTGTATCGCTTTTGGGAACGGACTGTGCGACTTTTGCTAGTGTAAACCAACTAGATCATCGGCGGCTTGTTGCGATTGACACAACAGGGGACCTCTCTCGCAGAGTTACTTTGATGACTTCTCCCGGATCTAATTCGGAGAACTTAGATGCTGTGGCTGGACTAATCTGTAATAACGGTAGAAAAGTGACAGCTATAAAAGACTCGCCTGGTTTTATATCTCAGAGAATACGGGCAATGATAGGCAATCTAGGGTGTGAGATGGCTAATATCCAGCTGGCTAGCCCAGAGGATATCGATTTAGCGATGCGGTTAGGCTTAAATTATCCGATGGGCCCATTGGAAATAATTGACGATCTGGGCGTAAAGAATGCGTTCGATATGATGCAAACTATGCAAGAGATTACAGGTGACGATCGCTATCGACCTAGTCCTTGGCTACGGCGACGGGCCCTATTGGGATTAAGTGCTTACACGTCTGCGTAATAGCTATCATTCACTAAAGGGGAGTTTTAGAAATCAACTCCCTATATACAGTCAAATTTTCTAAAACTCTTTGAACATAGTTTCGAGTTTCCCCAAATGGTATTCTCTCGATCCAGTCTATAAGATCTACGTCGTTTTGAGTTGGGTTTCCTAATCTTTTTATCCATTTATTTACATTATGGGGGCCAGCGTTGTATGCGGCTATCGCTAGTGGGTAGCTTCCTTCATATTTTTCAATTAGAGAACTAAGATAACTAGCGCCGAGCTTAATATTGTAATTATGGTCACTTGTTAATCTTTCCTGATTAAAATCAATGTGTAAGCTTTTCGCAACTGACTTGGCTGTTGCAGGCATCAGTTGCATTAATCCTAATGCGCCCTTGTAGCTTTTAGCTCGAGGGTCGAAATTACTTTCTTGTCTAACAACTGAATATATCAAAGCTTTTTCAACTTGACTGGTATCATAGATCACTGGTTTTGGATAACTGGCGGAGATAAAATATATTCCTTTCCTTGCGGCTCTTCTTGCCGCATAAACTGCCAAATGGGGTTTGTTTATTTTAAGTGCTCCTGAAATTATGGGTGCAACTTGCGCGTAGTTTGATGCATTTCTTGATGCTGTTTTTAAAAACTTAATTGCCAAATCAGTTTTCCCAATATCCTTGAGAAAGAGTGCTATATCGACGAGTTCCAAAATATACGGAGCGCCCTCGGTTCTCGAGTCGTTTAACCGTTCTTTGGGAAAGCGGTTTCCAGTCTTGCCAAGTTTCTTGTTTGCTAGTTGTCCATAAAAGGTAGTTGAATATTCCGCTGCAACTTCAAACCATTTTTTTGCATTCAGGCTATTATTTTTTTGCTCAAATGCTCTTCCTGCCCAGTAGGATGCGCGGCTTTTGCTTACAGGTGTCTGAACTCTATCATACATCTCCAAAAAATAAGTGGACGCCTCTTCTGGTTTGTTTACATAGCGAAGGGCAATCCATCCTGCTAACCATTGGGCTTCTGCATAGTACCGTCCTTTTTTTTGGAGATGCAACTGAGCTAAAAGGAATGCGGTATCGAAATCATTTTGCTTTAGGAGATAGCGGATTTGCTTTGACCTCTCCCGCCACCATAACCGCGGATACTTCTGCTGCCTCGGAATGTCCCAAAATAACTCGCGAGCTTTCTCCATCATGCCTTTGCGCTGGCGCCATCGCAAACGTTCAAAGACTAGCCCATCGTCCGTCCTGAGTTCCAAAGGTATTTTCTTTATGGCAGGGTCAACCGCGCCCATTAGATGTCGAAGACGAAGGCGAGCCTCGGCTAAATGTCGCTGGTTCAGTGTTACATGTGGATACATTCTTTGAGATGATCTTATGTAACCTTTCCAAAGCAACCAATCCAGGCGCTGCCAGATTATTTCAGGCGTAATAATTCTTTTGTATTTCTTTATTAAAAAGCGTTGTTGCCGCTGTGATAATATTTTCGTTTTCCAAAGGGAGAGAACTGCTTGATCGAGGTTTTCTTTGTCGTTGACCATCTCCAGTGCTCTTATCCATTTAAAATGTGCGTCTGTAGTTTTTGGTGAATATCTTGAAAACCAATCTATTATACTCCTTGGAGACTTCTTTGATGATAAGAGCAACTCCGCTTGCTGAATAAGTTGATCGCGCTCTGGCCAATACGGGTTTTGTTTCAGAAATCTAGTTATCGATTGAAACCCATCTCGAGTATTTGAATGTCTAAGTTTCAACCATAGTAAAACTTTTTCCAGATGCGTATTTTCATTTAGGTGCTTAAGGCCCTTTAACTTTATCCACTCTCCACGTTCCGCAAACGTTATAGCTTTGTTATAAATCTGGCTTTGTGAAGAGGTGATGTTTGTAAGAGGCTTAAGATTTGGCTTGATGCGTGGCAGTGGGGGAGTAGCAACAATTGGTTGATAGCCGGTTTTATAGTTTTGAGTCGTTGCGTTAAGGCCATACGTTTCTAAAACTAAAAAGAAAAAAAATGGCAGAAAGGAAAAAATCGCTCGCAAGTTGAATTCGCCTTAACCTAACGGCTTTTCTAATAATTTAATTTTAATCTGATATGACATTAAAAATGAAAACAAGTAAATAGAGAGGACTTTGATTTTTTTGAGTAATTCAAACTCTTGCTGTATCCCTTACAAGGCCGTATGCTAAATGCTTGGTGTAGGTAAAGAGGGGATTGAAATGGCTTATAATGTGGGAAATCCGATGTTTAAAGGTTCGTTGGTTGCGCTCATAACTCCATTTGCCAACGGTGCGATAGACGAGTCAGCTTTTAAAAAATTAGTTGGTTGGCAGATAGAAGAAGGGACTGATGGCCTAATTCCTGTGGGGACTACCGGCGAGTCTCCAACTCTAAGCCACGAAGAACATAAGAAAGTTGTAGAGGTTTGCGTAGAAGAGGCTAATGGCCGCGTTCCAGTTATCGCTGGAGCAGGGTCCAATTCTACAGCGGAGGCTATTGAATTTACAAGGCATGCTAAAGCTGCAGGTGCTGATGCAGCCCTTCATGTTACGCCCTACTATAATAAACCTACGCAAGAGGGAATGTATCGTCATTTTATAGCTATAGCGGAAGCGGTCGACCTCCCTATAATCATTTATAACATTCCGCCGAGAAGTGTGATTGATATGAGCGTAGGTACGATGAAACGCTTATCGGAGCATTCCAATATCGTAGGAGTAAAAGATGCTACTCAGGATTTAGTTCGTCCATTAGCTACAAGGTTAGAGATAGGGCCAGATTTTTGCCAGCTTTCGGGCGAAGATGCGACAATTGTGCCTTATCTTTCTCAAGGAGGGCACGGGTGTATATCTGTTACTTGCAATGTTGCGCCTGGGCCGCTTTCAAAAATGCATCACGCTTGGCAAAAAGGTGACTTGGATACGGTTCGTGAAATTAATGATAGGTTACTACCTCTTCATAATGCGTTGTTTTGTGAAACGAGCCCGGGCCCTGTGAAATATGCAGCTCATCTTCTAGGCCTTTGTTCACCTGACGCGCGGTTGCCCATTTGTGAAATTGCAGAAGACAGTAAAACAAAGGTGACGGCAGCAATGCGGCATGCAGGTTTGATAAATTAAATCGATATTTTACTAAGTAAAACGGAGAATAGCGAGTGGCTGTCGAGCGCTTTCGTGCCATCGCACAAAATCGTAGAGCGCGGTACGATTATTTTATAGATGAAACACTAGAGACAGGTCTCATATTGTATGGGACCGAGGTTAAAAGTCTTCGAAATGGTAGGGCGAGTCTTAATGAAGCATATGCTGGAGAGTCTTCCGGTGATTTGGTCTTGTTCAATTTACATATACCAGAGTATGAGGCTGCTAATTGGTTCAATCATGAACCGCGCCGTCCTCGAAATTTATTAGTTCATAAACGGGAAAGAGACCGTCTAATTGGTCTTGTTCGAAGAGATGGGTGTACGCTAGTCCCGCTTCGTCTCTACTTTAACCCTAGAGGAATTGCAAAACTTGAAGTGGGAGTTGCGAGAGGTAAGCGGCAAGTTGATAAACGGCAGGATAAGAAAAAACGTGACTGGCAACGTGAAAAAGCTAGGCTTCTGAGGGAAAAAGGTTAAATTACGGTATTAATAAATTCTTTTTTATGCCTTCAAACACTGTCTCGAACATTTCCCGAGTAAGGCGTCCGGTATTAGTATTGTATCTTGAGCAATGGTAGGAACTAACCAATTGCAAATGCTTATTTAACTCGTATGACCCATCGTGCCTAAATTTGTAGTCAGATTTTTTTTTATCCAGTGCGGAAAGGACTGCCGAGTGTGCTATTCCACCTAGAGTAAGTATCATCTTTAAGTTTTGCATCCCTTTCAATTCTCTTATTAGGAATTCATTGCATGTTTTGATTTCTTCCCCGGTTGGTTTATTTTCCGGTGGTACGCATCGAACTGCATTTGTTATTCTACAGTTTAAAAGTTTGAGTCCATCTTCAGCGGTTGCACCATATTTTCCGCTTGTGAAACCATATTTTTCCAAGGTGGCATATAAAAGATCCCCTGCCCAATCTCCTGTAAACGGCCTGCCGGTTTTATTTGCCCCACGAAGGCCTGGCGCTAGCCCAACTATTAGGAGTTGCCCATCCGCATCGCCAAAAGAGGATACGGGTGCGTTATGCCAATCAATATAATTTTGGGCGTTTCCAAGTCTAAAATTATAAAGCCGCGGACATTGCTTGCAGTTTGTATTGGGTTGAATAATCATAATCCCTTAGAATATTCGTAGCTTCTGATATAGGTAGTAGAGTGTTTATAGATCAAAAGGAACCGGAGGCGTGGCTTCCAATCTTGTATTTTAGCACACAAAGTGTGACAGATCTGCCTTTATGAAGAACATGCGCGGTGATTTTTTTGCAGGTAGAAATGATTTATGTTGGAATAGGTTCAAATTTGAGTTCAAAAGGCTTCTCAACGCCTTACCAAACGGTGTTGTCTGCAATTGAACATTTCCCTAAGTTCGGTTTGAAAGTTCGTAAGCAGTCTGATTTGTATGAATCAGAGCCCGTCCCGGTTTCATCTCAGCCATGGTTTGTAAATGGGGTAGTAGAGATTTCAAGCACCAAAGGAGCTAGCGATATACTTAAAACGTTGCACTCGATCGAAGACCTTTTTGGTCGAAAAAGAAGTGAGTTGAATGCTGCCAGAACTTTGGACCTAGATTTGTTGGATTATAAGGGAATGATAATAAATGATAATCCAAATTTGATATTACCGCATCCCCGAATCGACAAAAGGGCCTTTGTAATCTTACCTCTCCAGAATATTTGCCCAGATTGGCAATCTCCATTAACAAAACAAAAGGTGTCAGAATTAGTAACACTTTTGCCGGAAGATCAGAAAATAAGAAAAATAGATTATTGGTGAGTAAAAACTCAAAATTTAGTGTTGAAATCTTGGCTATTGCCGAAACCCCGTGGTGGCCGTATAAAGGGTCATCATTAGAAAATATTTGAGATTGGTTTTAGCTATGGCGCGAGTAACGGTGGAAGATTGTATAGAGAAAATTTCAAATAGGTTTGACTTGGTAATGGTTGCAGCGCGGAGATCGCGAGATGTCGCTTCCGGCGCAGAGATAGCTGTAGAAAGAGATAATGATAAAAACCCAGTAGTGGCACTTCGCGAGATTGCGGAGGAGAAGATTATTGTTGAAGATATTCAAGAGTCTTTGGTAAAAGGCTTGCAAAGGCACGTTGAAATAGATGAACCCGAAGAGGAACCTGTTGATACCGAGGAGAGCGAAGAGCACAGATTTATTGCTGGTTCTTTAGATGTCTCAGGTTCTGCGGAGACTTCCTATGGAACAAAAACTGCAGACGACCTGGGTATGCAAATTCATGAAGGGTCAGCAGTGACAGGACAAGTTTTTGAAGACGTTGATGAAGCAACGCTGGAAGACGAAACTTAATAGGTTATTTTGTCCAAGAAAATTGGCGGTATGTTATAGTTGTCCGGGATGTTATTGATCCGTCGGAGAATTAAAAGTGATCAGACAGTACGAATTGGTAGAACGGGTAAAGTCCTATGATACGGCCGCTAACGAGGACGCTTTAAATAAAGCCTATGTTTTCTCAATGAAGGCACATGGATCGCAGAGGCGTGCCTCTGGCGATCCTTATTTCTCCCACCCCCTGGAGGTTGCGGGCATTTTAACAAAAATGCGACTGGACCATTATACCATCATAACGGCCCTACTTCACGACACTGTGGAAGACACATCTGTGACAGTAGAAGATATAGGTAGGATGTTTGGAAAAGAGATAGCAAGTTTAGTAGATGGCGTAACAAAATTAAGTCGTATTGACTTAGTCTCTGATAGCAGGAAACAAGCAGAAAATTTTCGAAAATTAGTCATAGCGATGTCGGATGACATACGTGTGCTGCTTGTTAAACTAGCCGATCGTTTACATAATATGCGGACCTTGCATTTTATTTCCGATAAAGAAAAACGTAGACGAATAGCCTTTGAGACAATGGATATCTATTCACCATTGGCAGAACGAATAGGCATACATGAGCTTAAAGATGAATTAGAGTTTCTTGCGTTTAAGGAACT
>Ga0160422_10000728_pt1 | contig 20198 bp, 15 predicted proteins | sample Fk160mmetaG_FD_108192 | JGI IMG/M metagenome (GOLD analysis project Ga0160422, IMG submission 108192) | Marine microbial communities from the Central Pacific Ocean - Fk160115 60m metaG | ecosystem: Environmental > Aquatic > Marine > Oceanic > Photic zone | place: The Central Pacific Ocean... | reverse complement strand
AGCTAGTTTTACAGTTACAGGAGACAACAACATATTCATCAACAATATAGATGGTGAAGGTGTAAAAGTGGTTGTTACAGTAGACAATAGTGCAAGTAACGTGGCTACCAGTGCCAACAGTGACGAAGGCAACAAAATTACCTTAGATATTGACGGAAATGGAAATGCCAATGGTCATGAAGTGTTGTTAGACATCACCGGTGGTGGCGGTACTGTTGATATCACACAAAGTGGTGTTGGAGATAACAAAGTTGATCTTGATATAACAGGAGAAAGTTTTGACATCGATATATCACAAACTGATTAGCATTGCATGTATTTTGCTTGTATGTCCTACGTTGGCATATGGTGCAGTTGAACGCATCTTTGGAGGTGTTGGAGAAATAGGCAAAATACGTGGCAGTGGTGTTTTAGAAAGAAACGGAAACGTTATTTCTGGTGATACCGGTGTTGGTGTTCGAAGTATGGACACTGCCGTTACAGCAAAAGGCACAATGCAAATTGACTTTGTAGATGAAACAAGAGTTGATATTACAGAACACAGTAGACTTTTAATAGATGAGTTTGTTTATGATCCGCAATCAGGTCAAGGTGCATTGGGTTTGAAAGCTAGTTTAGGCACAATGCGATATGCAAGTGGACAAATTGCAAAACGATTTAAACAGAATGTTAAAATAAGAACACCAAGTGCTACCATTGGAGTGAGAGGAACAGACTTTGTTCTAGTAGTAGACGAAGTAGGTAGCACAATGGTTACACTTTTGCCTAGTTGTGATGAGGACGGGTACTGCATAACTGGTGAAATCAAAGTTGAAACCGATGTTGGTTTTGTCATTATGAATCAAGCATGGCAAACTACTATAACCAGCATCGGTAGTCAACCACCAAGCAACCCACTGATATTAGATTTAGATGAAAAACAAATAAATCAACTTTTGATCTTGCGTAAGAAAAAACCATACGATGAAGAAGAAGAATTTTTAGCAAGGAAAAGAAAAGAACTATATGACTTTTTGGATATTGATTTTTTAGATTTTGATAGTCTTGATAGAGATGCACTGGTGGACAGCATAGAAGGTTTATGGGTAACAGCATTGGATGAAACAGATTACATGTTGGCTGACGTATTATATGATATGTTGGATCAGCTGAATGCAATGCTGATGGCATTGTTCAAGGACGAATTAGACAAACAGAATGAAGCATTTTTTAGAACAGACGAAGTATATGGATTTGATCCAAAAACAGGAATACGTTTTGACAAAGAAGGCGACAAATACATTGTCGAACGAAGAGACAATATAGGCACAAACTATTTTAGATTGCGTTTGAATGACGGATATGGATATAGTTTAGATTTAGGACAAAGTGATTGGGAAATTTTTGACTACAGGGTTGGTACGAGTTTTAACAATAACATTAATATTAAGCAGTCAAATTTCTAATGCAAATGAAATTTACGTACGACAGGTTGGTAATGATGCTGATACTGATATAATTCAGGATGGCAGTGGGAATAAAATAAGAAGTTTAAACACAACCAGTGGTACCGCAGTGCTTAGTGGTAATAACAAGACTACATCACTTACACAAGAAGGTGACAACAACAGGATTGGCGTATGGACCAGTGGTGCAGATCAAACTATTACAGTTGTACAAAAGGGTGATGGGAATGTCAGTGCAGTTGACAATCATGGCAATGACAACACTATAAACCTTGATATAGATGGTGACAACAATGTTACTCACACAGAAATAGGCAACGGAGGAGATGTTGACAACACTTTGAATGTTACTGTGCATGGTGACAGCAACAATGTATACACAGAAGTTTTAAATGGAAACGACAACGCAATCAATGTGTATATTGCAAAACAAGATAACAACATCAATAGAATTACAGTTAACGGCAATGACAATACTATTACTGGTTGGCAGGGCAGACACGAAGATGGAAGCATTGACAATGATGAAACTGGCGATAATGATTTGTATTGGATTGTGGTAGGCAACGATAATGTACTAGAAAGTTATCAGACTGATGATCGAGGCAATGGTGGACAACACATTGCAAACTATATTACCGGCAGTGACAATACAGTAAAACACACCCAAAGAGGATCAGGCGACCATCAAGGTTTCATTGAAATCAATGGTGATGACAATAATGTTGAACTTCTACAACGAGGCAACAATAATAATATGTTTGCTGATATAGTCTTAGATGATGGTCATACTGTAGATGTTGCACAACGTCATGCTAATCATAGCTCAAACATTGATCTTACAAACGGTGGTGGTGCATATAATTTAAATGTAAGTCAGATGTCAACTACTGCTCAAAGTTATAACCTCACAGGAACCTGCACAAACGCAACAGGTTGTGCTTTAACAATTAATCAAAATTAATTAAATAAACACATGTATGATGCAATTACCAAAACTCAACATTGTCAACGAAATTGGGATTTAACGAAATCAATTCCAAAAGATGATTTGGATCAAATAATATGGGCATTCACACAGTGCCCCAGCAAACAAAGTCACGCCTTTTATAGAGTACATGTGGTTACAAATAGAGATCTCATGCATAAAATATATGCCCTGACTGAAACTAGGCCAGGTAGTGGGCAGTTCAACACACAGGTACTAGCTAACATTTTATTGGTATTTCAAAAAGTTGATACCACTGATGAACACAAAGAACGTGTAAAGGCTGTACAAACTCCAGAGTGTGTAAAAAGAGATTACTACATGTCCATTGGTATTGCATCTGGTATGGCATGTTTGGTAGCAAATCAACTTGGGTATAGAACAGGTTATTGTGCTTGTTTTGATCCTAAAAAAGTTGATGAAGTAATGGGCTTGCCTGAATCAGATTTCAACACAGTTGTGACTTTAGGAATTGGTTATCCTGATCCAACAAAAGAATACTGGGAAAATCAAATTCCAGAACCAAGTACAAGATTTCCACGTGTCAGACCTAAAGAAACTATAGAGGTCAACTATATTGAGTAAAATTATAACCCATTGGACATTTGCATTTGTAACTGTTTTAGTCATGTTGTTCGTACACTACAATAATAGTAGTTTGGTTGAAACAGCAAGACTCAAAGGCTTTGACTTCCTTCAACAACAGGATACACAGGTTGTATCTCAGGACATAGGCATTGTAACTATTGATGAGGCCGCACTAGAAAAGTTTGGACAATGGCCCTGGAAACGTGATGTACTTGCTGATATAATTTGGCAACTACGTGAAGCAGGTGCAGGTATAATTGTATTGCCCATACTGTTCAGTGAATACGATAGGCTTGCAGGAGATCAAGCTCTGCTTGAAGCACTCGCAGGCAACGGAGTAGTTATAGGACAGAACGGAAGTTTCAAAGCTGATAAAAATGGTGTACCACGTGGTGTAGCAAAAATAAATGATCCACTACCATTTCTTTTTGAATGGACAGGCATGCTAGGACCTATTCCAGAGTTTGGAGAAAATGCTGACGGAGTTGGTGTGTTGAATACTGTGCCTGAAATTGATGGTGTGGTAAGACGTTTACCCATGTTGATGCGTGTAGGTGATGCTGTGTATCCTGCAATAGCAATTGAGGTAATTCGTGTTGCAGTTGGTGAGCCCAGCTATCAAGTAAAAAGCAACGAAGGTGGTATAGACAAAATGCGTGTACCTGGTTATCCTATAATACAAACAGATAGTAATGCTAGGATTTGGCTACGTTGGAACAAACAGTTTCCTGAAATAAGTGCCAGTGAACCAGAACGCTTTGTAGAGTTTGCTGGCAAAACTGTTATAGTGGGTGTAACAGCAGATGGTATTGCAGGTGTTATTGCTTCACCCAAAGGCGGACAGTTTAATTACATGCCAAGTGCGGTAGCAATTCAAAATATACTGGATGGAGATACTATATCTCGTCCTTATTGGGCGTTTTTAACGGAACTTGGTACTACATTTAGTGTAGGATTTTTGTTAGTTATACTTGGACGCTTCGCTCCTTACTGGTTTGCAGGATTATCTATAATTTTGTTTGCAGGTGGTGTAGGATACGCAAGTTGGTACGCATGGATCAATTATTTGTATCTAATAGATGCAACCATGCCTATAGCAACTATACTTGTAGTTGGCTTACATTCTGTTTTTACAAGATTTGTGCTGGAGTTTTTTGAAAAACAAGCAATCAAAAAACAATTTGCCGGATATGCCTCTCCAACAGTTGTGCGTATGTTACAGGAGAATCCAGCACTTATCAAAGAAGGTATGAAACGTGAAGTTAGTATATGCTTTAGTGACCTACGTGGCTTTACTCCACTAGGTGAAAGTTTTGGTGATGATGTAAAAGGCTTGACAAAAATAATGAATGGTTATATGGATGCTATTACACAGCCTGTATTAAACGCAGATGGTATGATTATCAAATACATAGGTGATGCTAGTATGCACGTACACAATGCACCTATTGATGATCCGCATCATCCTAGAAGTGCAGTACAATGTGGTATTGATATGCTACGAGCAGTAGAAGAATTCAATATTAGACTAAAGAAAGAAGGTAGACCACCTGTTGGTATGGGTGCTGGTATAAACACTGGCCTTGGCTATCTTGGAGAAATGGGATCAACACAAAGACACAGCTATGACGTGCTTGGAGACAGTGTATCCACTGCCGCCAGAATTGAAAGTAAATGCAAAGAATATGGGTGTTTGTTGTTGGTAGGAGATGCTACGTATCAACGTACCAAAGATGATTTCTTTTATTTGAAAGTTGACGATCTAGCTGTAAAAGGAAAGTCAGTTGGTATTGGTATTTGGACAGTTTTAGGCAGTCCAGAAATCAAATGGAACAAAGCCAAAGCAACACATCAGCGAATGCATGAAGAATACAAAAAACAAAACTTTGATGAAGCTATTAGATTATGCAAAACCATTTACAATGATTTTGAATTTCAAATGTCCAAGTACTATGACATGTGGATTGAACGCTGTGAATATATGAAGACGCAGAAACTACCCGCTGACTGGAACGGTGTATTCATTGCAACCACCAAGTAATTAACTTATAGCACATCCAACATAAGCACCTAGCAAGAAACCTACAATCACAATAGTAAGCACTTCTATACTGGTCCAATGGTAACCTGGATGGCTAAGTTTATAGTAATGTCTCAACTGTTCAAGATCAGTCATTTCACTTAGTGGTTTTTGTTTTTTTGACTCGTTCAATATCATCTAAGTCTATATCCAATTTTTTTCCAGTCATACGTTCATACTGTTCCTTGTATTCAAGAACCATGTTTAGTTTTTGAGTTAAACGTATCATGTCGTTGTCTAGCATTCGCACTCTATCCACAAGTGCAATTAGATCAGCAGTTGCAGATGTCAAAACAGGTCTTACCACAGTTGTAGCCCATACCCAAATATAATATATAAAATATCCAAGTCCTAGAACAGCAACTATAGGAAAGCCAAATTCGTTTATAATACTAGAAATTTCTGTCATATTAATCCTATTTTCTTAATCTTTACGTGCATCGTCTTTGCCCTCATTGGCCGCAATGCGGTCAACATTTGGACGTACTCCAAGTGCTACACTCATCAATGAATCAATCTTAACTAGATCGTTGTTCATAGTTTGTACACGATTATCCAATCCTTTTATCATACCAGCAATGCCCTTCACTGACGCAGTAACGCCATCAAGGATAAACTTTATTGTAAGAAAAACTAGATAACCGGCGGCTAATGCCCCAGCTATTGGAAACCCTACATCTGAGATCAGACTAATAATGTCCATCTGCCTCCCTCTCATAGGTATTTATTGTCTATGCTAGGAAGTCTGAATTGTAACGATAATGATGGTTTGAATTTGTTTTGAAGAGTTGTTTGATAGTAGAATCTAGTTCTATATCAGGTGGATTTTTGTCAAGATATACTTTAACTAGATCTTCAAGGTTTGTAGGCAAACTACAAACTTTTTTAATTATAGTTGGATCACTCAAAAGCTCGTTAACATTGAAAACAGTATTAAAGCCCGCACTACTGTATATTTCTGCAAGGTCTTCACATCTTGCTTTGTTTTTTGTAGAAACATAATCTTGTAGTCTTAACCATTGTATTTGTTTGTAATACTTTAATTCAGTTCTATCTGGTTGGAAATCTTTTGGTCTACGCTGTTTGAGTTCTGCCACTGAATCTAAATTTTCTAAACCAAATTTGTCTTTTGTAACAAACTTTTCATCTAAGATGTATCCTTCTTTAATAAAATATCTACTTGGATGAACAGCATCATAGATTGGAAAAAGATGTCCAACAAATTTTAAATCTATTGAATTGTGGTTTGTTTCAAACCAATCTCTACACGAAGTTACCCATTTGAGATATGCATCAGTAGGAATATTAAAATATAGAGTTTCTGTGCCTTTGAGTGTTGGAACATACTTTTCAAAAAATTCAACTGGAAAATTTGGTTGATGTCTTGTTGTTTTATAGAGATAGGACAAGTTGTCTGATAAATGCCAATGTGATTCTTTTGGCTCATATCCTTGTCCATAACTACTGTCATATGCTGTCCATAGATCGAACGTTCGATCAGGAGTATTTTCAAAAGCATAGCCATGATCACAGTCAGGACTATGATTGAGAAGCCAGGGCACAAACTCGCTGTGTTGATGCCCTGGACATAGATATATTATTATTTTTCGAGTTTTGAGCATACAAATTCTTTGCCTGTTGGACTTTTGATAGCAATGTATGGCACACTAGTATTAGGAGCTCTGCACTCCATAATGTTCCATACGTAACCATCAGCTATTTGCAAATTTGCAGTTTCAATAAACTCTTTGTTGTCAATGCTCCATAATGCACTAACTGCCATTAAGAATCCTAAGAACATGCTTTTTCCTTTCTTATTATAGCTATACTTATCAAGCTGGCACAGGTGGTAGGATTCGAACCTACTCAGCTTACGCACTGGTTTTGGAGACCAGCATACCTCTCCAACTGTATCGCACCTGCATATTTGGCGACTACGGCACGACTCGAACGTGCGACCTACGGTTTAGAAGACCGTTGCTCTAATCCAACTGAGCTACGTAGCCAATTAATCTATTTCTGGGAATAAACTGCGAACGTGTTGTCCTATTCTTTCAACTGCACCATTCTTATAGTTTTCTGCTACAGTTTCAAAAGGATCATCAATACCCCAAAGTCGCAGAGTTTCTTTTGCCAACAGAAATATCTGTCTTTTGTTTAAACTCTTTATCTTTGCTTCAGGATTTTCGTTGTTCATAACTTCCGGATGTCTCAATGCGTAGTATGTAATACTTCTACTGTCTACCGGAACTTCAACTTTTGCCATGATGCGTCTAACACCATCATCACATATTGCACTTCTCATAATATTTTACCTTTGCCATAATGTTATTGCCTTTATGCTTGATTTACATATTACTTAATATACTATAAGTAAGATGCTTTGTCAAGACTTTTTGCCAAGATTTTTTGCCAAAATATCTTATTTTGTTTTTGCCATTGCTTTTTCTATAGCTTCTGCTAATAGTCTGTCCATTTCGTCCATTTCTGTTTCATTTGCCACTTGTTTTTTTGCCTTTGGTTGCATTTTTGCCCTTAGTTTTGCCATTTCATCGCTGTGTTGCTGTATTGATCTTTGTGGTGCCTGTTTTACCTGCATAGGCTTTTGACTAATTGGAGCGTCTTTGTATCCAATGCGTTCTTTCATTAATACTATTCTACGCCGAATGTTGTCTACTTTTTGATCAATTTCCGTTGCCTCCTGGAATGTCTTAGCCAACACTTCAACTTCATCATATTGTGCCTGCATAGCTGTATTTATCTGGTTTAGAAGGATATTGGACCACTGAGGTTCATGTTGAAACTTTTAGAGGCATGAGCATTATATGGAAAATATGCAATTCTATTTGGTCCATTCTGCAGACTTCTACTATTGCCGTAAAAATTCAGCAAATCTGCTAAGTCTTGGCTTGTAGTACCACCACCTTGAGTTGGATTTCCTGAATAATTACCTTCGTTGGTAGGTCCTTGATACAATAAACCTGTTTGCGAATTGTTTTGCCACCAAGCTCTAACCTGGGCAGGTGTCATACCAGGATTTGCTTCAAGTAGCAAACACGTCATACCAGCCAATTGAGGTGTTGACATACTTGTTCCTGATGTGTTGTAGTAGTAAGAATCACTTGAAGTTCCACCGCTTACAATATTTGTGCCTGCTACCCAGACATCTACTCGAGGTCCTTTATCACTGCTTGTTTGTGTTGCTTCATTTGTACTTCCACTAGAATAAAAAGCACTGTCTAAATTACCTACAACTATAGTATCAGGTCCTAGATTACCTGCACCGCGATTGTAGTAAACTGGTTGCCCTGAATTTATTCCACCTGTATAGGTGCTACGGGTTATATAATTATTATAATCTTGATCTGTTGGACCACATAGTTTTTGTCCTTGATTGCCAGCACTTTTGCAGTAGATAACACCTTCATCCTGCATTTCTTCTACTTCTGCCATTAGATTATATATTTGTGCATTGAATCTATAGACTACTTGGAACCCATTCCACGTTGCTTGTCCTATCATGCCCAAGCGTTGATCCCTGACTGTATTATATGCATTATAGCCACGGAAGTAAGTAGCTGTAATATCATCAAAAAGAGCTTTGTATCCCCAGCTTGCACTAACCACGGTTGGCCTTTTTACGCCTGTAGTAGGATCAGGAGTCTTGGCTTTGTGAAATTCTTTGATTGCATCAAACCAATATGCTCTAGAAACACTGCTTGTTGGTAAAGCATAGACTTTGGCATTTGTTGCCCAACCAACACCTTTTCCAATGGCAGTTCCGGCACAGTGAGTTGCATGTGAACCGCCATTGGTGTTGTAGTTTACTGTCTGCATGCCACTCATATTTGGCAGGGTATTCCATTGAAACGACTGAAATCTACTTGTTCCACTAGCATCTTCCATGTACTCATGAGTTGGTCTTGGTACAGATCCTTCTTGATGAACATAATCTACTCCGGTTCCATCCAAGTGTCCGTCGTATGTGGTTCTAGTAGCATGTGCTGAGTTGGCAGTTGTCCAACCATTTGTTGTTTCAGTGTGTCTCAGCAGGCCCCAGTTGTTTCTACTTGTTGAGGTGCTGTTTCTTACCCATGAGGTTCTAGGATTAAGTTCGTAATCCATCCAGTCGTCGTCCCATTTGAAATCTAAATTCAAATCACCAACTCTTGGATCGTTGCGTAGCTTGTTGGCTTCTTCATCTGTGAGTGCCATTTCAAAAACACGTTTACTGCTGGATCGAGAGTCTACTGTGTCAACTTTTCTATCAGGTACAACATTTGAATCCACGCTTGAATCTTCAGAGGTGTCTCTGGACATTTCGTCAAAGATTTCGTCTTTGTTTGCACCTTTTTTCAATGTTATTATATAGTGTTGTTCACTCATTTTGTTTCCTACACGTATGTTATATTACCAAACATCAAACCATGACTTGTACATCTATATACATGATTAACAGGATTAAAGTCCGGACTCATTGGTACTTTATATATTATTGTGCCAACGGCAGTAGTATTATTTGTAATACCTGTAGTAACAGCACTTCCGTTAATACTTGTTCTTATTTCAAACGGATGCCCACTAGCATTAACTACAAAATAATAGGTTTCACCTCTACGCAGATAAAGTGTAGGATTAGCCGCGGCTGTAGGGAACCAATGTGAGTCTGGATCATTGAATGTATATTCTAAAGGTTGGTTTGGTGCAGTGATGTTAAACACATTTCTAGCACCTGCTTTTACACCTGTAGAGTTTGCTCCATCTGGTCTCCAGACTATATTACCTGCTACGTTCAAAGAAGTAGTAGTTGATCCAGGATTTAAATAATAGCTTGTATCATTTCTATCTACAAAATATGACGCTGAAACTTCTCCTTGAAATGTAGCATTACCTTGGTTGTTGAGTTTAAATAAATCTGTTGTTGAACTTCCACTTCTTACTTCTAATACTTCTGAAGATCCACTGGCATGAAGTCTGATACCTGTGTCACCACTGGTCTTAGAAGCATAGATAAATGCTTCTCCACTGCCGGGATCTGCAGGTGCAGTTCCGGCAGTAATTGATATTTTTGGACTCTCTAAACTTTGAGGTGCTTCAAGTTTATTGTAATAGAATTTCGCAGAAGTGTAGGTAGCATTAACAATAGGGCCATTACCAACAACGTCGTGTCGAATTTCTAAATGTCCACGTCTATCGACATTATTGCCAATATAATAGTCTGGCTCATCAATAAAACTTAATATCCGATTATACTCAGCTCTAGAACCTTGTCCTGCAACATCTCCGCCTTGGAAAATTATTTGTCCTGTCAAATCACCAGCAGTAGAGTTTCCATCTCCTGTGTCTCTCCAAAAAACGATCTCTGGAATACCATTAGAACTTTGATTTCCGTTACCAAAAGATCTTAAGTCAAGTGATACATCATTTTGATCAAAAATTGAATTTGCAAAATCAAAATCTGCTCGAAATTGAACTGCAGGACCACTAAGATAGTTCCCATTTCCATCAACCGGTACGTCTACTACAAATTCATGACCGGCTTGTAGTGTTGTTGGATCCGAAAGAGTACTGCTAGAATTACCTGAGATGGTAATTGTTTTTGTTGCACCAGTTCCAGAAGCAACAACTCCAGCACCCACAAAGTTCAGCGTAGTAGCCGCTGTAGATAATGCTGAACCTTCATCTTGAACTGTTATTGAACTGCCACCACCTCCGCCTGAACTGGCAAAAGTTATAGTATCTCCTGAAGCATTTGTAGTAATTGTCATATTACTACCAGCTACAAGTGTTAATGTATCTGTTGAACTGTCTGCAACAACATCACTCTGTCCTGATACAGCAATAGTTTTGAAAGCATCAGTTGATCCACCACCACTGACTGTTTGCCAACTTGGAGCGGCACTTGGCCCACCAGATGTAAGAACCTGTCCACTTGTACCATAGTTTGCACCACCTACACCAAACTGTCCTGAAGAGCCAAACCTAAATCTTTCACTAGGATTGTAATAAAATTTTAAATCATCGTTACTTGCTTCTCTCTCTATAAACCAGTCATTTTCACTGCTACTACCAATTCTAAATCCTCTATTACCTTGACTAGCAGTAGCGGTATATACCAAAAAATATGCATCACTGGTATAGCCTGTAAAGTTAATTGAACCAGACTGAGTAAGAATATTACCACCTAGATCTAGATCACCGCCTAGTGTTGGAGTTGTATCTGTTGCCAGGTCATAAACCATATTTGCCCAAGCACCATTTTCATACCCCTGTAACTTGTTGTCTGTGGTGTTGTAGACCATTTCACCATTGGCGGCCGCCAGTGCATTTCTTTGTGTAGTGGTCATGTTGCCTAGTCTAAATCCTCCACCACCTGAGTTTTGTTGGATTATCACACTGCTACCCACTGACATGTTTATTGCACTATTACTTGTTAAAGTTGGAGTTCCTGATGCTGTAGCATTGATTGAACCAACTGTCAGTACGTTGGTTGCTTGATTGTAGGTAAAGTCTGAATCAGCACCAAATGATCCACTACTATTAAACTGAACATACGTATCAGATCCTGCAGGTGTACCGCCACCTCCACCACCTGATTGTGCAACCCAATCATAGTCTGTTCCTGTCCAGCTTAATACTTCACCGCTGTTTGCTGTACTAGTGTTTAAATGTGTATCAACACTGGAATCTGAATACGCTGATGATATATCACTTGTCAATGCCAGTGTTCCAGATCCGCTTGGAATAGTGTGTGAATTCAACGTTCCTGATAATGAAAGATTACCTGTTGTCAAAGTGTTATCTGAAGGATTGAATGTGATTCCGCCATCGTCTTGTATTGGGGTCATCTGTACATTACCAGAACCAGCTGTGTCACTAAACAAAACATTGTAATTAGTATTATCGTCACTGCTCTCAGTAATCTGAACACTGCTTGCTTGTACACTAGTTAAATTACTTCCATCTAATGCAGGCAACACACCTGTGAGATTTGCCGCTGGAATATTACCTGTTCCTGTAATATTATTTGAATTTAAATCAAGGTCACCACCAAGTTGTGGTGTAGTGTCTTCTACAATGTTGGATAGTGTTCCACTGCCAGCAGATGACGTAATAGTAAGTGTGTCAGTGGCTTGATCAGTTGTAAGTGTAATACCTGTGCCTGCGGCCAAAGTAAGTGTATCTGTTGTACTATCTGCAACAATGCTGTTTTGTCCTGCTACAGCTATAGTAGAAAATAAATTTTGTGTACCGCCAGATCCTGATGAGGCAAGTGTGATTGTATCTGTACCAGCATTTGTGGTAAGAGTCATGTTGGTTCCAGCAACCAAAGTTAGTGTATCTGATGTACCATCAGCAACTACATCAGCTTGACCAGCCACTGCGATATTTTTAAAAATACTCTGTGGCACTTCTACACTGTCAATAGATATTTTGTTCGTACCATCATTGTACAAAATTTTGTTTGCTAGTTGTGAAAGTTCTTTTGCTTTGCTCAAATCAATCTCCTACGCTTGTGATTCTGACCAACCAATATTTCCGCTAACTATGAACGGATTTGCAAAAGTTACACTTGTTGTATCCTGTGGCTGAACTGCCACTGTCAACAAGTCAGGCCCTGCAGGAAAAATACCATCGCCACCCAACATACTATTACCCACTTCAAGTAGATCAGTTAAATCAACAGCGGTTGTACCAGCTGGTGATTTTTGAGCAAAAATAGTTGTTCCGTTACGTAGTGTATCACCAACTCTGTGTTTAATCACTTGACTCAAACTAGGACTTTGTGCATTTGCATACAGTAATGCACTAGGTAAAGCATTTTGTATTATAAAGATTTCACAAGCTAGATTGCTGGTTACAGATGCTTGTCTTAATCTCAACTGCATTCTGTTAATAACTTCACGTTCACCTAAAGCACCTGTCAAACCACTATCAACACTAGGTGCAAGTCGCACACTTATCAATGGCAAGAACTGTGTAAGATCAGTTGATGACGCTTCACCAACAGTGAATGTAGCACCACTGGTAATTTGTGCGAAAGAAGTACCTCCTGTTGGATCAACCAATGTAGCAGGATAGCTTGTAAAAACTTTACTGCTTGCACCATCTACGATAACTTGTGCAACGTATGTATCAGGACTGGGCAATGATGTGCCTTCTGTGATAGGTTGTCCAACTGTGATTGCTTGTGCGTTTGCTTGACTTACTTGGAAAGCATAAACAAAAACACGATTTCCATCGATGGTAATCTGCTCAAATGTACTGTTTGCGGTACTTGTTATAGTTTGTGTTGTACCTTGTGCAAATGCTTGTGGTTGACTTTGTCCAGTAAACTGATACGCTTTATCATCACTAAATTCACCATCCATTATAACACTAGTACCAAAGTGAAACAGTGTTGGTGCTGTGGTGGCAGTTGGACCATTTTCAATTTCATAGCGTGATGGTAGGTTACCTGATCTAAAATAAGATTCATCTAAAACATTGTTGTGTCTATATTCATGGAAATATCTTATATGTCCAATTCGATCTTTGAATCCGTATCTAATTTTACCCGCACCATACCATGAATAGTCCATGTATGCCATTTGAATTTTACTAACGTCAAATATATAACCTGTAAATCCTGTTCCGTCTGCCTTGTCAATATTCCAATTTTCTTGTGCTGTTCTTACATCTACAGTCTTAGTAATTTTAACTCGTACAGCATCAATGCCTCGATATGCAGGTTGCACAACCAATCTGTTGTCTGAACTGACTTCTACAATTTTGTAAGTTTGTCCTCGTATAACAACCTTGTCATTGACATTTAACTGTGTTGTAAAACTGGTATTCTGTCCAGTAATGACTTGACTACCTCTGGTACAACTTATTGTACCTGCTAACTGTAGTGTACTACTGCGTCTAACAGCATACAATTTTTGTCCGTCATACTCAAAGAACATGCCGTTTTGATCATCAAACATGCCGCCTCTAACAAAACTGTCTGTCCATCCAGCACGTACATATTTTGGAAATCCTCCTGCTTTGATATCAGATGGAGCTGATGCCATGGTATATGTAAACTGAAATTCTGAAGGCACTGTAACTACGGCAAATGTGCCGTTGTAAGTGTTTGTACCACTGGCCACTGTAGCACCAGATATAGTAATTTGATCGCCAACTTTTAGGTTGTGTTGCTCTTGTGTGTTTACTGTAGCAGTTGAACCAGTAGCTTTAATTAATTCTCTTACTACTCTCGGAGGGTTGAAATTGATAGCAAAACTGGTTTGTATACCTTTACCTGACTGATATCTAAAATACTTACGAGTTTGTCTTGCAATTCTACTGTCAGGACTTGTGCCAGCAGTAATATCAACACCACCGTCGAATGGTTTGTGTAAACTAAATCCATCTGGTCTAAGTGACATTTGTGTAGCATAGAAATATATTTGTCCGCTGTTATTAACGCCAGGATCTTCAAACAATGACATGTTTGTTGGTGTTGTAATAGAATCAACAGTAAATTCTTTGACAAAAGTTCCTGTATCTATGTAAATTTTATCAAATCTTTTGAATTGACTAAGAAAGCTGGTTCCTGTTCCAACAATATTTTTATCTCCGCTTACGAGCGTAACACTGCCACCACCTTGAATATTTTTGATAACATTTGTACTTGTAATATTATGCGTTCCGCTTTGACCTGTTATGTTCATTGCAACGTTGCTCAAGGCATCAAGAGCACTACTTGCCAGTTTAATTACTGTTGCACTTACAACAATTACAAAAACTGGATTAGCCGCACCTGTTGGCAGAATAGTTGTATTACCATTCTCGCTGTATGTTACACTTTCACCTGTAATCAAATTATGATCTGTAGAAAATGTAATAGTTTCATTTGAGTTGTTTACATCCGTGCTTGTGAAACTGTAGGTTCTAGTAGGTATTTGAAAGTCACTAGCCATGGTAAATTGATTGGCATTTGGAACACTATTCATTGTGAACACACCATCGTATGCACCAACTAGATTGTTAACTTCAAATTGGTGAGCACCAGAACCTTGTCCAGTGAGCACCAAACCAGCTTCTTCGGCAGTAACAGTAAATCTCAAACCCCACCAAGGACCTCCACTTGGTCCATAGTTAACACTCGAATCAGGGTTGTATGTTGCAACAAAACCAACCTTACCACCCTGTGTAGTGAGTATGTTACTAATATTCTTACTAGAAAATGTTGTAGCCACTGTGTATGTAGCACTGTCTGAACCTGGAGTACCAATGGTGTAAGAATCTCCGTCACTGAATGTTACATCAACTACTTCTTGAGTAAAACCAAAGTCACCTCTGAATTCTATCTGTGTAATTGTAGCTGTACCTGGAGTAAATCCAAGTGCGGTTTCAATATCTACAAACAGATTTGTTTGCGTAGAATTATTACTGTATTCCACTACATAAGTTTGTGTTCCTGTTTGTCCACCGCCACCAATTTGGCTGGCTACTCTCAATCTACTATCATCTACTCGTTGTAAAACTAAGTTTTGAGGACTGGTTAAAGGAGGTATTACGTTACCAGAAATATTTGTATATGTTGCAGGACTATCTGCTTGAACTTTGTGGTTGTTCACATAAACCGTGTTGAACAATAAGTTTTGTCTATTATAACTTATCGTAAAATCTGTAGGCACTTTGACAATGTCATCTGTGTTAGGAGATTGACCAATTGTTAATCGTATAACATCTTTGTTAACCACTGAAACTGTAGCAGTCATGGTAGCACTGTTGATATCAGTGACTGCATTGGTACTACTGCTGAATGCAAATCTATCACCTGCAGAATATCTAGTAGCATCAACTGTGAGAGTAACTGATGTAGCATCAGCAATGCCGTGATCTGCTAGATAGTAAGTGTTTCTATCAGCGGCGATTGGATTTACCCAAACGTAAAAATACTCACTACTTGTAGCATAATCAGTGGCACTATCATTGTAATCTATTCCAAATTCACCAGTTCCGTTTTGACTATTTGACACTGTGATTGCTTGATTGTATTTGATGCCTTGTGTACCATATCGACCAGCAAATCTTTGGTTGGCTAGATAGCTGAATGCATCTTCGGCGTTTTGACCACTTGTGTTTGCGTCTCTGCTTTGAAATGCAACGACACCTGCAGGTTGGCTACCGCCTAGTCCATATTGACTATCAGCAAGGTCACCACCGCTGTATCTTTTTTCTGCTTCAGTATAACTGCCTGGAGGAGTTGTGTTTATAAAATTTATTCTGTATCCATATCTATACAAACTACCTGGACTTGTAAAAGTACCAACACTACCATCACAGCTTGTAGTAACAGCAAGAAACGTGGAGCCTCCTGAAATAAAAAGTCCTGAACTTACATCTAGGTTATTAAATACACTGGTTCCACCACTTGTGTTAGTGATACTACTATAGTTCCAACTTTGATTGCCCGGTGAATAAACCTGCTGTGATGTGCCAGCAATGGTAAACTGTACCCACTCAAATGAACTGTTGACGTCACCTCTGAGGTCAATGCTTGAGATTGTTACATTCGTAGGATTACCACCTAACAAAGTTGAAAGATTAATGTTGGTTGTAACAGAGCCTGTACCACCTTGTGATACATCACCTGATGTTGCTGAACTTGTTGAAGAATTTGCTTGATAGAATTCTGTGTATCTTGCAGTAGCATTAGCACCTTCAACTTTGTAACAAAGTCCTAGTCTTGCAGGACCATATGTGTTGTTTAGAGTTGTAAGATTCACAGCACCACTTAATGAATCACTTGTGTGTAATTTGATAGTATTAGCATCTACACTTTCTACATAGTATACAGTACCATCGGTTAGACCAGCGTCTGTAATTCCATAGTAAGCTGTGTTAAAAAGCACTGTATAGCCGTTTCTCATCTGATGTCCAGACCATGTAATAGTATCCGCACTTGTATTAATATCAGCTGGGGCTAGATATTGAGTATAGGTGCTTTGCCAATCATATGTGATCACAGGTGGATCCTTAAACGATCCTCTACCAGTGCTTACACTCATGTCTATTGTTGAACTGTTTGCAAAACTTGAAGTAATATCTACAAAAGGACGACCATCAGGAGCAGTTGCAAGACTGTCTTGAATTTTTAAAATCTTTGGACCAACTGTGTTACGCAAATAAACTTTGGTATTTGAACTCAATCCATGTGTTTCTGCTGTATTCACTGTAATGGTACTAGGAACACTACCGTTTGTTGTTGCTCCGTCGGCAGTGCTTACAGGAAGTGTTGAACCTTCAAAAAACTTACCAGCTATAATGGTTGTGTAACTTCCACTTAGGTCACCACTGAAGTTTGCAGGAACGTCTAATTCAAAGAAAAATGAAAGTGTATCTGGAACACTGGTAACAATAAAAAATCCTTCAGCTTGATATTGGCTTAGTCCTTGAACACTTACTGGATCACCAATAGCAAGTCCGTGTGGCAAACTGGTTGAAACTTTAACGTTTTTACTTCCACTTACTGCATCAACTGTAAGAATACCATCTACTGGTGTGTCTCCGCTGTTACTGAAAAGGGTAGGAACATTGTTGACTGTCTGAATAGTTTCCCACTTGGTGCCTTGTAAACCATATTCAAAGTCAGTGTCAATTAAGTTTTCTGGATTACTGACACGCAGTTTTCCAACAGGATCCAGCATATCTTCAGCAGGAGTTATCTCTGTGTAATCTTGATCAATAAAGATTTGAAGTACATCTGTATCTGACATACTTGTTGTGTTATAGGCTAAATTAATTGATGTTTCATCTGCGTTTGAATCATAAAACTTGCCAGCATAACCTAAGGCCGGATCTGCAAAATTGTAGATGATAGTGTTATCAGTAATATTTGTGATAATCAAGAATTTTTCAGGTTGTACATTGCCTTGCACGTAAACAATTTGTTCACTTGCATCAAATCTATAATTACCTACATATAATTTTTTTGGCATACTTTATCCACCTAATGCTATAGCGTATGCTATTGCCTTTGAATCACTTACTACTGTACTTCCGCCAACTGTCGCTGTGCCTGTTACTGATAGGTTTCCACCTACATTTGCATTTCCGTCAACATTGGCAACACCCTGTAAATACAAATCTTTAAATTTTGTTGCCGAAGCTCCAATATCAGCTGTGTTGTTGCCTTGTGGTACAATTCCTGCTTCTATTCTAATTGGTTGTGTTGTCATTTTTGATTCCTAACAATATTTAGTTTATGAAAGTTCGCTTCCATTTTATGGTCATTGACGAAGCACTGGCTGGTGTAGCTTGCAATATAGGACTTCCACTGTAGTATGATCCTGTGAATGTTACAAGTGGCGATGCACTAGTATACAATATACCATACACTGATATCAATAAATCAGATCCTGTATCCAAACAAACTATTTTACAAACCTGTTTGTCACTGCCTTGAATTGCTTCTATTATATACTCTCCTGAGTCAGCCCCAGCTGGCCATGTGTCTATTGTAGTAGCTGATGTGGTTGTGAGTGTTGAAGTTCCATCATCATCTGTATAATTGGTTGTTGCAAAACTACCTGCTTCAACTTTTCCACCAAAAACAAATGTACCTGTGCCTGTGTTAGTAAATGTCATATTGCCAGTGTCACCAGCAAGTGTTACATTTCCACCAACTGAAGTTATATCAACATTACCATTATTTGCATTTAAATCCAATACACCATCTGAAGTTATATCTATTTCTCCAGAACCAGTGCTTACAATACTATTACCATTTACATCTAAATCGCCACCAAGCTGTGGGGATGTGTCAGCTACCACGCCACCTATACCCATTATAGTTGGTGGAGTGTATGTGAACACACCAGTGGCATTATCGTATGTTATAGCACCATCGCCAGACGCTGTTCCTTCTGCACCTACGCTTAAACCTGTAAGTGCAATGTATGAAGTTAGGTCACTGGTTAATGCTACTGTACCAGTTGCATCTGGCAGAGTGATTGTGTTGTCCTGTGTTGGGTTAGTTACTGTTAATGTTGTTTCATAAGTGTTAGCTGTAGCACCTTCAAATTCAATAGTGGATCCTTTTAGATATATTCCTGTTGCAGTAGTTTGAAACACAGGATCGTTGTTGAAATATATTGTTTGTCCTGCACCAGCGTTGGTTTGTATACTTGTTTTTGTTCCACCAGCATTTTGAAAGTATGTTGTGCCTGAACGTATAAAGATGCTACCTGTACCTGTATCATCAATGAAACTATCTGCACCACTGTGGTAGATTTCTAAATCGCCATCATTGCCAAATTTTAATTTTTCATTGTCATCTAAATTTATATTGCCAGAACCATCAACTGTAATCTTGTCATGGTTGGGTATGCCCAATGTTGACAGCGTTATCGATCCTGGTGTTTCTGTATATTCATAAGCATAAATTTCATCATTCAACAAAGGTGCTACACTGAATGTTATAATACCTGTGGCGGCAGAAAAAGTATAATCTGTGCCTGGCGTCATCAACACACCATTTACAAATACCTGTACATCTACTAGATTTGTGTTACCTGTGTCAAATGTTGTGTCTGTTCCATCGCCTGTAAATGATGATTGAGAAAATGATGCACCTGTTCCTGCACGTGATATTCTAAGAGCACCATTTGTGGTATCAACATCTAAGTCAATGCCTGTTCCACCTACAAAAGTAAATGTGTCTGTTAATCCTGATGCTGTATGTGTGCCAGTTTCTGCATAGGTAAAACCTGTGTCTGTGTCTGTGACTATTATTTGTTTGTAGACATCAGCAGTTGTCAAGTAACCTGCACTTGCATGATTGCCCCAACCATACGCTGTAATAAACTGTCCTAAATTGGTGTCAGTTAAAATGTTGGTTCCCATATCAATGGTATTGCCATTAGCATCAAGTGTTCCGCCTAGCTGTGGTGTAGTATCATCAACTAGGTCTTCCATCAATTGTTTGCTGTTAAAATTCAGTCTTCCTGTGCCACTTACGGTTAATGGAATTGCTGATGCTCCAAATTTTATACTTGAATTACTAACGTAGATGTCTCTCACTCTATAAGATGCACTGCCTATATCATACGTTTCATTAGCT
>Ga0160422_10000727_pt1 | contig 20219 bp, 10 predicted proteins | sample Fk160mmetaG_FD_108192 | JGI IMG/M metagenome (GOLD analysis project Ga0160422, IMG submission 108192) | Marine microbial communities from the Central Pacific Ocean - Fk160115 60m metaG | ecosystem: Environmental > Aquatic > Marine > Oceanic > Photic zone | place: The Central Pacific Ocean... | reverse complement strand
TTTTCGCGGGTCTCGGTCACTGACGTCCGTCGCTCCGAAAAAGGCGGCAAGTTCGAAGTATTCCCTTTGAGTCCAATCCGCAAGAGGATGATCGTGGCATTGAGCGCAGGCCACGTTCGCCCCTAGAAAAATGGTCAGGGTATTGGATAAATTATCCAAGGGCATACCCGGATCCCGCAGCAGATATCCGGCGGGCCCGGATTGGGCGACGCTCCCCTCCGCCGAAAGCATTTCGAAGACCATCTCGTCCCACGGACGGTTGAGGGCAATTTGATCCTTCAGCCACCTTTCGTAATGGTTGTAGCTCGTTCGCCTGACGTTTTGCTTGTGACGGAGCAAATCCGCCAACCAATTGAAGAAGTGAGAGCGGTATCCATCCGAAAGAAGCAAACGATCAATCAATTTCCTGCGTTTTTCGGGATCCTTGTCCGAAAGGAAGTCGGCGGACTCGTCATCAGTGGGAATCCTACCTGCGGCATCGAGATAAATCCGTCGCAAAAAGACAAAATCATCAGCGGGTGGATTCGATTTCAACCCTGCCTTTTTCAAGCCTTCTCCGACAAAACGGTCAATCCACAAGGCCGCCGAACTGATTTGCTCTTCGCTCATCCGGAATTTGATCTGTGGCTGACTTTGAGGAGAGTTGCGGATTTGGGGAAGCGGTGTGACTGAGTTTTGAGCAGTTTTGCGCTTTGGCTTTTTATTGGAGTCCGCCGCGACCGCGGAAAAACTCAGCGGGCCAATGCCCATCAGGCAAAGACAGGAAACGAATAAGCGACAGGTGAACATGATAAGTGTAACTATGAGATCAAACGACTAGAACTAGGGATAGTTTCATTTTGGAAAAATCACAACTATGGTTTTTTCTTCCTGTTCGGAAGATGAAGCAGACCGAGAAAGGTGGGTTCCCGCAATTGCCTGTTCCATTGGATACGCAAGCGGTTCAAATGCTCGACCTTATCCGGAAAGCGATCGGCCAGGTCGGTTGATTCGCCAAGATCCTTTCCGAGATCGTAGAGTTTAGCCTTTCCCCCCTTCCAGGGAATCAAAATCTTTTCATTGCCCTGACGCACCGCGAACCGGTTGCGATCGAATTGGCGAAGATAAATCGCTTCATGAGGCGCCCCCTTGTTCTCCCCCGTAAGATAAGGGATCAGGTTGACGCCATCCAGAGGTTTTCCCTCGGGAACTTCAGCGCCTGAGAGAGCCACCACGGTCCCGCCCAAATCCAATGCGCTCACGGGTTTTTGATAGACGGCGCCCTGCGGCAATCGACCCTTCCACTGAAGAGCGAAAGGAACGCGGAAACCGCCCTCCCAGGCATCTCCCTTATCCCCCCGAAGCGGATTGTTTCGGGAGGCATTCTTGGAGGTCGGACCTCCATTGTCGGAAAGAAAGCAGATGATGGTTTTCTCTTCCAAACCATGCCTGCGCACTTCCTTCAAGACCCGCCCAACCCCATCATCCACGGCACTCACCATAGCCGCGTAGGTTTTTCTCTTTGGATCTTGGATGTCGCTAAAACGATTCAAATATTTTTCCGTTGCTTCCAGGGGGGTGTGCGGGGCGTTGTAGGAAAGAAAGAGAAAGAACGGCCAATCTCTGTTCCGTTCGACGAAGGAAACCGCCTCATCGGAAAAGTCATCGGTCAGGTATTTTCGCGGAGGAACCGGTTCGAAATTTTTCATCAACCAGGTGCGGTAGCTTTCGGACTCGCCCTTGGCATCCTGGCTTCTTCGAATGGTCAGTTTTTCCGGGAAATAGACGTGGCCACCTCCCAAATGTCCGTAAAACTCGTCGAATCCACGCTTCATCGGATGGCTGGTGGGAATGTGAGCGCCCAAATGCCACTTTCCAATAATCCCGGAATGATAACCGGCGGGCCTCAGGAGTTCCGCAATGGTTTTCTCCTCTCGGGTGAGGCCCATATCGGGATCCTGAGGCTGGTATTGGGGGTTTCTCTCGAAGCCAAACCTTTGGGGATAGCGGGCGGTCATGAACCCGGCGCGCGAAGGGCCACAGACGGGGTAGGCAACGTACCCGTTGGCGCAACGCACTCCGTTCCCGGCAATGGAATCAATGTGAGGCGTAGGAATGTCCTTGCATCCGTTGAAGCCGACGTCCGCATAGCCCAAATCGTCGCACATAATCACAATCATGTTGGGCTTCCCAACCTTGGCCGCTCCGATTTGGGCAAAAAGTGAAATCATTACAAATATTTGTAATTTCATACCAAAACAATATTGGGGCATTGGGACCCGGGACAACCCTTATTTTTTATTTTGAGCGATAAAATTTCTTTCGGTTGCAATGGGATCCGCATCTCCCAGTTCCTCGAGTTTTGCGTGGAGTTTGGACTTGAGCCGATTCATAACCTTCGCATGGCTACCCTTTTTGGCCAGGTTTGAGAGTTCGTAGGGATCCTTCCTCAAATCATACAATTCGTACTTCGACCGGCTGTGGAGTTTCTCAACCAATGCCTTTGCATGTTCGTCGTCATCCGCCAGAGGAACCCAGGAAGCCGCGGTATTGAGGACTTCCCCAGCCTCACCGCCCCCGTTTTTCAACTTCAGAGCCTGGCTCAGCGTGAGGTTGGAGGTAATGCTCCGATGGTTCGGATTGAAGATCAGGGAATACCCTTTGTCACGGATCGTACGAATGGGAAAAACCCGTTCCCGGTTGGCAATGATTCGACAGTTGGTGAAAGCCCCGTAGACGTAATCGCGCAGGGCAGAACCTTCTCCCTTAAGCAAGGCCAGAAAGCTTTTTCCATCGCAGGCTCCCTTGTCCAAGCTCCCTCCCAATCCATCCACCAACGTGGGCGTTACGTCTGCCGTTGAGACGAGTTCCCTGACCACCGAACCGGGTCGGGTCACCCCCGGCCAACGCATCACCAAACCGGTGCGCAAACCGTTATCGTAGCAGGTCCACTTGGCAAAGGGAAGTTGAGTGCCTTGTTCGCTGCAAACCATGAACACGGTTTCGTCCCAGAGTTTTCTTTTCTCAAGCTCCTTTCTCATCATGCCCACAAGACGGTCGAAGTTGGTTATCTCAGCATAATACTTCACCATCTCTTCCCTGAGTTCCGGGGTGTCCACCCAATAGGGCGGAACCGTCAGTTTGCTTGCGTCGTAGGCGGATGGATCGCCCGTGGTGAAAGGAGCGTGCGAATCATGAGAACCAATGAAGAGACAGAAGGAATCACCTTTCTTTTCGCAGTCCTGGAAAAAGGAGCGGGATTTCGCAAGAATATCCGGATTGGCATCGGTTTTCTTGCTTACTTCGCCCAATTTCTCAAAGGGGTAGCACTCGTTCGGTCCGACGTGAGATTTTCCCAACAGGGCGACACGGTACCCAAGGGGCTTGAGATAATGAACGATGCTTTGGGTGCCCTCCACCGACTTCGAATGGTTCGGCAGAGTCCCCGTTCTCCACGGGGAACGCCCGCTGTACAGTTCCTGCCTGAAGGGAGCGCACATGGCGACTGAGCAGTAAGCCCGATCGAAACGGGCTCCTTCCTTGGCCAAGCGGTCAAGGTTTGGAGTTTTGCATTCCTTTCCCCCATAGGCGCCCCAGGTGTCGCGGCTCATGTCATCGGCAAGTATGAAGACAACGTTGGGCTTGGCCGCGACGGAGAAGTTCAAGAGGGAAAGAGTGATCAGTAGGAATTTATTCTTCATTTATTCATAGGTGAGTAGGGCGGTTGCCCGAACCTCTTTGCTGGCCTTAAAGCGAATCCAGTGGGCGGCAAAGCCTTCTGGAAATTGAAAGGATATCTTTTTTCCTGCCTTTGCATCAAACGTTTTGTAGCGATGAAAGCCGGTCCAATGGTCCACGTCTATTTCCGCAGTTATGATGCAGTCCTTGTCTGATTCGAGGATTAGGGTTTTTCGGTCGTATCCGGTCATCAAATAGGGATCAGATGGTTGATTGGCTTTCACCGGAGAATTTTTCCAAGGACCACCCACACCCACGGGTTTGCCGAATTTCCAGAGTTCGTCAATTCCCCCGAACCAAAGGGAGGTAGCTTTGTCAGGAGATTCAAAAATACGTCTGGACGGACTGCTTTTTACCTTAAGTCCCGCTAGTACGAGTAGACCATTCCAAGTGGTGAAATCGGAGAGTTGCTTGTTATGGGTGCTTACCGGACGCATTTTGGTGTAGAGGGGAGCCTGTCCCACAATCCAAAAGGGAACCTCATAAAAAGTGCCATGAATATTGGCCAGCATCCTTTCGGATTCCACCTCCCGGTGCATCCTCGGATGACCAAAGGAAAAGGATTCACTGAAGGAGGCCGGGCCTTTCGGTAATCTCAGAACCGTTTGGTTTCCTTTCTGACCCACAATCGACCGGTTTTCCTTACTGATTAGAATGACGGACGCATCGTCCTCGGAAAACTCGACTTTGGGAGTGAGGAATTCGCGAAGAGTTTTGTTCTTCAGCTCCTGTTCACTGACCTTAGAGCCCCAACCTTTTAGAGCCCCCGGACTCATACATTGCTTGGCGATGGGTTCTTCCTTCAATGGTTTGTAAGCGAAGGATAAGTGATCCAAATCATAGGCTTTTCCATTTGAGCTAAGCACGGAAAGATCTCGGTTCTGAGCATTGGGGAAAAGGAGGGCGGACTTCACTTGGACTGCATGGTGATCGGCAAGTTGTTGAAACAACTCCTTCCCTTCGTCGCTCGAGCGAAAGGTGTCATCGGAAAAATGAAAGGATACGGATGCCTTGCAGTTCTTGTCCGCAATCACTCTTACCCATTGTCCCGCAAAATCTTTGGGAAAGATATGAGATGCATATCCGTCTGTCCTGATTTTTTTATATTCTTCAAATTCCCCGTTTCCTGATCGGTCAGCCTCGAGCGTGAAAGTGATCGGGCGATCTGAAACAAGATGCACCATTCTGTGAGGAAATCCATTAATTAGAAAAGGATCGGAAGGAACGCTTCCCTCAACCGTATCATTCAGGTAGATCGAGCCTGCTGCGTTACGCGGGCCCCAACTCTTTAGATCCTCCAATTCTCCAAACCAGAGGTTGGATTGGGGTTGACCAACCATTGGGTTTCCTTGGATACTTGCCTCATCCGTGGCCAGAACCACTTTTCCATTCCAATAACAAAAGTCCGGTATATAGCGAATATGCGAGCCAATTGGTTCCAAGCCACCACAATTTTGGGAGGTGAAGTCTTTGGGGAAGTTAAAAAACATGCCATGCATATCCATGAGCAAATCCTTCTGCCCGATATCCCGGATTCTTGGCCATTCCGTAAACCAGCCATGAGCCGCATCATTATTCAAGCATCCCTTGGGTAGGAGAAAGGTTGTGAATGCTCCATCTTCCATCACCTGCAAGCGTAGGGAGCGTTTATCCCAACCAATGGCCCAGACTGGATCGTTCTTCCCTTCAGAAGTTGGGCGGACTCCTTGAGGTCCGATTACTTCGGTGTATTGCCGGCGTTCAATTACTTCCCATTTTTCACCATCATAGGTTGCGAGACAACCTCGGTCTTCCGAGCTTCTTTTAGTGTAGTCATTTGAGACCTGCCAGAGATCAGGCTTATCCAAGTGTCCAAAACTAGTTTCACCATTGTTACTGACCACAACTTTTCCCTGAGAAGTAAAGCCGCCCTTGCCGTGGTATCCGGGAATGGGGTCATGAAAGAGCTTTTTAAATTCCAATGTACGCACGTTTACCTCATAGAACATATTTTCCATATCGTAGAGGTATACGAAGTTTTCCGGATCCTGAAGGTGACGCATGAATGCAGTTACCCGGGCGGGCATCTTCGAAGGGTTGATCACCCGAATTTTCCCCAGCCTATCAATCACATAATGCCCAATGAACAATTGATTGGATTCTTCATGAACCATACGGGCTGCCGGGGTACCTCCCACACTTTCCGCATGGATGGTCATGGTCATATTTTTGTCGATTGAATAGAGCTTATGATCCGACCCTCTAGGCTTATGAGGAGCATAGGTGATCATCCATAATTTCCCAGCCCATGGGATGATTCCCCCGATCCCACACTCCTGATGGCCATCCTTGAAGAAACGTCCATCCTCGCGGCTTTGGGAATAGGTGGTCAGATGAGGGTATACTCCAGCAATTTTGCGGGTCCCGGAAGTTCGCATGAGTTCCGATTCTCCATTTACTTTTCCGAAAAAGGCTTTTGCATCTGCTATGGTTTCGCAGTTTCCGCTCGGCAGGAACACGGAAGGGAAGACCGAAAGCAAATGGAAAACGAAAGGGAATTTCTTGGTTGGTATCATGGGGAAAGCAGGCAGTCGCGGAAACGGTTCGAGTTCAGCAAAGTCCTTCCTACTTATTGCTTTTGTTCAAAGGCTGGACGAACCCTTTCGGCGCCAAGGCAAGCAGTGCGTTCAATTCGGACTCCTTCATGCCTAATATTTCAACTTTAGGATTCCGGGTCAGCCTAAGCTTTCGGTAAATGATTTTTTGGGGAATGCCCCCGTGAATCTGGAGAGAGATTTGCCCGTCAAGCTCTCCGATCGGATCTCGCACGGCCACGGTTATCTTACCATTGATGGCCAACCATATGCGGTGTCCAACGGCCAATATTTCATAGCTGTTCCATTGTTCGGGCTTGAGGTATTGGTCCTCCTTTAATTTGTTTTTTGCGAGAATTTTCCGGCCATGCTCATGGTAGAGCGACCCCCACCATCCCTTTCCAATATCCGCTTGGTATCCAACTGCGGATCCGTTTTGCCGGCGTTCGGAACGGAACTGTATGCCTCCATTGCCTGCGAAGGGCAGTTGCTTGACCTGAAGCAAGAGGTGGAAGTTCCCAACTTTCTCATCATACCACAGGAACTGGTTGCCGGGAACGCGCTGCTCTCCATTGGTTCCAACGATTTCTCCATTCAGTACGGACCAAAAGGACATATCGTTGGCGCTCCACCCGGTGAAATCCTTTTCGTTGAAGAAGGACTCTGAGGCCTGGACTGTCGAAAAGAACGGGCATAAGAGAAGGATGAATGCCCATGGTAAGGTAGATAAATGAATCCGTTTCATTGCAAATTAAGCTTGTCCAAAGCCCTATTCAAAAGACAGGGCCAATTGCTGAAGCAGGGGTTTTGATCGGTTACTGGTCGTATCCGTCATTCTAACTTCCACCTGAAAGCCGAAGCCAGAGGGAAGACCAGAGAGATCTAAAGTCGCCGGTGACTTTTCGATCTGTTTCGAGAATCCCTGAATATAGCCGTAGCTTTCTTTCAGTTCCTTCCAATCCGTCCATTGATCGATTTTTCCGTTGTCGTTCAAGTCCACGCCAACCCGAGATTCGACTTTTTCAACCCAGGGGCCGGGACTTACGTAGTCGTGAGCGGTCTGGGTGATCATGTAGAATTTTCCTTCGGCAAATCCGATGTCGGGATCCGGATGACCACGACCGATTTCTCCACAGAACTCGAAGGGTTTGTCGATACCGGATGAGGTGAACCAACCAATGCGGATTTTCTCATTCGCAGGATGAAAATCGCAAAACAGATAATACTGTCCACCGATTGCAATCGATGCCCAGTCGCCGTATGCGTCTTGCTCGGGTTCGTGTACCTGATATTCGGCCACGTTGGTGGTAAATCTTTTGGGGTTTTCCTTTACCCAGTGGGGATGGAGGTATTCCGCGGTTTCGCCCGTTGGTTTGGTACGATGATCCACCGCAGGTTCGACGATCTTGAATTGATCGATTCCGTTGGGACTGACGGCATGTCCAGCGAGGGGGGAGTCCCAGGAGTGCGTGCGGGCATTGATGGGGCTCCAGTCTTCGAAAATGATGTGGAAATTTCCTTCAAGGTCGCGGATCACGGCGCAATCGGAACCATGGGACGGATCATTTAATGCCATGCCCATGTTTTTACCCGGCTTCCCATCGGTCAGGTCCTCGTCAATAATTAGGTGTGGGTCCTGATCGTTGGGAAAATCATAATAAATGTAGGTCTTTCCTTCCACCTGTTCCGCGGTCGTGGTCCATCTGGCAAATCCCGGAGTGACCGGGCCGTGATGCACCCAGATCTTCATGTCCCTGCTTTGCCATGCGTGGTAACCGCCCAATCCCTGCTCCAAGCCACCCGGCGCGTTGAATTGATTTTCGTCGGGCGTTGTCTTAAGGGGGACCTCGAATCCCTCGAGTTGGGCATCCTCCACCTTGAAGTTTTTGACGGTTTGTCCTTTTGCGGGTCTCGGATGCCTATACCGGCCAAACATCCAGTAGTCCTTCGGCCCTTTGGCGAGAAAGACGGGAGCATCGCCAAGGTTGGATGGTCCGACTCCCGGGATCTCCTCCCAGTTTTGCCATACGGGCGATTGATTGAGCGTGAGGGATTGGGGAGATTTTTTTGTTTTGAATTTCCTGATCTTGGTCTTGAAGTGACCGGTTCGACCCTCAGGAGAAACCAAACCCTTCTCAATGAGAATTCCGTCACTGGACTGAACGTTTCTTTTCCACTCCGCATGATTTTTGATTTCCCAGGTTTCAGAAAAAAGGGAAGCGGCGGAGGCAAGGAGTAGTGTCGCAATCGAATGACGTTTCATAACCGAATCCTTCCGTTGAATATTGTGATCATGGTAAGTTGAATCCTGCGGGAAGATAAGATACCTCTCGGTCATTGGGCACTTTTTTACCCTTGGTGCTTCGACCGTTTTTGACTTCCCGATCGAGCAGACCGATCAGTTCCTTCAGTTTGGAGGCGTTCTTTGCCTGCAAGTTGTTCTTCTCTCCCTTGTCCAGTTTCAGGTTAAACAATTGGATGGAAGGCAAGCCTTGCTTCTTGGCATCGTTTTCACGGGGAGCGCTCCATCCCCCGCTGCCTGCGGAGAGGCACAGTTTCCAATCTCCCTGCCGAATGGAAAAGGAACCTGCGATGGAATGACTGATAAGTGTGGAACGGGTTGTCATGGACTTGCCTTTGAAGGCTGGAACGAGGCTGAAGGAATCCTCCCCTCCCTGATCCTTTTTTTTCTGTCCGGTAATATCCCTCATGGTGTCGTAAAGATCGGTCAGGCATGCCAGGGCCGAGGTGGTCTGTCCGGCCTTGATCCCATTGGGCCAGCGGACGATTAGGGGAACCCGGTGACCGCCTTCGTAAATGTCGGCCTTGTGCCCACGATAACCTGCGCTCGGATCATGGCCGAATTCCGCGAGTTTTTCAAAGTTGCCTTGAGGAGAGCAACCGTTGTCACTGGTGAAAAAAACCAGAGTGTCGTCATCAATGCCAGCCTGCTTCAAGGCGGCAAGGAGTTCTCCCATGTGCCCGTCCACCTGCATCATGAAGTCCGCGTACGGATTCATCTTGCTGGCACCCTTGTACGGAGGCACGGGAACGATCGGGGTATGGGGGGCGGGGAGCGGCAAGTAGAGAAAGAAAGGCTTTTTGCCCTTTGCCCGCTCCTTCACGTAGGTCACGCTTTTCTCAAACAAGTGAGGCAACACCTCATCAATGCGAAAATCGGAGCCAATCGGACCCTTGCGATACCATCCGTAGCGGTCTTCACTGCTCGTGACACCCTCTTCTCTGTCCGGTTGGGCGGTGATCCTACCCGTGTCCACCCAGACGTAGGGAGGCATGTCCAGAGAACCGCAGTGGCCGTAGTAATTGGTGAAGCCGTTGATATCGGGTCCGTTTTTCACGGGTTTGGAGAAATCGATGTCCTTCCACCTCCCTTCACTCTTGTCCGCCTTGGCCCAGTCCCATCCAAGATGCCATTTTCCGATCATCTGAGTATGATAACCGACCGATTGCAGCAAATGGGCAACGGTCGCCCGCTCGGCCGGGATCAAGTGTTCGCTCGTTCCGCTCAGCACCCCGCGGGCAAGCCTAGACCGCCAATTGTATCGACCGGTGAGCACACCGTATCTTGTCGGAGTGCAAACGGAACTCGAGGAATGGGCGTCAAGAAAGGTAATCCCCTCATCCGCCATTTTTTGGAGATGCGGGGTCTTGATCCTGCAGTCCGGGTTGGTGGGGGAAACGTCCCCAATGCCCAAATCATCGGCAAGAACGAAAATGACGTTCGGATAGGGCGAGGCCTGAATGAATACGGAGAAAAGAAAAGATAGGGAAAAAATTCGGGCAGTCATGAGCGGGTTGAGGATGGAAGGTTACGTCAGAATCCAAGAAAGAAGAAAAAAGTGAAATCTTCCAAGCCTCAATCGGAAGCATCGCATAGAAAAACTCACAGGGCTTCGACCTCGGTGAAATAAGCGCCACCGACTTCTCCAGCCTCGGTGAACAGATAAGTCCAAAGTTCGGTGATTCCTTCGGGAAGTGTCATTTCGAAAGCCACGCCTGAACTTCCGGGTTTGATTGCGGATTCCCTTTGGCTGCCTGCGATCTTGAGCAACGCCCGATTTGCAAGGATGGGTTTTTTCGCCTCTTTGGGCCACTGCCGTAAGGTAATGCGGTATTTCCCTGACCGCATCACTTTAACCAACCAGGGATGGGTCACTTTGGGAATCTTCTTTATTCCATTGAAATTCCAAGGCGGATTTCCGCTGTCGGGCCTCCAATCCTGAGAACACAGAACGGCCGGGTTTTCAGTGGGGTCCCCGACTGCAATCGGTACCGGTCGCAGTCCTTTGGACACACGTTGCCAAAAAGGTTCGTACGCAAGTTCGAGTTCCTCGACAATTCGTGGAAAGCGTGATGCCAGGTTTTTCCGCTGGGCTGGATCCGCTTCGATATCGTAAAGTTCGGGAGCGTTCGGATTCCTGAGCAATCTCCATTGCTCAGTCAAAATCACGGAATTAACTCCTGCTCCCAGGGGATCGGTATTTCCCCGTCCACCATGGTATTGAATGAAATGATGGCTTCGCTTCCAATTCCTGCCACTTCCATCAAGAAGGGGAACCAAGGATTTTCCATCGACGTCATAGGATTCGTTCGGCGCAGGCAAACCGCACAAGTCGGCCAGCGTAGGAAGAAGGTCGATATGGGCGCACAGCGTTTCGACCTTCTTTCCGCCAACCAATCCGCCCGCAGGCCAATGAATGAAGCAGGGAACCCGGTGACCTCCATCGAAGATGGAAGATTTTTTCCCTCGCATACCGGCGTTGAAGCCAAGAGTCGGTTCGTTATCGAGTTCTTCGAACCGGCAACCGGCGGCGGTGCCGTTGTCGGTCAAAAAAAGGAAGATTGTGCGCTCTGAGATGCCCAGATCCCCAAGTCGTTTGCGCAATAGTCCGAGGTTATGATCGAAATTTGCAATCATGCCGAAGAAATTGGGATTGTTGACCTCCTCCTTCCGATAGGGCTCAGCCCATTCCGGAGCGACCCGGAAAGGGCCGTGAGGGGCATTGGTGGCCAAGTACAAAAAAAAGGGCTTATCCTTATTTGCGGTAACGAAGCGCATGGCCTCGCGAAACCAAACGTCAGTGCAATATCCTTCGAACTTTTCAAAGGATCCCTCCCTGCTGCCTGGCCGGACCCGTTCGTAGGTATCATCAAAATAATCATTACCCCAATGATCGGAAGCCTGACCCACCCCACCGCAACGATGCCAGACCACGTCCTGAAAGCCACGATCCTGCGGGCGGTGAGGGGCATTGTCCCCCAAATGCCACTTGCCCACCATGCCGGTCGCATACCCGTTTTCGGAAAACAGGTGCCCCAGAGTCTTCTCGGATGCGTGCATCATGGTCCGACCTGCGCTGGTTCGGTAGGCGCCGGTGACTCCCGGATAATTTCCGGTCATCAGAGCGGCTCTCGTCGGCGTGCAAAAGGGGCTGACGTGAAAATCGGTGAAACGGACGGATTCGTCGTGCAAACGATCGAGGTTTGGTGTTTTCAGGATTGGGTTGCCGTGGCAACTCAGATCTCCGTAGCCCTGATCATCGGTCATCACCAAGACGACGTTGGGAGCGGAATCCCTGCTCCAAACCGAAATTTTCAAAAAACAAAGGAACAGATGGCAAAACAGCGCTTTGAGATAGGTCTTATTCATGAGTCGTACGGAGAGCCCGTGAGTTTCCTGGCTTAGAACGGATTTTTACATATATCTTCGAGGAAAGCCTAAGCTCACTTGCTGAATTTGAGGCGAATCTTCAGGTTTTGAATGAATTCCATGACCGGAAGCATGGATTCGATCAAGTCTTCGCCCTTCAGAGAACTGACCGCAAGAAGAATCCGATCCGCGGGGCAAGTCTCGTAACCCAGCGCCGAATCATAGTTGATCCACTTTCCGTCGACGAAGAATTGGGTCCACATGTGATAAACCAGAACGTCCCGTCGATCCTGAAATCGCTTGGTGTAGACCAGACCCGTGGCAACCCGTGAGGGAATCCCCACCGCCCTGCCCATCGCAGCCAAAAGGATGGAGTGTTCGGTGCAGTCCCCTTCGCGGTTTCTGGCCACCTCGCTGGCGCTGGCAAACCCAACCGAGAAATTCTTCGAGGCAACGTAGCGGTGAACGAAAGTGGTCAGTGATTTGGCAATTTCAGCAATGCCCTTCCCTTTCCCTTTCGCTTTTTCGGCAAGATCTTCAATCAGAGGGTCCGAAGAATCCAGATAGACGTTGGATTCCAAAAATTCCTCCATATCTTGCCCGGGTTCGCCTTTCCCAAGCAAGGCCGAAGTGTCGGAAAGAACTTCCACTTCGAAGATTCCCCCTTCGAGGGCATTGACTTTCTGATTGGCGCCCTGAGGCAACTTTGAAGTGAACTCCCCCCGAATCGGTTCAAGCACAAAGACCGTCCTCCGGCTTTTTCCGGGAATCTCCTGACCCAGGGAAACGACCGAATCAAGAAGGGCTTCAGGTACCTTTGCATTCATGGTTTTGGCTTTTTTCTCTGCGACTCGGATCAAAGAAATGTTCATACCGCCCATGCTCATGCTCGTACCGACCGCGACCCCATCCTCATCAAACCAGGACTTGGATTTGACTGAACCGAGAAGACCGCTCAACTCCAAATCCAATTCATAGCCTTCGACTGTCTGACCGCCTTGGCGAAAGGTCTTTTTCCCATGACAACGAACCTTCGCCTGCGAAGGCGCCCTCATCCCCATATCGGGCGAATAGACCAGTATGGAATATTCCTTGCCCGCTTTCTTGAATCCCCGCTTGAGAAATTCCCGGCGTATCCCCCAACTCATTTTACCCCGTTCGTCGAAAGGATACCGATTCTCCTTGGCTTGAATAAACTGCTTTTCGCGAATCACGAGTTCCTCCCCCTCGACTCGTCCCCGCTTGGTGATCGGAATTCCCGCCATTTTCATTTCCGTGGAGAACTCAACCAATTCCCCATTTGGCTTTTCGATGGTTTGCTGAGTCGAGCGAACTTCGAGAGTCTGTCCGGCCCGGTTCAGTTTCATGACAAATTCATTTTGGCTGATCACTCTCTCCCTTTGGAGTACCATTCGATCATGAGCGTAGCCCACCTTGGCCTCTCCGAGATACACCTCATACCATCGATCCACCGGACTGAAGGGGACTGCCGCCTCGTTCCCCTCGGAAATCTTCAATAGAAAAAGACACAAGACGATGAGGAGCTTTCTCATGAATCCAAACTAAGTCGAAAGGCGTTGGGAGGTAAAAAAACTTAGGGGCGCCAGGGCATGCCGGAATCGCCCTTTGGCTGAAGAAAGCGCGCATCCACCTGCTTGTACCAAGCATGAAGTTTTCGTCTCATTTTACGCGCTCTTTCACTTTCCAGGGCGGACAAATCCTTGGTTTCCCCAATGTCTTTCTCGAGGTTGTAAAGCGATATGGTTCCGTCTTCGTAATTTTCGAAAAGCTTGTATTCGCCCATTCGGATGGCTCCTCCGGGAATACCACCCTGATTCGAATAATGCGGATAGTGCCAGTACAGGGCCTCCCTCTTCAATTCGCCCCCTTTGAGGGCGGGGGTCAAATCGATGCCGTCAACCGCTTGCTCCAGCGAAATGCCTGCGGATGCGGCAACCGTTGGAAGCAAATCGATCGAACAGATCATCTCGCTGCTCACGCTTCCAGGTTCGGTAACCCCCGGGTATCGGATAATCCAAGGCTCGCGGATGCCTCCTTCATAGACCCAGCCTTTTCCTCCCCTGAGCGGCAGGTTGCTGGTGGGACTTCCTTCCGAGGTGGAAAGACCGCCATTATCCGAGGTAAAGACGACCAGGGTGTCATCGGTCAACCCCGCATCATCGAGAGCGGAAAGAACTTTGCCAACGGCTTCGTCCATCGCTTCCACCATAGCTGCGTAGACGGCGTGCTTTTGAAGAATACGAACCTTACGATCATGGAGCGGACCAAACTCGGTTCCGGTAATTCCAGCCGATCTTTTCTTATATTTTTCAACCAAATCCTTGCGTCCCTGAAGAGGAGTGTGGACGGAATAAAAGGATAGATAGGCAAGAAAAGGCTTCTCCTTGTTTTTGAGAATGTAATTCGCGGTTTCCTCCGCCAATCGATTGGGAAGATGTTGGCCTTCCGGGCTATCCGGATGAAGTTCGGGGTTTTTGAACGGGGAAAAATATTTCTTACCGGTATACGGTCCGCCTTTGGCCCAACCGCCCATATTGACCTCAAAGCCCTGAGCCTTAGGCCACCACTGCTTGCTTGGGCCCAAATGCCATTTGCCCGCAAAGAAGGTCCCGTATCCCTCATCCTTCAGCGCTTCAGCTAGGGTTATCTCATGCAGATCCATTTTATCGTGCAAGGGAGCGGGATTGAATTTGCCCGAACGTTTGCCGGAAAAGAAATTAGTCGCCCTTACCCGGGTTGGATACTTTCCGGTCATCAAACTGTAACGGGTGGGCGAACAGACTGGATTGGCGGCGTAGCCATCCGTAAATCGCATGCCCGTCGCAGCCAGACGATCAATGTTAGGAGTTTCGTAAAAGCAATTGGGATTATTCGCTCCGATATCCATGTATCCGAGATCATCGACGAGAAAAACAACCACGTTGGGCTGCTTCGAAAGAAGGCAGGAGGCAAATCCGACAAGAAATCCGAAGAGGATGATTTTATTCATCGCAGGCTGTCCGAAGGTAAGGAGATGAAAAGCTGCCCTTACCGCGCTAGCGAACCTTCATCATCCCCCGCATCAGGATGTGATGACCGGGAAAAGTGCAGACGTAAGGGTAGTCGCCCTTGGACGTCGGAGCGGTGAACGACATCTCCTCTTCCTTGCCATGATCGACCAAGCTCGAGTGCCACAGGACGTCAGGGCTCTCGGGAACAAAGGCCATGGTGAATCCCTTGGCTCCCAAGGTCAGCGCCTGTTGGGCCACGGAGTCCGCCTTGTTCGGCTTGGTGAAAACGAGATTGTGAGGCATGAAATCGGGATTCGCGAAAATGAGCTTCACCTTCTTTCCGGGCTTAACCGTGAATTCGCTCAAGTCGTATTTCATTTTTTCCACGACCGTGCCAATGCGAACCGTGGTCAATTCCGGAGTATCCGAGAGAATCCCGGACTTTTCGGAGACTTCAACGGTTTCTTCCTCCACTGCCTGACTTCCCTTCGTGGGATCGGCGTTGTACCAATGATGCTGAACCGTCAGGGCGGCCATACGGGCGTGGGGATGAGGGGATTTCAGCAGATCGTTCAATAAGCGACCGTTTCTGCGGTTGTGCTGCTGATGAACCCATAGGGCTTCCATCAGGTGATGGGCATCCTCTTTTTTCTTCGGATCGAATTGCCTCATCCACTTTTGAGTGGCATTGATGACTTCATCGGTCTCCCTCTCGCTCAACTCAACGCGAGTGCGGTGACGGACCCCGTCCACGGGATGCTTAAGGTTATCCAGAAGTTTTTCCAATGGTTCCCCATCGATTTTAACCGTCTTCTGGATCGGCTTTCCGGTGTAGGAAACACGGAAGATCCGACCGTGTTTGTGATCCCGATTCGGGTCTCTGACGTTGTGTTGCATGTGACCAACGATGACGTTTTGCCAGTCCGAAACGTAAAGAGCGCCGTCCGAGCCAAAAATCGCATCGGTGGGACGGAAGTTCTTGTCTCCACTCAACAGAAAGCCCTCGGACTCCTCGTCCTGCTTGGAACCGTCGGCGAGAGTCTTGGTGACCTTCAGGGTTTCGCCGTTGGGAGTGCCCCAGACTTCTCCGAGTTTGGTTTGTTCCGTCACTTTCTTCGCATCCCTGCCCCGCCCCACCGTCTTGGTCAATTCGTAGCCCCCGTCACGATGGAGTTTGTACTGTTTGATGCCTAGAAAACCAATGGAATTGCAAATCAGAAAATCACCCTGCATCTCCTCGGGGAAATTGTCGCTGGAAAGAACCTCGCAAGCGGGAACCGGCCGAACCTCCTTGTTAAGCAGAGAATGCATCTTCCAACCCTTTCCATCGGGACGAACCTGATAAGGTCGCCCTCCGGTTCCGTCGGTGGCGTAGTGATAGCCCCAATCGTCAAACGCTATCCCGTGGGGATTGGGACTGTTTCCACCATGGAGGGCAATGGTATGACGACGCGGATCAAAACGGTACATGGCGGAGGACCCGGTTACCAAAGAAGGGCCCCAAGGATGCTCGTGGTTGTGTTGAAGGAAGATTCCACTTTGCCAATAAACACCGCCGTCCGGTCCGAAAATCAGGTTATTTGCGGCATGATGGGTATCGGATGTCCCCAAACCCTGAAAAATGACGTAGCGCTCGTCCGCCTTGTCGTCCCCATCCGTGTCACGAAGAAAGAGAAGATTCGGACCCGACGTCACCAAGACCCCACCATTCCAAAACTCAAAGCCAAGCGGGTTGTGAACTTTGGCGAATTCAATCACCCGGTCGGCTTTTCCATCGCGGTCCTCATCCGGTAGAATCAAAAGAGCGTCGTTCATCTCCTTCATCGGTTCCCACATCGGGTAGGTCGGCCAGGCAGCCGCCCAGAGACGTCCCTTGGCATCCACTTGCATCTGCACCGGATTGATCAGTTCGGGGAATTGTCTTTCACCCGCAAACAAACCCACCTCAAAACCATCCCGAACCGCTAAACGCTTGGCGCTTTCTTCGGGACTCAGATAGGTGGTGGTTCCCTCCTTGCCCGCATTCGAACTCCTGCTTCCGCCTCCCACATTGGAAATCACCTTAACCGGAGCAGGAACGTTTCCATCATCCACCTTATGGTTCTTGCCTTGGGCAGCCGCCCAAACCAACCGGTCCCGGTTCGCGGTCATTACGTCGAGCATAACCAACTCATGCTGAAGAACTTCTGCATTTGATTGATCATTCACAAATCGCAGCCCCGAACGCCCGCCCCAGATATCGTTTCCGTCGGTGGCGCGGTATCGGTTGATCCAATGCCAGTTCTTTTCCAATACCGCTTCCCTGAGCTTTTCAACTTTTTGGGTCGCAGAAACCGTTTTCCCAAACAATGCCGTTGCAATGACTTCGGCCAACTTGCGGTTCCCCCGTTCGTTCAAGTGGACTCCATTAATGGTCATGGGCTCTTTGACCTGCTGATAGAGTTTCAGAGTCGGATCAAAGAGATTTACGTAAGCGACGCCGGCTTCCTTGGCGGCGCTAGCGGTGGCTTTCGCAAATGCCGATAAGTTTCGGTTATGCGATCTGCCATTGGGCAAATTGCGGTCCTTCAAATCCTCAAAGGCAATCGGACTGAAAAGAACGATCCGCGGAAAATCCTTTCCATTGGGCTTGTAGCTTCGGATTTTACCGACGAATTCGACGAGCAATCTGCGGTGACTGTCCGCCGCATCCGGACCTGCAAAGGATTCGTTGTATCCGAACATGGCAAAGACAACGTCCGCCTTGACGTGCTGAAGGTACTGGTCCATGGGGGTAAACCCCTTGCTTCGGGGATGATAGTTGGGGCGGTCTCCGGAAAGCGACATGTTCCGAAAGGAAACCTCCTTGCCCTGCAACTCGCTTTGCAGAAGCGTCTCCATCCAACCATCATGTTGCATCCGGTCGGCCAACCCATTTCCCAAAATTGCCACGGTGTCGCCCTTGAGGAAGGAAAAGGGGTCGGGATCCCTGTAACCATCGGGTACGGCAACGGCTTCCTTCGGAGATCCGGTGGCCGGTGGCTTCTCTTTTTTTCCGGGAAAGGTCAGGTAGGCGATTTCTCCCTTTTCCTTGAGATCAAAAACGATTCTTTGGGCGCCCCGCACCTTTGACTTTTCGAAAACGGGCTTGCGGTTTTGGTCCAATACGGAAACCGAAAAGTCATTCAGCCTGCTTTCAAATCCGGTACGATTCCATATTTCAATTTTTTCAATGGCTTGGGCTTTTCCCAAATCGACTTCCCACCAAGGGTCCTTGGATCCGTTGGTATGAGTCTGACCCCCTGCATTGTAATCGGGGTTTTTCTTTCCATCCGTCGCTCTTTGGGCGACTCCTCCGTGGGCAGTGCTGGATTGCTTGGATTTGCCGGTCCTTGCAATATTTTTTCCACCACTGAAGATTTCGACTTCGTTTAAGGTGAGAATCTTATTGTCTCCGGGGATCGTGATACGAAGGAATCGTCCCTGAGGCAAGCCGCCCGTTTTCTTTTGGGAAGGCTCAGGCTTTTTTGCCTTCGGGTTTACCCGTTCGGTGTTGTTGTTGGCGGGAATGGCACTGTCGAGTTTGGCGTACATTGCGGGCTTGACTCCCTTTGCCTCTCCGCCTCCCTTAAAAGTGTTGGGTTCGTAGGGTCCCACGAAATCGATGGTGGAATCCGCTTTGATTTGATTTTCCAAACCAAGGGACCAGTAAACGCCATTGATCACCATCCTGCGGTATCCCGGGTTTAAAATATCCTCGGATGCTCCGTAAAGAGAGGTGAAAACCCTGCCTTTCCTGCCATCCTTCCCTTCGTAGTGGCGGGTCCACTCACTTGCCATGGGCGGTTTGTCGGGATCCGGCGCTCCGTCCGGTTCCATGGTCATCAGAGGTTGCGCCATGGTCAGGACGTTCCAATCCTTTTGGGCCTCCGCATTGTATCCGCCTGCCAGTACGTGCACCTTACTGACGCCTCGGAGTATTGAGTGTCCGCTTTTTTCCGGAATCAAGTCGATGCGGGTGCTTTGTCGGTGATTGCGGCCGTAATGCCCAACCCAGCTTTGCCCAAGCACCTGATGACCGAATCCCGCATGATAGTCCTCTCCCTCGTATCGAAAATGATACTTGTAGTAGGGATCGTTCTTGCGGTTGTCGTCATACTTGAATCCATGCGTGGAAGTACGCAAGCCAACCACTGGACCGGCACGGTTCAGGTAATCGTCGATATGTTTCATTTGCTCGGCGGGAAGCGCGAGAAAACGAGTGAAAATGATCATGCCATCCGCTTGCCGCAAGGCTTCGAGTCCGGGAATGTTGGAAGCTCCGGCCTTAATCTCACCTTTTTCATCCAGACCGAACAGAACCGTGCAGTCGAAACCGTGATGCACCGCAAGAATACGAGCCAGAGCGGGTAAGGTCTCTTCGGCACGGTATTCATGATCGCTTGCAACGAAAACCAGCTTTTTTCCCTTACTTGGCTGTCCGCTCTTGTAAACGAGGGGATTGGCGTGAAGGAAGGAAGCACCGAGAAAACAGCAAAGCAACTGCATCCAAGTTCGGGCGTGTTTCAGGGCAAGGGCCACAATAGTGTTATACATAGTTGGAACGGTTATGGGTTGTGGATGTGGGTAAGACAATGAATTCCAAAAAGAATTTCTGAAATTGTCCAAGCGTAAAGAGTGAAACTTTGATAATTCGTAAATGGGACGTCCTCCCGAGGGTTCAGAGAAAACGCATGATTCGGAAGTAATTTTATCTCTTCCCGAGACTAATTTATGATGCAAAAGTGCCGTTTATGTCATGTTGCGGATTTTTATTATATATTTGTTTGCCAACCCTTGAGGCATAGCTTACATATTGCGCTCCATGAATATTCGCATTCAAGCATCCATTCAAAAAAACGGGTCCGCTGTTCTCAGAGGGAGAAGCAATCCTATCCATCCCATTTTACAAATGCGCGTCCCACAAAGACTCTCTGAGCGTTCGGGCACTCAAATCGCAACTTCCCGGACCCACTGACCGTTTCAGATAACCGATTGCAGTAATAGAGATATAAAAAATGGACATGAACGACAAATTGGTTTCGCTGACCCAAGCCGCGCAAATACTTGGTTATAAGAACTATGCATCCATTCTAAGATTGATCGACGAGGGTCATCTGCAAACATTTCAGGATTCGAAGGGAAAAGCCAACCGATTAAAATACGAACAGGTTGTTGCCCTCGCAGTTCCGGAAGAGGAATTTCTAGCCATGAAAAAAGCGCCCAAAC
>Ga0160422_10000726_pt1 | contig 20225 bp, 22 predicted proteins | sample Fk160mmetaG_FD_108192 | JGI IMG/M metagenome (GOLD analysis project Ga0160422, IMG submission 108192) | Marine microbial communities from the Central Pacific Ocean - Fk160115 60m metaG | ecosystem: Environmental > Aquatic > Marine > Oceanic > Photic zone | place: The Central Pacific Ocean... | reverse complement strand
GCTCCTCAGCCATCTCCGGCGACCTCTGGTGGCGATGGGCCTGGGGCGTCAGATCGTCCTGCGTGTCCCGGGGAGGCCTCAGCGCTGTTACCCGATGCACATTCCTTTCCACAGTGATCTCTTCACCTAGGATGAAGAGTCACTGAGTTTTGGGCATGCTCACGGCCGGAGTCGATCATCAGGATCTCGCCAAGAGAGGAGAAAGCCTGATTCGTCAGTCCAGTAACCGCTACCTGACCACCGTGCGCATCGCCTTCCGGGCCAAGCAGCGTCGCTTTGATGACTTTGACGGTCTGTTGGAGGAATCCAGCGTCAAGCCGGTGCAGCGGGCGATCATCGAACTGAGCGATGAGCAGGATCAGCCCGATCTCCTGCCTGGATGATTCAGCAGGAAGGGCCTGGCTGGAGGCTTGCCAGGGACCTGTCACGCCCGGTGTTTTCCGTTCTGATCGGGGGAGACAACTGGGCGTTTGAACTCAACGAGACCGAGGCCCGCGCGTTGGCTTCAGTGGTCTGCGAACTGGTGACTCAGCATCGCTCCATCTGCGATCAGCTGATGGATGAGGAATCGATCACGCTTGAGCTTGAACGCTCCGGTTGGTGGGTCTGCCTGGACGGAGATCGATCCGACTGGTCACTCCGGGTGATTCTCGCCAGCCAGGGTGCTGACGCATCCCAGCCACGAGGGCTCGAAGCCTGCTGGCCGTCACCTGCTGCCAAGGCCATGGCTGCGGCGATGAGAACGTTGTGGGACAACACAAACGATCAAAGCAGCTAATCATTCGCCATTGATTGATTTTTCCACCAGCTTCCCCACGCCCGCGCGTGGGTTTTCCACAGGCTGACGGCTGTTTTCGCGTTGATCACTCCCTCCTGTGGAAAACCGTGCCGCAGTGTTGTCGTTGGGTTGACGAATGGCAACCGGGACTCTTTGGGGCCCTGTCTTGAAGATCGCTTGCTGGAAAAGGGGATGGGGGCTGGAGTCTCACTGGGAGAGGGGCTGGGATTGGCGGTGAGCCCGCTCCTTGACGCAGCACCTGAGATGTGGAGAACTGGTTGGCATTCGAAGCGTTTGCATGCAGTTCGTCGGACAGGCACAGAAGGCTGAGGCATCCGTGTCATCGCGGCTGCGGCAGTCCCCTGAGGATCCCCAGACAGCACCCCCAGGACCGGTCAAGGACTGCCAGGAGGAGTTCTCCGTGAGCTTCCATTCGGAGCTGCCTCTGCCTCTCCAGCAGGCCATGGTCGCCTTCATTGAGCGCTGTCCCAACTGGGATCAGTACCGGTTGATTCAGGCCGCCCTGGCCGGCTTCCTGATCCAGCACGGTGTGGAGTCCCGTGAAATCACCCGTCTCTATGTCGGCAACATGTTCCAGCGTGAGTCCCTGTCCCAGGGCGTCTGAGTGCGGCAGCTGGCCATCAGCAGCATGGCGCTGATGGGAATGCTCAGCAGCAGTCCCAGGCAGGCTCCCATCAGTCCGATCAGGTTGACGCCCAGGATGAGACCCAGCAGGGCGAGAACCTTGAGCCTGTTGGCCTGAACCAGCCTGCGGCTGTGTTCCATCGCAGCGAGGGGACGGTGTCCGTGATGCACGAGAAGCGGAAGCGCGAGTGACTGGCCCAGACACCACACCGTCAGCATGAATCCACCCAGGATCAGAACGCCGTTGGCGAGCACGCCGCTGTGCCTGACCAGCAGGGCGCCCATGACCCGGAGCATGGTGACGGCTCCGATGAGCATCACGCCCTCCAGCAGAACCAGCGCAGCTGTCTGTTTCAGCAACCAGCTCAGTGGTCGGGTGCCGGGGGCGGGACCGTCCGCTGCTGCGGTTGAACCGGCGGGCAACATCTGATCCGCCAGGTGCAGCAACGCCACCAACGGCACCAGGGCGGCTGGAATGCTCACCAGCAACAGCCCATCACCCAGAGTGGAGAGCCACCAGCTTCCGCTCTGCTGCAGGTCTCTGGCGATCACGCCAAAACCCGTGAGCGCAATCAGCATCAGAGCCGTCAGCCCGACACAGCGCCAGGGGGCCTTGCTGAAGCCGATCCATGCCCTTGGAATGATTGTGGTGAGAGGAAGCCGCTCGATCGGGCGACGTCCTTCTCCGTCACTGGAGTGGGCCAAGCCGATCGAGCAGATCCTGTGCGATGCGCTCATCCACAGGCAGGATGGAGAGCCGGTTGCCCCGTCGGACAACGGCCAGCTCATCGGGTTCGTAGCTCTCACGGAGCTGTTCAAGACTGAGTTGCGTCTGAAAACGCCCGCGATAAGCCAGGCGGACACAGTCCCAGCGAGGGGCTTCGGGCTTCGAGGCGGGATCGTGGTACTTGGACGATGGATCGAACTGAGTGGGATCCACCAGCCCTGTTTCAACCACCTCCATCAGGCCAACGATCCCGGGAGGTTTGCAATTTGAGTGGTAGAAGAAGGCCTGATCCCCAACGCGCATCGCGCGCATGAAGTTGCGCGCCTGGTAATTGCGGATTCCATCCCAGAGAGTGGTCTGTTCCTGCTGAAGATGATCGATCCCGTAGACATCGGGTTCGCTTTTCATCAGCCAGTGGGCCACGGGATCCTGGACATTTGATTCAGCCTAGGTTGATCTGCTCGCTTCGATCAGCTCGCGGAAATGGTTTCCACGCGCTTCGAAATCCGCGTACTGATCAAAACTGGCGCAGGCAGGCGAGAGCAGCAGGCTCCCCGCCTGCAGTTCACTGGCCAACTGAAGGGCATGGGGCACAGCCTCCTGCAGGCCTGCATGGGTGATCACTGGGCCTGAAAATGGGGTCGCTTCAATCAGGCGACGCAGCTCATCAGCACCTGCGCCAAACAGCACCACAGCGCTGCCGCGCTCATCCAGAAGCTTCAGCCAGCACCGGGCGTCACCCTGCTTGAGTTCACCGCCTGCGAGCAGCACAACCGGCTCGGGCACCGATCGCAGCCCTACCGCAGCAGCGTCGTAGTTGGTCGCCTTGCTGTCGTTGAAGACGGGAATGCCCAGAACGCTGCCGAGCGGTTCAAGCCGATGCGGGACCCCATGAAAACAGCGCAGGGCTGATTCGATGGTGGTCGCTGACAATCCCGCCTCCATGGCCGCTGCGGTGACCAGAAGCATGTTCTGGCGGTTGTGTGCTCCCGGCATGTCCAGTGCATCTGCGGAGAAGAGGCGCTCCTCACCGTTGCAGACCCAGTTGTCCGCGCTCACGCTCAGCTGGGACCCCTCAAGTTCCTCCCCTGCCGAACAGGTGCTGACCCAGTTCACGCGATGGTGGCGCCAGCTCAGGCGACTGCTCCGGATGTCAGGGTCATCGCCGTTGAGGATGGCCAGCTGTGATCGCTCAAGCAGGCCGCGTTTGATCGATCGGTAGGCCTCCAGCGTTCCATGCCGTTCCAGATGATCCGGGGTCAGCGTTGTCCAGATGCCGATCCGAGGGGCAATGTCACCGGCAGCTTCGATCTGGTAGCTGCTCATCTCCATCACGACCCAGTCCGGCCGTGGCTTTGATGCATCGAGGTGTTCAAGCGCCAGTTCGGCCGCCGAGTACCCCACATTTCCGGCCATGGGCGCATTCAAGCCACCGTGGCTGAGAACGTGGTGGAGCAGATGGGTGACCGTGGTCTTGCCGTTTGTGCCGGTGATTCCAATCCACGGACGATCCCCCAGCGCCTGCCAGGCAAGAGCCATCTCACCCCTGACCGCAACCCCTCGCTTCCGCAGCTGTTCAAGGGTGTGATGCGACCAGGGAATCCCCGGACTGACCACGACCTGTTCGAGTTCGCTGAGCCATGGGTCGAAACTGTGGAGCTCCAGGGGCTGACCGAGCCGAACCTCAATGCCCTGAGCCCGCAGGGTCTCGGCTTTGCGCTGACAGGCTGAGCTCTCTGATCGTTCCAGAACCACCACCTTTGCTCCCTGGGCTTTGATCAGCCGAGCTGCTCCAGCCCCGGAGCGCCCGAGTCCAACCACGACGCTCCAGCTCATGCCTTGATTCCTCTCCCCACAAGGGAAATGGGCGATACTGGAATCGAACCAGTGACTCCTACCGTGTCAAGGTAGTGCTCTACCTCTGAGCTAATCGCCCGCATTTTCACCCTTCAGAGAATCTGCGGTGACGGCTGGTCGGATCCCAACCGGTGCGACTGAAGTTAGCAGCTCACCGGCGCAGCATCTCCACCCTCCAGCGATCCCGTTTGGTCGGTTCAAGGCTCAGCACTTCAACGCAGCCGCGGTCCTGAAGCTGGAGACGGTCACCAACCTTGAGGTCCCTGCTGGCCTGGCGTATAGGAGTCCAGTTGAGCCTCAACCGGCCCTCCCTGATCTGACGCGTGACCTTGGCGCGTGACAGACCGAAACCGGCAGATGCGATCGCGTCAAGGCGGCAGGATGCCTCAACGCTGCTGAAACGCTTGGGTGCCCGCTGGGCGGGCCACTGCAAGCTCTCCAGGGGGACCGCTTCAACGACCAGTGCCACATCGCGCACCTGTCCCGTCTGACCGTTGAGCCGTTCCGCTGCCTCAGGGGTGCAGACGGCCTGTGCACCCCGATCGCCCCGCAGCCAAACATCGCCGATGGCCTCAGGGGCAACCCCCAGGGCCGTCAGGGCGTTGCGCATGTCCTCGGGTTCCGCCCGGTCAAACAGGAAATTCCCTTCCAGCCTGAGACCTGCGATCGGAGCCGGCGCCGGCTCCGGTTCCCGATCAGCGCGACTCAACTGCAGGCGGCAGCGTTCGCTGCCAGGTCGTCCACCGTCTCTGACCAGTCGAAGGTCAGTGAGCGCTTCAAGCCGACGCGAGTCCTCCAGTTCAGGTCCGGAAAGAAACGGACTCCAGCTGGGCTGCCAGGTGCGAAGCACCTGTTCGGCCTGATCAATGAGGCGTTCCATGGACTTGTGCTGGAACACTCCCTCCAGCAGGGACTCACGGGGAAGGCTCATAGCTCGCTCAGCCGCACCACCTGCTGAGGACGACTCTTTTGAACAAGCTGCCAGGGGACTTCCAGCCCTGGAGGGGTCTCGAGCAGCAGCAGCCAGAACCGTTCGCTGGATCGGTTGCGCAGGATGCGAACGCCGTCTTCGTTCTCGGAGGGAACGCTGGCTGCAGCGGCGTAACTACCCATCAATCCTGAGCCCATGCCCAGCAGGCCCCCGATCAAGGCCTCCCCCACAGCGCCGAAGCGGGCAAAGGTGTCCAGGGTGGTGATCTGCGTGAAGGTCAGGCCCGCCATGAAACCGAAGGGCATCAACCAGCGCGACATGGAGCGCTGACGTCGGCTTCGGGCGATGCTCGGGTTGAGCAGATCGACCTCCTCGAAGCTCTCCGGCCTGAGCTGACCATCGCCGGTGTCGGCCTTCTCCGGGGCCACCAGGGCGACACGCAGGAGCGGGGTGCCGGCGTCCTGAAGCGCGGTGAACAGGGTCTCGGCAGCGGCGCGTTCCTTGAGCACCAGCACGCAGACAGGCATAGGCGGATCGGTGCGGACTGCCATTCTCCATGGCAACTCTGAGATTCAGCGAGTGTTGATGACGCGGGAGTCTCACTGCTCGCATCCCGGCAGGTGCCGTTCGGACCGATCTCTAAAGTGCTGAACGGCTTTCTCCCCGCCGCTGGATGACCAAAGTTCTCGTTTCAGACCCGATTGATCAGGCGGGGATCGACATCCTCGGGCAGGTGGCCCAGGTGGACCAGCGCACAGGCCTCTCCGCCGAGGAGCTCAAGTCGATCATCGGGGAGTACGACGCCCTGATGATCCGTTCAGGCACGCAGGTGACCGCTGATGTGATCGAGGCGGCGGATCGTCTGCGCATCATCGGCCGGGCCGGTGTTGGCGTCGACAACGTTGATGTGCCTGCAGCCACTCAGCGGGGGGTGCTGGTGGTGAACTCGCCGGAGGGCAACACGATCGCAGCGGCCGAACACGCGCTGGCGCTGCTGCTGTCTCTCTCCCGGCATGTGCCCCAGGCCCATGCTTCGATGCGCTCAGGGGCGTGGGATCGCAAGAAGTATGTCGGCAACGAGCTCTACAAGAAGGTGCTGGGCGTTGTGGGGCTCGGCAAGATCGGCTCCCATGTGGCCAAGGTCGCCAAGGCGATGGGGATGGATGTGATCGCGTTTGATCCGTTCATCTCCTCTGACCGTGCCCAGCAGATGCAGGTGCGCCTCACAACCCTTGAGGATCTCTTCCGTCAGGCCGACTACATCACCCTGCACATCCCCAGAACCCCCGACACCGAGAACCTGGTCAACGCGGAGCTGCTCCGCACGATGAAGCCCACAGCCAGGATCGTGAACTGCGCCCGCGGCGGCATTGTCGATGAAGCCGCCATCGCGGAGGCCATCGATGCCGGTGTGATCGCCGGCGCGGGACTGGATGTGTTTGCCGCCGAGCCCCTGTCAGAGGACTCGCCACTGAGAGCGGTGGAGCGCGGGCTGGTGCTGACGCCCCATCTCGGCGCCTCCACGGAGGAGGCTCAGGAGAATGTGGCCACTGACGTGGCCGAGCAGATCCGGGATGTGCTGCTCGGGCTCCCTGCGCGCAGTGCAGTTAACATCCCAGGCCTGAGTGCCGAGATCATGGAGAGGCTCAAGCCTCACCTGCAGCTGGCGGAAACCCTCGGTCTGCTCGTCAGCCAGCTGAGTGGAGGACAGGTGCAGGAACTCGAGGTGCGTCTGCAGGGTGAGTTCGCCAACCACCCCTCCCAGCCTCTGGTGGTGGCGGCCCTCAAGGGTCTGCTCACCAGCGCTCTCGGCGACCGCATCAACTATGTCAATGCCTCCCTCGAGGCCAAGAGCCGGGGCATCCGTGTGCTGGAGGTCAAGGATGATGCCAGCCGCGATTTCGCAGGCGGCTCCCTGCAGCTGACCACGCGCGGCGGTCAGGGTGGTCACAGCGTGACCGGTGCCGTGTTCGCCGATGGCGAACTGCGTGTGACCACCATTGACGAGTTCCCGGTGAACGTGCCCCCAAGTCGACACATGCTGTTCACCCGTCACCGGGACATGCCCGGCATCATCGGCCATCTCGGTTCCCTGCTGGGTGAGCACAACGTGAACATCGCCTCCATGCAGGTGGGCCGCAGAATCGTGCGCGGCGACGCGGTGATGGTGCTCAGCATTGACGATCCGATTCCACCCGCACTGCTGGCAACGATCAACGGCATCAACGGCATTCAGGAAGCTCACCCAGTCACCCTGTGATGTGGTGGCGTCTCTCACTGCCGGTTCAGCCGGAGCTTGAGGAGTCTCTTCTCTGGAAATTCAGTGCTCTCGGGTTGACCAGGGTCGCCGTTCAGCATGCCCCCGACACACCGGAACTGCGCACACTGCTGGCGTGGCTTCCGGTGACGGAGTGGCCGGAGGATCAGCGTCGTGAACTGCTCGGCAGCCTCGTGCCATTGGCGGAGACCTTCGGCCTCACCCTGGCTCAGCCTGTCTGGGAGCAGCTGGAGGATGAAGACTGGAGCCGCAGCTGGAAGCAGCACTGGCAACCGGATCCGGTCGGCAGCAAACTGCTCATCCTTCCAGCCTGGCTTGAGGTTCCCGTCGAGCATGCGCAGCGCCTGGTGCTGAAGATGGATCCGGGCAGCGCCTTCGGCACCGGCGGTCATCCCACAACCCGTCTCTGCCTCGAGGCTCTTGAAGCCTTGCCTCCGGTTGGTTTGAAAGTGGCTGATCTCGGCTGTGGAAGCGGTGTGCTGGGGCTTGCCGCTCTGGGGCTCGGTGCCCGCCAGGTGTTGTCTGTGGACACCGATTCCCTGGCGGTCACTGCCACACGTGACAATGCGGCGCTCAATGCTCTGCCGCCAGGGGCCCTTGTTGTCCGCGAGGGTTCCGTGGACGAGCTCGATGATCTGCTCGGCGGGGAGCCCGCGGATCTGCTGCTCTGCAACATTCTGGCGCCGGTGATTGAAGCCCTGGCACCTCGATTCGAGGGTGTGCTGAATGCCGGAGGGCGTGGGTTGCTGAGCGGACTGCTGGTGGAGCAGGCCCCAAGGCTGACTGAGGTGCTTGAGAGCCTTGGTTGGACGGTGACGCACCTTGCCGATCAGGGTCCATGGGGGCTTCTGGAGATTCGGCGCTAGTCTTGATAAGCGAGCCTTATCGGTGTTTCCGCTTTGATTGGGCTTACACCCAAACGGCCAACGAAATGTGTGGCTTGACGCCCGGCCGATGTAGAAATGACCAGTCCGGCAGGCTCGTTTGTTACGAGCCTCTGCAAATTTTCCCCATCCATGGCTTCTTACAAGGTCACCCTGGTCGCCGAAAGCGAAGGTCTCAACAAGACCATCGAGGTTCCCGACGATCAGTACATCCTCGATGCCGCTGAAGAGCAAGGCATCGATCTGCCTTATTCCTGCCGTGCTGGTGCCTGCTCCACCTGCGCCGGCAAACTCACCTCCGGCACCGTCGATCAGTCCGATCAGAGCTTCCTGGATGATGACCAGATCGAGGCTGGTTTCGTGCTGACCTGCGTGGCATATCCCACCTCCGATTGCACAATCAAGACCCACGCCGAGGAAGAGCTCTACTGAGCCCCTTTTGGTGTTGATTCGAACGCGCTGATGACAGCGTCCCCGGCCACCCCACCCCAGGGGTGGCTTTTTGCTGTCAGGGTGGGGCGATGTGGCTTTCTCGCCGATGACCGCCGGTCCAGCTGCCCCTCGAAGCCAAGATGTGCAAGGGCTGCTGGATCACGGCAGTGTGCACACCAGTCCAGGCGGCCAGTACAGCTTCCGCGTGATCGGTCCCTGTTGCCGTCTGTTTGATCGTGAAGAGTTGCCGTGGCCCTGCTGCAGGCTTGCCTGGCGCAGCAAGGAACCGAGCTGGCGCAGGGTGGGGCGCCGCTTCGTTCCTGATCTGGCCTCGCGTCGCTGTCCGTCCTATGCGGTGGAATTGCTGCAACCGGGTTCAAGACCGACGCAGACGGTTCTGACCCTCTTTCCGCTTCGGTTCACGCCTGAACTGCAGGAATGGTGGTACAGCCGTCGTCCCCGCTCCATGGATGCCGGCAACCAGTCACCCTGACCTGTGCTCTGGCTGGTCCCCAGCCACCGCCAGCCCGCGGCGACGCAGGCTGGCGGTGGCTAGAGACGTGTGATCTGATCAGAAGTAGATCTTGCCGCCACCCCATTCAGGCCCAAGCACCTTCGGTGCCACGAGGATGTAAGCGGACATCAGCTCAAGATCCTCATCCGTGAGATCGCGCATGGCTGGATACAGGTCGCGACTGCGCATGCTGGGATGCAGGTCAGCGATGCTGTATTCCCCGTCATAGGAGGTGGGATCCTGCAGGTAGTCCACCAGGGCGGAGATGTTGTCGCGAGCAGGGGTGGCCAGGGCCAGGGTTTCAGGATCCAGGCCGACGTTGTGATTGGTCTTGGTGATTCCGCCGGCATGGCAGGTGCCGCAGCTGGTGTTGAACACCTTGCGTCCGGCCTTCACCTGCTGCTCACTGAAGGTCATCGAAACGCCTTCCGGGTTCGAGGGAACGGTGAGGGTCTCGGCATCCCACTGGGCGGCCTTGGCAGGGGTGCTGATCAGCAAGACAGCCAGCACCGGCAGAACGATCAGCAGTCGATTCAACGACTGACGCAGGTTGGAGAAAAAAGAGGCCATGAAGGATGCCAGAGACTGACGGTTACAGCGCACCAGGTTCTTGTATCACGGGGTGGGATCCATGCGACGGGGTTCAGGCTCAGGCGATCACGAACTGTTGCAGCTGGAGCGCTTCGCTGAGGCGCTCACCTCCACGCAGAGGAAGTCCTTCGCCAGGATCGTATTGGGGAAAATCGCGCGGGCTTCCGACAGCAGATCGTCTGCGGTCACTGGATTCCCAGGGGCGTAACGGGGGCTGAGATGGGTGAGCACGAGCTGCCCGACGCCTGCTTCGGCTGCTGTCTGCGCCGCCATCGTGCTGGTCGAGTGCTGACGCTGGAAGGCCATGTCGGCCTCGGCATGGGAAAAGGTGGATTCGTGGATCAGCAGATCCGCTCCCCTGGCCAGCTCCACAGCCGCCTCACAGAACACGGTGTCTGTGCAGTAAACGATGCTGGCTCCAGGGCGTTCCGGTCCGCAGAGCTCCGTGCCGTCAATCCGTCGACCGTCCTCGAGGGTGACTGTTTCACCCCGCTTCAAGGCGGCATACACCGGACCGGGCGGAATCTCCATCTCCCTGGCCCGCTCCACATCAAAGCGTCCCGGTCGGGGCTTCTGGTCCACTCTGTAGGCGTAGGCCGGCACCCGATGGTGCAGGGGCGTGGCCCGCACAGTGAGGTCCTCGTCTTCAAACACGATGCGGTCCGCTTCCGCCGCCGTGCGCACGCGGTGGACATCCAGGGGGTAGCCGATCCGGGTTGAGCTCGTGCGCAAGACCCCCTGCAGATAGCTTTCGAGCTGGTCAGGTCCGTACAGATCCACGCCGCCGCTGCTGCCGCTCAGGCCGAGGCTGGCCAGCAGACCCGGGAGTCCGAAGACGTGATCACCGTGCATGTGTGTGATGAAGATCCTGCGCAGCTGCGAAAGTCTCAGTTCGCTGCGCAGGAACTGATGCTGAGTTCCCTCACCGCAGTCGAACAGCCAGAGCTCCGAACGTTGAGGGAGCCGCACTGCAACGGCCGAGACATTGCGGGCGCGGGTAGGCACTCCAGAACTGGTGCCGAGAAAGGTGACCTGCACGGCATGGCGGGCTCAATGGTCAATCTGCCATGCAGGCCTGGCTGCGGTCCGCCGGACGGGGCACACTGAGCGCCCAACGGACTCCATGTTGTCCCTGCACCTCTCCACCAGTCGGGTTGCCTTCGCAGCGGCATTCGCCCTGCCTCTGACAGTGGTGGCTCTGGTTGGTGAGCCAAGGGCGGCGATGACCGCCCAGGAACCGCAGATGCGGGTTCTCGTGGCCGAGGGATCCGAGCTCCTGCTGCGTGCCGACAGAGATCAACCCCTGCGGGTCCGCGGGCTGGGCAGAGATCAGCGCCGTCTCAAGCGCCTGCATGTGCGCATTCAGGGTGGTGGTCTGCAGGTCGAGGGGGGAGGCCGCGCCTCCTCGCTGCGCATCAGCACGACCGATCCACGCGGCATCTGGCTGGGACGCCGCCGCTATCGCGGTGCCCTGCTGCTGCTGGTTCGAGACGGCAGGATTCAGGCCATCAACCAGCTGGGAATCGAGGCCTACCTCCCCAGCGTTGTGGGCAGCGAAATGCCCGCCACCTGGCCGAAAGCTGCTCTTCAGGCGCAGGCGGTCGCCGCACGCACCTACGCCCTGCGCCAGCGAGGAAGCAAGGGGGATTTTGACGTGCGCGCCACCGTCAGCAGTCAGGTTTACAAGGGGATCGAATCGGAGACCGACACCACCCGGGATGCGGTGGCCAGCACACGTGCGCTGGTGCTGGTGCACAACGGACGACTCATCAATGCTGTTTTCCACAGCAGTTCAGGTGGCGCCACCGAGCCCAGCGGCGAGGTCTGGCAGACCCAGATGCCCTACCTGGTGAGCGTCAACGACCACGATGAACACAGCCCTGTGCATCGCTGGAATCAGCGCTTCGAGGCGCAGGATCTGCGCCGCCGGTTTCAGGAGACAGGCGGTGTTGAACGGTTGCGTGTTCTCAGCACAAGTTCCACAGGACGGGTGCGTTCAGCTCGCATTCAGGGACCACGCGGGTCCCTGGTGATCTCCGGACGCGAACTGCGTCAACGCCTTGGCCTGAAGAGCACGATGGTGCGATTTTCCATCCTTGATGACGGTTGGCGGGGCGGGACAGCACCCGTGAGAGAGCCCCGGGATCAAGCGGTGTCTCCACCGCAGCTGATCGGACTCTGGAGTGATTCCGCCAGTGGTGTCACCGATGCGATCGGTTCATCCGTCGCGCCGTTCGATGGTTCAGCTGGGCCTTTGCCCCCACCTCCTCCGCCATCAAGGCCAGTCGATCGTCAGCCCGTGTCGCGCAGCTCCAGACCCGGTGGGATCGTGCTCGAAGCCGAGGGTCAGGGCTACGGCCACGGAGTGGGGATGAGTCAGTGGGGAGCCCATGGGCTGGCCCTCAAGGGGGCCGACTTCCGCCAGATTCTTCGCCACTTCTACCGGGGGGCGCAGATCAGGCGCTATCGATCCTCCGACGACCCCTCCGTGGCATTCAGGCCCCCGTCGGAGCCAGCCTTGATGGGTTGACCCAACGCTCACGGCGTGTTCCAGTTCCCCCTCTCGATTGCGGTTCAGTGCCGAGCTGAACCGGCCGCATTGATGGAGGCGGTCGTTGATCACTTCATCTGCCATCTGGTCGCAGCGATGGACCAGGACTGTCTGAAACCTCTCGGCATGGCCACCGGACGCACCATGGAGCCCTTCTATGCAGCGCTTGTTGAGCGTCTCGGCCAGTGGCCTGCGCCGCGTCTTGAGCAGCTGAGGCGTCGCTGGATCAGTTTCAACCTTGACGAATATGTCGGGCTTGGCCCCGATGATCCACGCAGCTTCGCTGCCTACATGCACCAGCTGCTCGGTCGTCATCTCGGGCTCTCCCCCCTACAGCTGCAGCTGCCCAGTGGAACGGCAGAGAACCCTGCGGATGAGGCGCGGCGCTATGCAGCTGCCCTCCGGCATGCCGGAGGGATTGGTCTTCAGCTGTTGGGTCTCGGCGGCAATGGCCATGTCGGCTTCAATGAGCCGCCGTCCTCCCCCGGCAGCGGATGCCGGGTTGTGACGCTTCAGTCCTCCACCAGAGAACAGAATTCCCAGGTCTTTGGCGGTGACCCCGATGCGGTGCCGGTTCAGGCGATCACCCTGGGGTTGGAAGAGATTCTCGCCGCGGACGAAATTCATCTCATCGTCACCGGTGGCGCCAAGGCTGAGATTCTGCGCACCGCTCTGATGGCCCCCTGCAGTGACGAGGTACCCGCCAGCTGGCTTCAACGCCACCCCAACATGCATCTCTGGGTGGATGATGCCGCCTGTGCACACCTCCCTGTGTCTTGAGCCGCTGGCAGTTCTGGATTGATCGTGGCGGCACCTTCACCGATGTGGTGGGGCTGCAGCCGGACGGTCAGCTCGTGGTGCGCAAGGTGCTGTCGGTGCAGCCGGATGTGCCGGGGGATCCAGCTGTGGCGGCGATGCGAGAGCTGCTGGGTCTCAGGCCGGGGCAGGAGATCAATCCTGAACGGATCGAGGAACTGCGGCTGGGGACCACGGTGGCCACCAATGCCCTGCTCGAAGGGGCGGGTGAGCAGGTGCTTCTGCTCACCAACCGCGGGTTGGCAGATCTGCTTCGCATCGGTGATCAGCACCGCCAGGATCTCTTCGCCATGGCCATCCCGGAGCCACCGTCACTGGTGACGGCCGTGGAGGAGGTGGATGGGCGTCTGGATGCGGATGGTGAGGTGGTGACGCCTCTGGAGCTGAGCACGGATCTGCAGCAACGGCTCGTCAGGCACCGGCAGGCCGGTCTTCGCTGCTGTGCCATCGCCCTTCTTCATGCCTGGCGCGATCCCAGGCATGAGCTCGCGCTGGCCGACGCAGTGCGCGCAGCGGGCTTCACAACGGTGGTCTGCTCCCATCAGGCAAGTCCGCTTCCACGGCTGGTGCCCCGCGGGCAGACCTCGCTGGTGGAGGCATCAGTGCAGCCGGTGCTCGAGGCCTATCTGAGCCAGGTGCAGACGGCGCTTGGTTCCCAGACCCGCTTAAGGGTCATGACCTCCAGCGGTGCCCTTCAGCGTCCTGCATCTCTGCTGGCCAAGGACACGATTCTGTCCGGACCGGCGGGGGGAATGGTCGGGGCCGTGGCCTCCGCCCAGCAGGCCGGATTGGGAGCGTTGGCTCTCGTGGGTGTGGATATGGGGGGGACCAGTGCGGATGTGTTCTGTCTGCCGGCAGGTGCGGCGGACCAGGACTGGGAGCGCCAGGCCGAGACGGAAATCGCAGGATTGACGATCACGGCCTCGCGTCTGCCGATTCACACAGTGGCGGCTGGAGGTGGATCAATCATCAGTCGGGACGGAGAACGTCTGCTGGTGGGCCCGCGCTCGGCGGGTGCCGATCCCGGGCCGGCCTGTTATCGCCGTGGTGGTCCCCTCGCGATCACGGATGCCCACCTGGTGCTGGGGCGTCTGCAGGTGGATGCGTTCCCTGCCGTGTTCGGTCCGGATCGAGATCAACCCCCTGACCTCCAGGCGAGTCGTGAGCGGTTTGACCGTCTCTCCCAACACCTCGGCAAGGCCCCTGAACAGCTTGCGGAGGGTGCACTGGACCTGGCCGTTGAGGCCATGGCCGGTGCGATTCAGACGGTCTCGCTGCACCAGGGACATGACATCCGTGGTGGTGTGTTGATCGCCTATGGAGGTGCTGCAGGACAGCTCGCCTGTCGCCTTGCCGAGTCGCTGGATCTGCGGCAGGTGTTGCTGCATCCTCTGGCCGGAGTGCTCTCGGCCTACGGCCTCGGCCGGGCACGTCAGCGACAGCTGCATCAGCGAGCGATCCGCCGTCCGCTGGACACGGCGCTGCTGAGCCGTTTGCCGGCCATGGTCAACGCCGATCTGGCCAAGGCCAGTCGGGCCCTGCGAGAGCTCAGTCCAGGCACAGGGGCCCCAGATGAGCATCAGATCCGCCTGGAGCTCCGTGATGCCCTGTCCGAACAGGGGCTGATGGTGCGGTTGGATCCGGGCCTTGATGACCTGACCCAGGATCAGCTGGAAAGGCGGTTCGAGCAGGCCCATCGGCGCCGGTTCGGGTATGTCACGCCCAGAACGGCCCCCTTGATCATCGAGCGGCTGGACGTGGAGGTCCTGGAGACAACGCCACCGGGTGCCTGGCGATGGGCCGGTCAGCGTGGCGATGCCGATGCACCGGACCGCATCCAGTCCGCGCATCACCGTGCCAGCGTCCACTGGAGAGGGATCGGTTGGCGCGAGGTTCCCGTGCTGCAGCGCTGCCAGCTCGAGCTGGAGCGACCTGTGAGCGGACCTGCGCTGATCCTTGATTCCACCGCCAGCGTTGTGCTTGAGCCGGGATGGACGGCTCAGCTGCTGGAGGACGGCAGTGTGCTGCTCGTCAGGGCATCCGCGACTGCCGGGACAGCTCAGACAACCGCCGCCGCATCGGCGCAGGGTGCTGGTGGATCGGATGCGACAGCGGATCCCGTGGATCTGAGCCTGTTCCATCACCGCTTCATGCAGATCGCTGAGCGGATGGGGGAACGGCTTCGCCAGACCAGTCGCTCCGTGAACATCAGAGAGCGGCTTGATTTCTCCTGCGCACTCTTCGATGCCCAGGGTGACCTGGTCGCCAATGCCCCGCATATTCCGGTGCACCTCGGGTCGATGGGTGATGCGGTGGCGGATCTGCTCGGTCAGATCCGTCGTGGTGAAAGACCAGCGCTGCTGCCTGGCGACACCGTGATCAGCAACGATCCGTTTCATGGCGGGACCCATTTGCCCGACATCACGGCAATCACACCCGTGTTTGCAGACGGTTCGAGCGATCTTCTCGCCTTCGTGGGTTGTCGTGGTCACCACGGGGATGTCGGTGGTCAGACCCCTGGCTCGATGCCTCCTTTCAGCTCCAGCATCGAGCAGGAGGGACTGCTCGTGCGCAACCACTGGCTGATCAGAGCGGGGACGCTGGATCGGCCGGCCTGGAACCGTCATCTTCAGCGCGAGGCCCTGCTTGCGCCTCCACGGGATCCGGAGCTGCTGTGGGCTGATCTGCAGGCTCAGGCGGCAGCCAATCATCTCGGGGTTGAACTGCTGGAGCAGCTTCTTCAACTTGAGGGCAGGGACCGGGTCAGTCGCTACCTGATGCATGTGCAGGACCATGCCGCTGCAACCGTGCGCCGACTGATGTCCCGTTTCCGGGATCGCACCTGCCAGGTCGAACTGGACAACGGTTCATCTCTGCGAGTGGCGCTGCGGGTGGATCGGGAGCAGTCCCGCGCCGTGCTGGATTTCACCGGCACCTCCCCCCAGGGTTCGCACAACTTCAATGCCCCGCTGGCGGTGACCAAGGCCGCTGTTCTCTATGTGCTGCGCTGTCTGGTGGACGAGCCGATTCCCCTCAATGCCGGCTGTTTCCGTCCGCTCAATCTGATCGTTCCTGAGGGCTCGCTGCTGAATCCCCGTCAGCCTGCTGCGGTGGTGGCCGGAAATGTGGAGACATCCCAGGCTCTCTGCAATCTGCTGTTTGCAGCACTGGGGGTGATGGCCGCGGCACAGGGCACCATGAACAATCTCACCTTTGGTGACGGACGCAGGCAGTACTACGAGACCATCGCCGGTGGGGGTGGCGCTGGGAACGGCTTCCATGGTTCCCGTGGTGTCCAGACCCACATGACCAATTCCAGACTGACGGATCCGGAGATCCTCGAGCAACGGTTTCCCGTGCGGCTCGAGCGCTTCGGATTCCGCCGCGGCAGTGGCGGGTCTGGCCGTTGGTCCGGTGGCGACGGCCTGCTGCGGGAGTTTCGCTTCCTCGAACCGATGACCGTGGCGTTGCTGTCGGGATCCAGGATCGTGGCTCCTTTCGGACTGGACGGTGGAGAGCCCGGCGAGAGAGGGGCAGCTGAGATGACCCGTGCGGATGGGTCCGTAGCGGTGCTTGACGGCTGCATGCAACTTCAGGTGCATCCCGGGGACCGATTGCTGGTCGCGACACCTGGTGGAGGTGGCTGGGGAGGGCGGGGATCTGAGCCCTGATCGCCGGTCAGTGGATCACCTCGCTGGTTTCCGGCAGACAGTTCACCTGCTCGCTGAGCATCGCGGCAATGATCTGGTGCAGGTAGGCAGCCCTGCGCAGGTTCTCCATGCTGGTTGATCCGGGACTGGCTTGGGCCATGGTCTCCACAATGGCTGCGAGTGCTGTGAGGTTCTGAGTGCGGTTCATGAGCTTGGTGGCATCTGATGTCACCATCTCCGCTGCGTTTGTGGGCTTCGGTGATGTCGGTCCTCCCCGTTGTGATCCTGCTCACAACGGCAGGCCATCCTTCAACTCCAGATTGGCGCTGACGCCGCTGACGTCATCCAGCTCCTCCAGTGCATCGAGCAGCCGCAGGCACTGACGTGTGTCCTCGAGTTCAACCGGCGTCACCAGGGTGAGCGGGTGCCAACAATGCGACCATTCCCGCACCGTCCAGCCCTGATCACGGAGTCCGTTCTGCAGGGATTCAAGTGATTCGAACGAGCCGTGCACCACGGCCTCGTCCGTGCCGCAGAGCTCGTACCCGTCCGCTTCCAGGCTGATCAGGGATTCCAGCAGGGCATCCTCATCGACGGCGGCAGCGCGGATGTGCACTTCGCTGCGGTGCTGAAAGAGAAAACTCACGCATCCGCTTTCACCGAGATTGCCGCCGTGTTTGTTGAAGGCCAGACGCAGATCAGCCGCGGTTCGGTTTCGGTTGTCGCTCAGGGCCTCCACCAGCACCGCCACTCCCCCTGGTCCGTAGCCCTCATAGCGGATCGACTCAAGTCGCTCTGTCTCACCGCCCTGGCCTGATCCCTTGGCGATGGCCCGTTCGATGTTGCTGGCAGGCACGCCGGCGGCCTTGGCTTTCGCGATGGCCGTGCGCAGCTGAAAGTTGCCGTCAGGGTCACCGCCCTGGCGTGCGGCCACGCTGATTTCGCGGCCGATGCGGGTGAAAACCGCGCCACGCCGCGCATCCACCATCGCCTTGGTGCGTTTGATCTGAGACCACTTGCTGTGCCCGGCCATCGGATGCCTCGGCGTCCGTCTCTGCAAGTTACAGAGGCCGAGCGTTCAGCCTTTTGCTTCGAACACCACCTTCGGTCTGATGCCGCGCTCCGCATCGGGCAGGCCAAGCCCGAGCATGCGTCCGTTCTCGCTCATCACCACAACCGCCGAGGCCACCTCCGTGCTGCCCGGGCCAAGGCTGCGACCGCAGCTCCAGTCATTTTGTTCACGCGATGTCAGTGTTCGTTGCGGCAGATGAGGCAAGGCCAGTTCAGGGCGCAGCAAGGGCATCCCGCCAGTGCCTCCCTGCTCTGGACGCTCGGGGAGAGGGACTGCCTGGTCATCGCGGAATCCGAGGGCCTGGGTTCGCCGAAGGCTGGCAAGACAGCCCCCGCAACCCAGGGCTTCACCGAGATCCCTTGCCAATGAGCGGATGTACGTGCCTGCCGTGCAATGCACCTCAACGCTGAGCTGGGCGAGATCAGGGTTCCATGCGAGCAGATGCAGGTGGTGGATGGTCACCGGTCGCTCTGGCAGATCCATGGCCTCGCCGCGGCGTGCCCGCGCATGGGCCCGTTCACCATCCACATGCACTGCCGAGACCTGGGGTGGCCGCTGACGGATGGCACCCCGAAACCGGTTGAGCACTCCATCCAGTTCCGCCCGGCTGACCACAGGTCCCGCCTGTCGCGACAGTTCCTCCCCCTGGAGATCGTCGCTGCTGGTGGTGATGCCGAGCTGGATCACCCCTCGGTAGGTCTTCTCTCCAGGCAGGTAGGGCAACAAGCGGGTCGCCTGCCCGACGGCGATCGGCAGCACGCCCGTGACCGCGGGGTCGAGGGTGCCGCCATGGCCGACCCTGCGGATGCCGAGCAGACGACGGATCCGTGCAACGCACGCGTGGGACGTGAGGCCTGCCGGCTTGTCAATCACAGCAAAGCCGATGGGTGCGGTCACATCGCATGCCGTTCGCGGCTCTCGACTGTCGCATCCGGACAACGCACGAGCACTGCCCATGAACACATCGCATCCTGCTGTGGGTGCCAACCGGCACACGCGTAGGTTTGCTCGATCGCCCTCTGTCGGTTCATGCACCCCCCCAAAGCGTCCGCTCATGTGGGCATTCAGCAGTTTTTGGCCAGTGGGTTCTCAGTCAAGGCGCATCTCGCCTCCTATCTGTCTCTCTCCAGTGAGGAGGTTGAGCAGCGACTGCCCCAGAGCACGGAGGATCTGGCGGCCATGCATCCGGGGGCATTCGATCCCGAGCGTGCTGCTGATTTCTATGAGGACACGGTGGGGACAGGGCATCTGTTTGAGTTGGCGGCCTGGCATCTCGGCAGCGCGGACTACATCGCTGACACCCTGCGCTTGCAGCAGCAGTTCGCCCGTGGTGATGTCCTCGACTTCGGCGGTGGCATCGGCACCCATGCCCTCGCCGCTGCTGGTCTGGATGATGTTCGTCACGTGTGGTTCGTCGACCTCAACCCGCAAAACCGTGCATTCGTGAAGGATCGTGCAGCCCGTCTGGGCCTGTCTGATCGCCTGAGCGTCCACCGAGATCTCGACAGCCTTCCTGATCAGCGCTTCGACACGGTGGTCTGTCTGGATGTGCTGGAGCACCTACCCGATCCGTCCGCGCAGCTGCGGGACTTTCATCACCGCCTCAGGTCCGGTGGTCGGGCGCTGCTGAACTGGTATTTCTTCAAGGGTCACAGCGGGGAATACCCCTTTCATTTCGATGATCCTGAACTTGTGGAAGGCTTCTTCCACTGTCTTCAGACGCATTTTCTCGAGGTGTTTCATCCCCTGCTGATCACCACCAGGGTCTACCGTCCGCTCGTCGTTTAGCGCAGACAATCGATGGCCCGGTCCGCTGGACAAAGTCGCTGGCTGATCAGGCTGATCGTGGTCAAGAAGGTCCTGCTGGCAGTGGTGCTGGCTGCCATCAGCATCGCCGCCGTGTTCGGTGACATTCACTATGCGCAGCTGTCCGATTTTGCCGAGTCCTGGGGCCATGCGGATCGGCAGCTTCTCAGCTCGCTCGCTGAGAAGGGAACGATCCTGGGTCCCACGAAGCTGATGCGTCTGGCAGTCGTCTCAGGGCTCTATGCAGCGCTGATCCTCGTCGCAGCATGGGCCACCTGGGTCGGTCGCCACTGGGGTGAATGGTTGCTGGTGGGTGTCCTGGCCCTGGCGCTGCCCCTGGAAATCGGTCATCTGTTGCATGAACAAAGCCCCAGAACGATCATCGTTCTGGGGCTGACAGTGGTCGGGCTGCTGGTCACCGCACGTCAGGCGACGAAATCGATTCGGCGCCAGTGATCCACAGGGATCCGACGGTCAAACAGCGGCGGTGATGTTGATGCGCTTGCGGTTGCGCAGCCCCCGTCGGATCGATTCGAACTTGACCACGCCGTCGGTGAGGGCAAACAGGGTGTCGTCCTTGCCCTTGCCGACATTGACGCCGGGCAGAACGGAGGTGCCGCGCTGGCGGATCAGAATGGATCCGGCGCTGACGGATTCCCCGCCGTAGGCCTTCACGCCCAGGCGCTTCGCGTT
>Ga0160422_10000725_pt1 | contig 20246 bp, 22 predicted proteins | sample Fk160mmetaG_FD_108192 | JGI IMG/M metagenome (GOLD analysis project Ga0160422, IMG submission 108192) | Marine microbial communities from the Central Pacific Ocean - Fk160115 60m metaG | ecosystem: Environmental > Aquatic > Marine > Oceanic > Photic zone | place: The Central Pacific Ocean... | reverse complement strand
ACTAAAAGGTATTAAAGGTCTTTCCGAGGAAACAACAACAGGTGTATTGGCTCTTAAAAAAATGGAGAGTGAGGGCAAATTAATGGTGCCAGCAATAAATGTGAATGACTCAGTAACTAAATCAAAATTCGATAATTTATATGGTTGTAGAGAATCTTTAGTTGATAGTATCAAAAGAGCAACGGATGTAATGGTTGCAGGTAAAGTCGCATTGGTAATAGGTTTTGGAGATGTAGGTAAAGGTTCTGCACAATCTTTAAGGGGTCTAGGTGCAATAGTAAAGATTGCTGAAGTTGATCCTATTTGTGCTTTGCAAGCAGCAATGGAAGGCTACAGCGTTGTTAGGTTAGAAGATGTTGTGGAAGATATTGATATATTTGTTACTGCGACTGGAAATTATAAAGTTATTACTAAAGAGCATCTCTTGAGGATGAAAGATGAATCTATAGTCTGTAATATTGGACATTTTGATAATGAAATAGATGTTGCATCGCTAAAAGACTTCGAATGGGAAAATATTAAGCCTCAAGTTGATCATGTCACTCTTCCTAGCGGAAATAAAATTATACTTCTTGCTGAGGGAAGGTTGGTGAACCTTGGATGTGCTACTGGCCATCCAAGTTTTGTTATGAGTAATTCTTTTACTAACCAAGTATTAGCTCAGATAGAACTATTCAGTAAAGGTGATGATTATTTAAATGAAGTATATGTTTTGCCTAAACATCTTGATGAAATGGTGGCAAGATTGCACCTTGATAAGATTGGAGCAAGATTAACCACTCTAACCAAAGAACAGGCGGATTACATAAATGTTTCTGTTGATGGTCCATATAAACCAGAAATGTACCGCTATTAAAATTGAATATATTATTTTTAAATATTATTTCATCCATACCCGATTTAATAACACAATCAGTAGAAGCTAATCCCCAAATCGCTTATTTTGTGATAGGTATTGCTATGTTTATTGAAAATATTATTCCACCAATTCCCTCCGAGATAATAATGCCACTTGGAGGGTTTTTTGTTTATCAAGGCATTTTAAATTTGTATATACTTATACTTTTTGGTCTTTTAGGTACTGTATTGGGTGCTTTGCCTTGGTACTACCTAGGAAAATTTATTAATGAAAAAAAGATCTCCAATTTCTTAGAGAAAAGAGGCAAGATTCTTGGAATAACTACTAAAGATTTAAATAAAAGTAGGATATGGTTTGATAAATATGGAGTTTCTTTAGTTTTTTGGGGCAGACTTATTCCTGGAATTAGAACTTTAATTTCTGTGCCCGCAGGAATAGAACTTATGCCACTTAATAAATTCCTACTTTGGACAAGCTTAGGAAGTTTAATATGGGTTGTATTTCTAACAATTGCCGGTTATGTTTTTGGAGAAAAATATGAATTGATATCTATCTACATTGATAATTTTAAATACTTACTTAAACCTATATTCATTTTAATATTGTTAATTTTCTTATTCAGATTTTTAAAAAAGTTAAGAAATTAATTTTAAAAAGGAATATCATTTGATTGACTGAAATCTTTGTTCTGATAGTTATTGTTCTCATTATCTTTTTTTGAACCTAGTAAATTTAATCTGTCAACTCTTATAACTGGCTTATGCCTATTTTCTCCAGTACTTTTATCTTTCCAAGTATCAATTTTAAAGCTTCCAGTTATTCCAATTAATGATCCTTTTTTTATATAGTCTGCAGCTATTTGAGCCTGTTTACCCCATATCTCAAGGTTAAACCAATCGGGCTCTTCATCTCTACTCCTACGGTTAACTGCTAGAGTTAAATTTGCAACAATAGATCCAGATTCAAAGTATCTAACGTCAGGTTCTTTACCTGCACGCCCAACTAAATTAACGGTGTTAATTTCCATAATAATTTTTTTTTATCTTACACAATATTTGTGTTTTTGCTTGAACTTTTGCAAGCTCTTCATAACTTAATTAATAAATTTGAGAGTAATTATTAAAATTCATATATTATCTGTATAAATATATAATTATTGTGATTTTTAATCGATTTAAATTTTCAAGAGATATTGGCATTGATCTTGGTACAGCAAATACTTTAATCCATGTTTCGGGCAAGGGTGTAGTACTTCAAGAACCATCAGTAGTGGCTTTAGATTTGGAAGAGGGAGTCCCTTTAGCTGTTGGAGAAGATGCAAAATTAATGCTTGGAAGAACCCCAGGTAATATTAGAGCTGTGAGGCCATTAAAGGATGGTGTAATTGCAGATTTCGACGCAGCTGAGCAAATGTTAAAGATGTTTATTCAGAAATCTAATGAGGGTAGGGGGATAATTGCGCCTAGATTAATTATTGGAATCCCAAGTGGTGTAACCAGTGTAGAAAGAAGAGCAGTTAGAGAAGCTGGATTAGCTGGCGCTAGAGAAGTACATCTTATTGATGAGCCAGTGGCTGCGGCTATTGGTGCCTCACTCCCTGTGACTGAACCGATTGGGACAATGATTGTTGATATTGGAGGTGGTACCACTGAGGTTGCTGTTTTAAGTTTAGGAGGTACTGTACTTAGTGAATCAGTAAGAGTTGCTGGTGATGAGATAAACGACTCGATTGCTATTTATTTAAAGAAAGTTCATAATTTAGTTGTTGGAGAGAGAACTGCTGAAGATATTAAAATCAAAATTGGCTCTGCCTTTCCAAATGATGATTTTGATAAAACCTCAATTGAAGTAAGAGGACTGCATTTATTATCTGGTTTGCCAAGGTGTATTAATTTGACTTCTGGAGAGATTAGAGAGGCTATGACCGAACCTCTTAATAAAATTGTCGAGGCTGTCAAGAGAACACTAGAAAGAACCCCACCAGAACTAGCAGCAGATATTGTTGATAGAGGTATTATGCTGGCTGGAGGAGGAGCACTCGTTAGGGGAATAAGTGATTTGTTGAGCCATGAAACTGGCATATTTACTCACATAGCCGAGAATCCGTTGCTTTGCGTTGTTAATGGTTGTGGAGATGTTCTTGATGATTTTAAGAAATTACGAAGAGTTGTAGATACGCCTGATTTTGCTAGAAATGCAGTAAGAGATTAATTTGTATGATTAAGAACCGACGACTATCCTCTTCTCGTTGGTGGAATAATCAAAAAAAGTGGTTTTTATTTATAGTCTTTATTTTGGTAGTTTTTTTAAGATTATCAAAAAGTTTAATTGTCAGAGATATTTATTATTTTATTTCTAAACCTTTTTGGCCCGGAGAATTTCAAAGAGAAATTCTTAGAAAGAGTAATAAAAAAGAATTTAATATTAAAATTGATCAACTGGAATATGATAACTTACGGTTAAGAAAACTATTGTCTCTTCAAAGATCTTCAAAAAGTGACAGTATAAGTGCCTCTGTAATTTCTAGAAATACAGGAAGTTGGTGGAAGAAAGTTATCCTGAATAAGGGAAAAAGATCAGGTATCGAGGTTGGTGATGCAGTTGTAGGGCCTGGAGGTTTATTGGGTATTGTTGAGGATATATCTACTTTTACAGCTTCAACTAGACTTCTAACTTCAACTGAAAGTAAAGTGGGTGCCTGGGTTCAAAGATCTAATATTCATGGAATATTAAGTGGAGTAGGTAATGATGGACCTAAATTAATTTTTTATGAGAAAGATATTGATATAAAAGCTGGTGATTATGTATTATCATCTCCCGCAAGTACTTTGTTACCTCCAAATCTTCCAATTGGAATAATTGAATCAGTTGATAAGAATTCCAAACCTTTTACTACTGCAACTGTTCAACTCACAGCAGATCCTCAAGCCATAGATTGGGTTCAAATATTAAAATTGAAAATTTAATGTTACGTTTTTTGTTTAGGAATTGTTCTATTTTCACTTTTTTGGGTATCCCAATATTAGCTGTTTGGAATCCTCGGTTGTTTTCAATTATGGATATTCAACCAAATTGGCCGATCTTTTGGTTGTTACCTTGGTCAATTATAAATGGTCCTATAAATGGATCATTAACAGGTTTATTTTTAGGCATTATTTTGGATATATTAAACAATGATTTTTATACCCAAATACCAGGTTTTATAATTTGTGGATTTTGGTTCGGTAAGGTTGGTTTCAAGAACAAAAAGCAGATGATAAATTATCAGTATGGTTTGCTTGCATCAATTGGATGTTTCATATGTGGAATTATTTATTTTGTTCAAATTCTTTTGAATCATTTATTGGAGGAAAAGAATTTTTTTCTTTTTAATTATGGGTTAAAAATCATTTCAACTCAGATTTTCTTAACAGGCTTATTAGCTCCCGTTTTTTGTTATTGGCTTTTTGTTTTATTTAAGTATAAAAAGAGACTTAATTTTTGAAAAACTAAAATTTATTCATTTGATTTGTTTCAGAAAATGAATATGGATATTAATTCCTTGAAAAATAAAAAAAATTTGTAGATATTTAAAAATACCTTTTTGTATACTTAATGTTATATTTTAAGTTGTTAGATTAATAAAATAATGTTCAATGCATTTTTGCTTTGAATTTTAACTAGTGAATTTCTTTTTATCGATGTCAAAAGCAAGTATCTTAGTTGTTGATGATGAGCCAGCAGTTCTGAAGGTTCTGGTTACAAGACTTCAATTAGCAGGTTATGAAGTATTTTCAGCAACAAATGGAGAAGAAGCTATTGAAGCTTTTCATAAAGAATCTCCTGATCTAATCGTCCTTGATGTAATGCTTCCCAAAATGGATGGTTTTGCTGTTTGCAGAAGAATCAGAGCAGAGTCTGTAGTCCCAATAATATTTCTTACTGCTTTAGAAGCTATTTCAGAGAGAGTTGCAGGTCTTGATTTAGGCGCTGATGATTATCTCTCAAAACCATTTAGTCCAAAAGAATTAGAAGCTAGAATTGCAACAATTTTGCGGAGAATGGGACCTAATGTTTCTGTTACAGAGACCAAAGAGGTTCCCTCAGGAAAAGGTGTGATGAAATTTGGTAATTTAGTGGTTGATACAAATAGACGGCAAGTCTCCAGAGCTGGAGAAAGAATTAGTCTGACTTACACAGAATTTAGTTTACTTGAATTGCTTTTTGATGAACCGGGTAAAGTAGTTCCAAGAGCAGAAATACTTGAACAACTATGGGGCTATCCACCTAGAAGAGCTGCTGATTTGAGAGTGGTTGATGTATACGTTGCAAGATTAAGAGGTAAGTTAGAACCTGATCCGCGAAATCCTGAATTAATTTTGACTGTTAGAGGTATTGGTTATGCGTCACAAAGGATAGGAGAAACAGCAACAACTTTGGCAAGTTGAAAATTAATTTGATAGCTTTATAAAATAGAACTTACATAATTAGAAATTTGTCAGAATTTAGAGATGCTCGTTTGAGTAAAGTTAATTCTTTATTAAAAAGGGGGATAGAACCTTATAGTGAGAAGTTTACAGTTACTCATACCACAATATTTTTAAACAAAGAGTATTGCCACTTAGAAAATGGAGCGGAACTTAATGTAGATATTTCAATTGCTGGGAGAGTTTTAGCAAAAAGAGTAATGGGTAAAATAGCTTTTTTCAGTATCACTGATCAAGAAGGCTCAATTCAGCTGTATTTAGATAAATTGTTTTTAGAGGAGAACCAAGATAAATCATCTAATGATCTATCTTTTGATGACCTAAAAGAACTCATTGATATTGGAGATTGGATAGGAGTCTTCGGGACAATAAAAAAAACTAATAGAGGTGAATTATCTATTAAAGTGTCAAAGTGGAAAATGTTATCAAAATCCCTGCAGCCTTTACCCGATAAATGGCATGGTTTAACAGATGTTGAAAAAAGATATAGACAAAGATATGTAGATTTAATAGTGAATCCTCAATCAAAAAATGTTTTTAAAATCAGAGCTACTTGTATTAGTTTTATTCGTAGATGGTTGGATAATAGAGGTTTCCTAGAAATTGAAACTCCGATCCTCCAATCAGAGGCAGGTGGTGCTGAAGCAAGGCCCTTTATTACTCATCACAACACATTAGATATACCATTGTATTTGAGAATAGCTACTGAATTACATTTAAAAAGGATGGTTGTTGGAGGATTTGAAAAAGTTTATGAATTGGGAAGAATCTTTCGTAATGAAGGAGTGAGTACAAAACATAATCCCGAATTCACTTCAGTTGAGATTTATCAAGCTTTTTCGAATTATATAGATATGATGGATCTTACAGAAGAGCTAATTACTAATATAGTAACTTCAGTTTGTAAATCTTCATCAATTGATTATCAAGGTTGTGAAATAAATTTTTCCCAGCCTTGGGAAAGAATTTCAATGAAGGATGTTGTTAAGAAGTATGAGGGGATTGATTTTGATTCTTTTAATGGAAGTATAGATTTAGCTAGAGATACTTTACTTGATAAAAATATACATATACCCTCTAAAGCTAATTCTCTTGGAATGTTTTTAAATGAAGTATTTGAACAAAGAGTTGAATCAAAGTTAATTCAACCAACTTTTATTATTGACTACCCAATTGAGATATCTCCCTTAGCAAGGAGGCATTCAGAGAATAAAGACTTAGTGCAGCGTTTTGAATTATTTATAGCGGGGAGAGAGATAGCAAACGCATTTAGTGAGTTAATTGATCCAGTGGATCAAAGATCTAGATTGGAGTTGCAACAGTCTTTAAGAGATGCTGGTGATCTTGAAGCTCATTGTATTGATGAGGATTTCATACAAGCTTTGGAAATAGGAATGCCGCCTACTGGAGGTTTAGGGATTGGCATTGATCGATTAATAATGCTAGTAACGAATAGTCCTTCAATTCGAGATGTCATTCCTTTCCCATTACTTAAACCTGAAGTTACTTTGCAAAAATCCTAAAAATCTACCTTGAATGAAGTAAAATAATATTTAATCCAATACGAAATTTTTTAAATGAGTGGTGAACGTGTTGGTTTCCGGTTCAAGCACACAGATGCGGTTGTGAAAAGAAATCCTCAAGGCCGATCTAGAAGAGGCTGGGTGATGGAACCAGTGGAGCAAACTACAAGCCGCGGCACAAAAATGCCTGCTTACAAAATCCGCTGGCGGGATAGCGAAAGGCCTGAAATAGTATTGCAACATATGTTAATAGCTGATCCAGATCCATCTCCTCCTCCTGATACAGTGATTTTGAATCCTGATTCATAAGTTGAAATAATTATCTGATTAAAGCAGTTTTGATTTCTCTTTTTATATCTTTTGCTTTATCAGCTTGACGTTTGTCATGTAATTTTTTCCCTTTCCCAACTCCAATTTTTATTTTTATCCAAGATCCTTTTAGATAAATGGATAATGGAATTATAGTAAGTCCTTTTTTCTCAACACTTATTTTTAGTTTAATAATTTCCTTCTTGTGAATTAATAATTTCCTCTCTCTCAAAGGATCATGGTTAAAAAAATGTCCTGCATTTTTGTGTGGGGAAATGTGAACATTCTTTAATAAAATCTCATCTTCTCTAAATGTGCAGAAACCGTCTCTTAAATTTGCTTTGCCAGCCCTGATAGACTTTACTTCAGTTCCTAAAAGCTCGATGCCAGCTTCAATCATATCCAAAATCTCATATTGAAACTTGGCATATTTATTCTGTGCAAGTGGTTTATTTAGAAGTTTAGTTTTTGACTTGTTTCGCATTAAATTCTTAAAGAATGTTTCTCGTATGAGGAAAAGCTATTAATCTTGCATTATGGCAATTATTTCTTCAAGTTTAAATGAATCCAATTCTCCTCGCTCAAATAAAGAGCTGAGAATTGTTAGACCTGAAAGACTACCTGAAGATCAATGTATCAAAAAATCTACTAATAATCGCCCAAAACTGTTGAATGAATTTATTGGCCACTCAGAACTCAAGATATCATTAAAAATTTCTATAGATGCTTCGAAATACAGGAATGAATGTTTAGATCATATGTTGTTTTATGGTCCACCCGGTCTAGGTAAGACTACATTAGCTCTTTTAATGGCTAACGAAATGAAGACAGAATGTAAAGTTACTAATGCTTCTTCTATTGAGAGGCCTAGAGATATTGTTGGTTTGCTTCTAGGGTTAAAAGAAAATGAGATTTTGTTTATTGATGAAATTCATCGTTTAAATAAATTAACAGAAGAAATATTGTATTCTGCTATGGAGGATTTTAAATTAGATCTAACTGTTGGTGCTAATAGAGGGACAAGATGTCGGACAATTAATTTACCAAAATTTACTTTAATTGGAGCTACTACTAAAGTTGCTGCTATAAGTAGTCCAATGAGGGATAGATTTGGTCTCTGTCATAAGATAAATCTTTATTCCGCAGAGGAATTACAAATAATAATTAATAATTTTGCTGTTTCTATTGGGGTTGAGTTGTCTCAAGATGCAAGTATGAAATTAGCTTTATGTTCTCGAGGGACTCCTAGAATTGCTCTAAGATTGCTCAAAAGAGTAAGAGATTATTCTCAAGTTCTTGAAAACACTAATGTGGTTTCAATTAAAATAGTAGAGAAGTTATTAAATAACCAAAAGATAGATTCTAAAGGACTAGGGGAAACGGATAGAAGATTCATTGTTTTCCTGCATGATAACCTTAACACTCCTATTGGCTTGGATTCAATTGCTGCAGCTCTAAACGAAGATTCTGCAATGTTAGAATCCATAGTGGAACCTTTTCTAATTCAGTTAGGCCTCATTTTAAGAACGCCTAGAGGAAGAAAACTTACTCCATTAGGTGTGCAATATTTTCAGGATTTTTATGCGGTGTAATTTATGAAACTTTAAATGAAGAAATTTTTTTTAATATTTGTTTTATTGATATTTTGTACACAAATATCGCCAGTATACTCTTTGTATACGAGAGAGGATTTATTTAAAGATGCTTTAGCTCTTAGTTCAGTTGGCGACTTTAATAATGCATTAATTAAATGGAATGATTATCTTGATTTATTTCCTGATGATCCAGCAGCTTTGAGCAATAGAGGTAATGTTAAATTAGTAGTAGGTGATCCTCATGGATCAATCATAGATCAAGATCAAGCAATTTTGTTAGATCCCAATGAAGTCGATCCATATATTAATAGAGGAATCGCTAAGGAATCTTTAGGTTTGTGGATAGAAGCAAAAACAGATTATCTGCATGTAATCTCTATCGAAGAAAATAATTTTTCTGCTCTTTATAATTTGGCAAATGTTGAAGGTTCTTTATCTGAGTGGGAAAAAGCGAGAGATCTTTTTAAAAGGGCTGCAGATTCTAATACTGGGTTTGCTATGGCAAGATCAAGTGTCGCTTTGGCGGATTATCAATTAGGTAGTCTTGATGAGTCAGAACAGGAGCTAAGGAAACTAATAAGAAGGTATCCTACATTCGCTGATGCCAGGGCAGCCTTAACTGCACTACAGTGGTCTAAAGGTAGATCTGGTGAGGCAGAAAGTAATTGGATTGCTGTAATAGAGCTTGATCCTAGATATTCTCAAGAAGATTGGTTATTAAATATCAGAAGATGGCCTCCTACACCTGTAAATGATTTAATGCAATTTTTATCATTACAATAATCCATGAAACAAGGTAATTCTTTTAATAATTTAGATTCAATTATGAGTGAAATAATTGAATTAAGAAGACATATTCATTCTCATCCTGAATTAAGTGGTATGGAGCATCAGACAGCAATCTTAATTTCAGGATATTTAAAGAGAATTGGATGGAGCGTTAGGGAATCTATAGGTCGCACTGGAGTTGTAGCTGAGTATGGTTCAAATAATCAAAGCTATCTTGGATTGAGAGTAGATATGGATGCGTTGCCAATTGAAGAGAATACTTGTTTACCATATACTTCGAAATATAAGGGCATCATGCATGCATGTGGTCATGATATTCATATTTGTATAGGTCTAGGAGTTGCGCATTTATTAAAAGATTTAGATTTAAAATATGGTGTAAGAATTATCTTTCAACCCGCTGAGGAGATAGCAAGTGGTGCAAGATGGATGATTGAAGATGGTGTCACCAAAAATCTAAAAAAGATATTGGGTGTACATGTATATCCTGAATTATTTGCTGGTGAGATTGGTATAAAAGAAGGGAGTTTAACGGCCGCAGCAGGGGAACTGACTATCACTGTTAGAGGTAGATCAGGGCATGGAGCCAGACCTCACGAAGGTGTAGATGCTATTTGGGCTGCATCGAAAATCATTTCAGGCATACAAGAGGCTATCACTAGGAAATTAGATCCACTTGATCCAGTAGTAATTACATTTGGAAAGATTAGTGGAGGTAAAGCTTATAATGTACTTGCTGATGAGGTTGATATATTAGGAACAGTTAGATGTACAAGTTTAAACGTATTTGATAATTTAGAAGAATGGTTAATTACCAACATAGAATCTCTTTCAGAGAGTTGTGGAGCAGAGACTTTCGTGAAATTCAGAAAAATAACTCCACCAGTTAATAATAATTTAGAAATTAATAGAGTAATCAGGCAATCTGCAATAGAATTGTTTGGACAAGAAAATGTTATCGAATTACAAAAGCCTTCTTTAGGAGCTGAAGATTTTGCAGAATTTTTAAATTATGTTCCTGGAGCTATGTTTAGATTAGGCGTGTCTAGAAAAGAAGGTTGTTCTCCTTTGCATAGTTCTGAATTTAATCCAGATGAAAAAGCAATAAATATAGGAATTCAATTAATTACTGAAACTATACTAAGATTTAATGACGAGTCCAACTAATACCTGATGAAATCAAGAAGAATTTATATTTATGGTTTAATAGCTCCTCTGATGATTGCAGTATCAATATTGGGTTTATGTTTGAGAGTTGAGAAGAAAAAAATTCAGTATTTACCTGCTGGTTTAATTGGTATTTACATAATTGTTCAAAAAGAATTAAATAGAAGTATTAATAGAAAAAATATATTAGGAAAAATAAAATTATTTCAGAAAGATAAATAAATTCTTTTTTTTTTACTTTTATTTAATTTAGCAGATGCCTAAATATTTAAAAATAGCTATTAATGAATTAATACTAGGGGTGCCTAGTCTTTCGACTACGCTGAGATCATACCCTTTGAACCTGATGCAGTTAACTCTGACGAAGGAAAGTGGATTTGTGATCAAACTTTAGTAATAAACTTTTAAAGATTTTAAATTATGAGAAATTCTTGGATAAAACCACGTTTGGGGGGGAAAAATATAACTCAAATGAATTTCGCAAGAAATGGACAAATTACAGAAGAGATGAACTTTGTAGCGCAAAGAGAAAATCTTCCTGCTTCTTTAATAATGGAAGAGGTTGCAAGAGGTAGATTAATAATTCCAGCAAATATTAATCACTTAAACCTAGAACCCATGTGCATTGGGATAGCTTCAAAATGTAAAGTGAATGCAAATATAGGTGCTTCTCTTAATGCGAGTAATATTAATGAAGAAGTTGAAAAGTTAAACCTTGCGGTTAAATATGGCGCGGATACTATCATGGATTTATCCACAGGTGGGGTCAATTTAGATGAGGTAAGAACATCAATTATTGATGCCTCACCAGTGCCTATTGGTACTGTGCCTGTCTATCAAGCACTAGAGAGTGTTCATGGCTCTATTGCTCGCTTAACAGAAGACGATTTTCTACATATTATTGAAAAGCAATGTAAGCAAGGAGTAGATTATCAAACAATTCATGCAGGTTTATTAATAGAACATTTGCCAAAAATTAAAGGAAGAATAACCGGAATTGTTAGCCGTGGTGGTGGTATTTTAGCTCAATGGATGCTACATCATTTTAAGCAAAATCCTCTTTATACAAGGTTTGATGATATTTGTGAGATTTTTAAGAAGTATGACTGTACTTTCTCATTAGGTGATTCCCTGAGACCTGGCTGTTTGCATGATGCTTCTGATGAGGCACAGTTGGCGGAATTAAAAACCCTTGGCCAACTTACTAGAAGGGCTTGGAAGCATAATGTACAAGTCATGGTAGAAGGACCAGGACACGTACCAATGGATCAAATAGAATTCAATGTGAGGAAGCAAATGGAGGATTGTTCCGAAGCTCCATTTTATGTCTTAGGTCCATTAGTTACTGATATTTCTCCAGGTTATGATCATATTTCTAGTGCAATTGGTGCAGCAATGGCTGGTTGGTATGGGACAGCGATGCTGTGTTATGTGACACCTAAAGAACATTTAGGGTTACCAAACGCCAAGGATGTCAGAGAGGGCTTAATCGCATATAAAATAGCTGCTCATGCAGCTGATATTGCCAGACATAGAGCAGGCGCACGAGATAGAGATGATGAGTTAAGTCATGCTAGATACAATTTTGATTGGAATAAACAATTTGAATTAGCTCTTGATCCTGAGAGAGCAAAACAATTTCACGACGAGACATTACCTGAGGAGATATTTAAGAAAGCGGAATTTTGCTCAATGTGCGGCCCCAAGCATTGTCCTATGAATTCAAAAATTACTGATGAATCTCTTGATGAGTTAAATAATAAACTTTCCGAATGCCATAGTTCTGTTTAAACTCTAAATCTTACAATAATTCTTTCGTTTTATTAACAACATTCTCAACTGTAAAACCAAAATTTTCCATACATTTACCGCCGGGAGCAGACGCGCCAAATCTATCCATCGTAATGCAGATCCCGTCTATTCCAACATATTTATGCCATCCAAAAGAATGAGCAGCTTCAACTACTACTCTTTTTCTAACATTGCTTGGTAAAATACTCTCCTTGTATGAATTCTCTTGTTCTTCAAAAAGTTCAACACAAGGCATTGAGACAACTCGAACTTTTTTACCTAACTTTGAAATTTCTTTACTAGCTTCGATGCATAAATTAAGCTCACTTCCTGTCCCTATGAATATTAAATCAGGAACTCCCTCACAATCAGAGACTATATAACCTCCTAATGCAACCTTTTCAATTGATGTGCACTCTTGATTTGGCATTGCTTGTCTACTTAAGCAAAGAGAAGATGGTCTTTTTCTATTTTTGACTGCGACTTTATACGCACCGCTCGTCTCGTTACCATCTCCGGGTCTAAATACAAGCATATTTGGCATAGCCCTAAGTGAAGGGATTGTTTCAACTGGCTGGTGAGTAGGACCATCCTCTCCAACGCCAATTGAATCATGCGTTAGTACATAGATAACACCAAGCTCACTCAGAGCAGATAATCGCATTGATCCTCTCATATAATCAGCGAACACTAGGAAGGTCCCTCCGTAGGGAATTAGTCCACTATTATGGTAGGCAATTCCATTTAAAATAGCCGCCATCGCATGCTCTCTTACACCAAAATGTAAATACCTTTTCTCAGGAGAGTGTGACTGAAAAGAGCCTGTTTCTCCTTTAATATCTGTGTAATTAGAGTGAGTAAGATCTGCTGAGCCTCCTATAAGTTCAGGAAGATTTGGGCCAAGAGCCCCCAAGCAGATTTGTGAATGCTTTCTAGTCGCTAAACCTTTATCTTGAGATGTATAAGAAGGCAAATCTTTTTCCCAGTTTTCAGGTAAATCACCATTAATCATCCTTTGAAGTTCTAATCCTTCAGCATGATAATTATTTTTATACTCATTAAATGTAGAGTTCCATTTTTTTTCTAAATCATCTCCTCTCGTTTTTGCTTGTCCAAAATGATTATAAACCTCTTCAGGGATTACAAATGGTGGGTAGTTCCAATTTAAGAATTCTCTCGTTTTAGATCCCTCATCTTCTCCTAAAGGAGCGCCATGAATACCTGCAGTATCTGATTTGTTGGGAGATCCATAACCAATCGTTGTGGATATCTTAATGATAGAGGGTTTGTCTTTGACTGATTTAGCAGCTTCAATGGCTTTTGTTATCCCATCAACATCATGATTTCCTTCTTTTACGTGTTGCACATGCCATCCATAAGCTTCATATCTTTTTAAAACGTCTTCAGTAAAAGATACATCTGTTCTTCCATCAATTGTAATTTCATTATCATCGTAGAGAGCAATTAGCTTCCCAAGTTTTAAATGACCGGCTAATGAGCAGGCTTCTGATGCTATACCCTCTTGATTACATCCATCACCCATTATTACGTATGTAAAGTGATCCACAATCTTAAAATCAGGCTTATTAAATTTTGCAGCCAAGTGAGCTTCAGCAATGGCTAAACCTACAGCATTAGATATCCCTGCACCAAGTGGTCCTGCAGTTACTTCTACACCGTCAGTTTCAAAGGTTTCAGGATGCCCGGGTGTTTTAGACCCCCATTGACGAAATTCTTTAATATCATCAATCGTTACTGATTTGTATCCCGTAAGGTGTAATAAAGAATAAAGCAGCATACATCCGTGACCTGCAGAAAGAACAAATCTATCTCTGTTAAACCAATTAGGATTATTTGGATTGTGATTAAGAATGTTATGCCATAGTGCATAACCCATTGGAGCACATCCCATAGGTAATCCTGGATGTCCACTATTAGATTTATTAACTGCATCTACAGCCAGCATTCTTATACTATTAACGCAGAGAGATTCTAATGAAACGGTTGCAGCGACCATTGTTTTAAAAAAGATAAGTTGGATATTGAGACTTGGTTGTCATTAAACAAGTTTGCTAAAAGCTAAACAAACATTATGACCACCAAAGCCGAAGGAGTTTGAAAGAGTTACTCTTAGTTGAGCATCTCTAGCATTATTTGGTACATAATCAAGATCGCATTGTGGATCGGGATTTACGTAGTTGATTGTAGGAGGGATAAAATTATGTGTCAAAGAAAGAACACAAGCAACAGCTTCAATGCCTCCTGAGCCTCCTAAGAGATGACCAGTCATCGACTTAGTAGAGCTTACAGGAATATGGTAAGATTTGTCTTTAAAAATTGATTTTATTGCTGCAGTTTCGTTACTATCATTTGCAGATGTACTTGTTCCATGAGCATTAATATAATCAATATCTTCAAGGTTTAAAGAACCATCCTCCATAGCTAGTTTGATCGCTTGAGCCCCTCCTGTTCCACCAGGCGATGGAGCAGTTATATGGTGTGCATCGCATGTAGTTCCGTATCCAATAATTTCAGCATATATTTTTGCATTTCTTTTTTTCGCATTATCCAAAGTTTCTAATACGAGTATGCCCGATCCTTCTCCAATAACAAATCCGTCGCGTTCTGCATCAAACGGTCTGCTAGCAGTTTCAGGACTATCATTCCTAAAAGAAAGAGCTTTTGCACTTGAGAAACCAGCGACCCCCAAAGGAGTTATACTTGCCTCTGCACCTCCGCAGATCATTGCATCTGCCTTCCCCAACTGCAGTATTCTGAATGAATCTCCAATGGCATTTGATCCTGCGGCACATGCGGTGGACACAGATGAACTGGGTCCTTTAGCTCCTAAAGCTATCGCTGCAAGACCAGTCGCCATATTCGGAATCATCATCGGCACGGTAAAAGGGCTTACTCTCTTTGGCCCCTTTTGACTCAAAATTTGTGCTTGGGTTTCCATAGTCAGAAGTCCTCCCACACCTGAACCTATGATTACTCCAATTCTAGATTCATTCTTTTCATTAATTTCTAACCCAGAATCTTCGAATGCTTGTTTAGCCGCAATCACACCAAATTGAGAGAATCTATCCCATCTCTTTGATTCTTTTGGCTCTATGAAATCTGCTGAAATAAGATTCTTTACTTCGGCGGCAAATTTACAAGGATGTTGTTCAGAATCAAATAAGGTTATATTGGAAACCCCATTAATTCCTTTTTGCAGTCCTAGTAAATATTCATTAATATTATTGCCAATTGGAGTAATAGCTCCAATGCCAGTGATGACTACTCGATGGAAACTTACCATCCTTAATTAACCTTTTTTGGCTTCAATAAACTTAACAGCATCCCCAACCGTGGCAATTCCCTCAGCTGCTTCATCAGGGATTTCGATATCGAATGCTTCTTCTAGGGCCATTACAAGTTCTACGGTATCGAGAGAATCTGCACCTAAATCATTCTGAAAATTCGCTTCAGATTTGACTTCACCAGCATCTACACTTAATTGTTCTGAGACAATGGCTTGTACTTTTTGGAAAATTTCTTCTTGAGACATAGTATTTAGGTAGACTAATTCGTTCTTTAAGATTGTATGCCCCAAAGCTCAAAAGAGTGAAGCATATCTTAAGATTTTTGTTTAATTCTTAGTAATTTTATTAAAAAAAGGTATTCAGAGCAAATCTTTATGTAACACGCGGTTAAGTTTTACGACACTATTTATGTTTAAACCCATGAAATACTTTGTAAGACAATAGAATTTTGGCAGGTTTTCAAAGATAATAAAAATGTCCCATGCTGTAAAAATTTATGATACGTGCATTGGTTGCACCCAATGTGTTCGAGCATGTCCTTTAGATGTTTTAGAAATGGTTCCATGGGATGGTTGTAAAGCCGGTCAAATAGCATCTTCTCCTAGAACAGAGGATTGTGTAGGTTGCAAAAGGTGTGAAACTGCCTGTCCAACCGATTTCTTAAGTATTAGAGTTTATCTAGGAGATGAAACTTCAAGAAGTATGGGCTTAGCATATTAATACTCTTAGTGCAGTTTTAATAGAGTCCACGTTTTTATTAATAATTACTTATTTCTACTAGGTTTATATAAAATTCAAATATATGTGTGGAATTGTTGCAGTTACAGGGTATAGAGAAGCTCTACCTTTGTTACTAGATGGTTTACAGAAACTTGAATATAGGGGTTATGATTCCTCAGGAGTGGCAGTTATAAATTCTACTAATACATTAGTTTGTGATAAAGCCGAAGGTAAATTAAAGAATTTAATTAATAAAGTAAGTAGTGAAAATATTTCAGGTTTTGTTGGAATTGGTCACACTAGATGGGCTACACATGGAAAGCCTTCGGTTAAGAATGCTCATCCTCATTTAGATAATTCTGGCAAAGTTGCGGTCGTTCAAAATGGGATCATAGAGAATTTTTTAGATCTTAAGGCTCAATTAGAAAGTGATAGTGTTCAATTTAATTCAGATACTGATACTGAGGTAATACCACATTTAATAGAAAAAGAATTAAAAAATTTAAGTAAATTAAACTTAGAGAATAATGGATCTACATTATTAGTTGCAGTGCGAAACGTCATATCTGATTTGGAAGGTGCATATGCTTTAGCTGTTATATGGTCTGAAGCGCCAGATTCTCTTGTTGTCGCAAGAAAGCAAGCACCTTTGATAATTGGCTTAGGTGAAGGAGAATTTATTTGTGCAAGTGATACCCCGGCAATTGCAAATATTACTAAAACTATTTTGCCTTTAGAAGATGAAGAAATTGCTCTTTTAACCCCTCTCGGGATAGAGATATATGATTCAGAAAATGAAAGGCAATATAGAAATCCAATTTCACTAAAAACATCTGAACAGGTTGTTGATAAGAAAAACTTTAGACACTACATGCATAAGGAAATATATGACCAGCCTGAAATCACTCAAAATTGGATTGAGAAGTATCTCATGCAAATAAATAATTCGGAATCTAAGACTATTAATTATTCATTTGATACTAAATTTTTTGAAGATATTGAGAGAATTCAAATTCTTGCATGCGGAACGAGTAGGCACGCCTCTATGGTTGGAAGTTATTTACTTGAGCAATTCGCAGGAATACCTACAAATGTTTTTTATGCGAGTGAATTTAGGTATTCTCCTCCTCCATTACTTCCAAATACTTTAACGATAGGCGTTTCCCAGTCTGGTGAAACCGCAGATACTATAGCAGCCTTAAATATGGAAATTAAAAGAAGAAAGTCTGCTGCGGAGAAAGAATTTCATCCTAATTTACTCGCTATAACTAATAGGATCGATAGCTCTATGGGGAGACTGATTCCCAATATTATTGATATATCGGCTGGTGTTGAGATAGGGGTTGCTGCAACAAAGACTTTTTATGGCCAATTATTGTCCTTTTATGGCTTAGCTATTAAATTTGCGCAATTAAAAGGTACAAAATCTGATTTAGAAATTAATCAACTAATTTCAGATCTAATAAAACTACCACCACTTTTAGAAGAACTAGTCTTAAGTCATAATAAAATCTCTGAAAAACTTGCTCATGATTTTTCGGATATTAAGGATGTTATCTTTTTGGGTCGAGGGATTAATTATCCAATAGCACTCGAAGGTGCTCTCAAATTAAAGGAGATTAGTTATATACACGCAGCTGGTTATCCTGCAGGAGAAATGAAACATGGTCCAATTGCGCTATTAGAGAAAAAGGTGCCTGTAATTTCTATAGCTATGCCTGGAATAGTTTTTGAAAAGGTAATTAGTAATGCACAAGAGGCAAAGGCCAGAGATTCTTATCTGATAGGAATAGCCCCTAAATGCGAGGGAATTGAAATTTTTGATTATCTAATGCCATTACCATTAATTGATGAGTGGCTATCTCCTTTAGTGGCAGTTATTCCATTACAGTTGTTGAGTTATCATATAGCAGCTCACAAAGGGCTTGATGTTGATCAACCAAGAAATTTAGCTAAAAGTGTGACAGTAGAGTAATACTTAATTTTATAATTCTAATAATCCTTTAGGAGGGTCAATGATAATAAACCCCTCTTTTTTGTTAATTACTGGAACAATATCTTTAACAAAAGGAATTAATACTTTTTTATTATTTGAATGAAGTTTGATCTCTAATAGATCATTATATTCTGAAATTAGATCAGTAACATTACCAATTACAGAAAGTATATTGTTTTTATTTATTTTTACTTCCAAATCCAAGAGCTCAAGAAAGTGAAATTCGTCCTCATCTAATAACGGTAAATTTTCCTTTTTAACAAGTAATTTACATCTAATCAATTTTTCTGCTTCATTCCTATCATGTATACCTCTTAGAGAAACAATAAAAATGTCTTTCCCTGGTTTTTGAAACCCAGATATTAACTCGCATGAAATTGGGTTTTCATTTTCTTTTTGTAACCACCTTTGTCCTTCAACTGTAAATCTTTCTTCAAAATCGCTCAAGGATTTTATCTTGAGTTGTCCTTTTATTCCATATGTAGAAGTAATTATTCCAACAATCAACCATTCTTCTTTTTCTTTCATAATATGTTTATAGTGGCTTCTAATTTTATGCAAAGGACTACTAAACCAATACTACCCGGATCAGTAGTGATTGTGAATGATCCAGACTCAATTTACAAAGGTTATAAAGGTTTTGTACAAAGAGTTACTAGTAGAAAGGCGGCTGTTCTTTTTGAAGGCGGTAATTGGGATAAATTAATAACATTCTCTTTGGAGAATTTACAATTAGTATGAAATTATTCTTTAGTTTGAAATAATTCTTCCAAAACTTTAATGGCTGCATTTTTTTCTGCTTTTTTATGAGACTGACCATAAGATGTTGCTTTTAACTGCCCATTAATAAAAAGCTCACAATAAAATCTTCTTAAATCCCCATGTATTTTAGATGTCTCTTTTATTTTATATTCTGGTAAATTAAATGCTTTTTCTTGACACCACTCCTGCAGTGCAGATTTTGCATTAAACCTATAAGGTTCTTTTAGTATAAATTTAGAATCTTTTTCCCAGTATTTGTCTAACCATAAATTTATGATATTTAAAGAATTTAAGCTTTTATATAGTGCCCCAATAAGAGCCTCAACACATTCAGCAATAATAGTATCTGTGGAATATTTATCTCCCATAGCTTTTGATCCAATTATTATTATATTCGTAATCTTAATTTCTTTACCCAATTGTGTAAGCCATTCATCACTTACAATTTGAGCTCTGAGTTCAGATCTTTTACCAATACTCATACTTTGAAAATTTTTATCTATAAATTCAGAAGCGGAAAGTCTTAATACAGCGTCTCCAAAAAATTCAAGTTTTTCATGATTAAAACTTTTATTTGCAGAAGTATGAGTCAAAGCCTCATCGACAATATTAATCATTTCTAAGTTTTGATTATTTAATTTTTCAGTGAATTTCTTAGAGCTTATTTTTAATGAAATAAGAAAATCAAATATATTTTTAATCCTTGCATCATTTATAGTTTTTTGCATTACTGTAAGCAATTTAATTAAAAAAGCAGGTCGTAAGCCGGGTTCTGTTCACCTTAATTGTAAGGTGGGTAATCATCTATCTGGGACTAGAATTACTTCTTAGCCTCAAGCGGCGCTTAAAAGTAGATCTATTTAATGGCTTAAAATCTACTTAGCCTTGCTCCCAGCCGGGGTTTACCTAGCTAATACCTCTCGATATTACTGGTGCGCTCTTACCGCACCATTGCACCCTT
>Ga0160422_10000724_pt1 | contig 20251 bp, 15 predicted proteins | sample Fk160mmetaG_FD_108192 | JGI IMG/M metagenome (GOLD analysis project Ga0160422, IMG submission 108192) | Marine microbial communities from the Central Pacific Ocean - Fk160115 60m metaG | ecosystem: Environmental > Aquatic > Marine > Oceanic > Photic zone | place: The Central Pacific Ocean... | reverse complement strand
TATCACCTCTGCCCTATATCAGCGTGAACAAACCGGGCTTGGCGCAGTCCTAGACATTTCTATGCAAGATTGTGTCTTTCCGACATTAACGACGCAGTTAGGCGCGTTCTTTGAGTCAGGTAAACAAGGGCCGCGTACCGGCAATCGCCATGCGGGGCTGTCTACGGCGCCCTATAACGTCTATCGAGCGCGCGATGGTCACGTGGCGATGATCTGTATTCGCGAAGGCCATTGGCGCAACCTCTGTGCTGCTATGAAACAACCTGAGCTGGCAGCTGACCCGCGCTTTGCCAAGGTCGGCTTGCGTGCAGAGAATATGGATGAACTGGACGCCACCATTGAGGCTTGGACGCTGCAGCACGACAAAGCGGAGATTTTTGCGGTTGCTCAAGAGCACGGTGTAATTTGCGCGCCGGTGCAGGATTTAGAGGATGTGGTGCACGATAAACATTTGCACGCCCGAGGGTCCCTGCGATGGCATGAGCACGAATCCTTGGGTAATACAGTGCTTTTCTCGACGCCGCTGCGTTTTAAGGGCAGCGAGCCGCCAGCGCCTCAGTCGGTAGCCGAGTTAGGCGCGCACAGCAAAGAGGTGTTTGCTGAGTTCCTTGATCTGTCTGCCCCGGAAGTAGACAAGCTCAAGGCAGACGGGGCGATTTAGGCCTAAAGCAAGCTGCGGTTCGCCGCATGTGCTAACCTTCCGCCCCCATTTTGTCGGAACGAACAGCGTGACCACTGAATTTAACACCATCGAAGAAGCTCTGACTGCTATCCGCAACGGCGAAATGGTCGTAGCGGTGGATGATGACGATCGTGAAAACGAAGGCGATCTGATTATGGCGGCCAGTAAGGCAACACCGGAAGCGGTCGCGTTCATGATTCGGCACACCAGTGGCATTTTGTGTACGCCGATTCTTCAGGAGCAGGCCACGGCGTTGCATCTCGATCCGATGGTTGGCCGCAACGATGCGCCGATGAGCACTGCGTTTACGGTATCGATTGATTACAAACAGGGGTTGACCACGGGTATCTCGGCAGAGGAGCGCGCAGCCACAGTGGTGGCACTGACCTCCAGCAACGTAGCTGCGGACGATTTTGTCCGGCCGGGGCATATTTTTCCTTTGGTGGCGCGTCAGGGTGGCGTGCTAGTGCGCTCTGGGCATACCGAAGCTGGAACCGACTTGGCGACACTGGCGGGGCTGCCGCCGGTCGGCTTGCTGGCGGAGTTGGTTAACGATAACGGTACCGTTCAGCGCCTGCCAGAATTGGTGGAATTTGCGGCGACGCATAACCTTAAAATCATCACTATCGCGGATTTGATTGCATATCGGCAGCAGCGCGAAAAGCTTGTGGAGCGCAGTTACGAATTTGCCGTCAAAACGTCGATCGGTGATGCCAGGGCGTTTGCATATCGCACCCAATTCGAGGATGCGGAGCACATTGCGTTAGTTTTTGGCGATATCGCAGCGATGGAATCGGTGCCTGTGCGGATCCATCGCGAGAAGTTAGTCGAGGATATTTTTGGTACTCAAGGTGAGCACGACACCAATGTTTTGCAAGCCGCACAGAATCGTATTCAGAAGTTGGGTGGAGGTGTTTTAATTTATTTGCGCACTGGGTTTGTGGGTGTGCCTCATGAGAATCTAGCGTCGCAGAGCAAGGAGGAAGAGCGCCGCAGTGAGTGGCTTGAAGTCGGCGTTGGCGCACAAATTTTGCGTGATTTAGGGGTCAGCCAAATCCGTCTAATCGCAGGTCGCGAAGTCGACTATGTTGGCGTTGAAGGCTTTGGTTTGACGCTGCAGTCCACTGAGATTTTGTAGCGCCGAAGACCTTTAGCGCCGATATTTAAATACCATCCGCTTATCGCGCGGACCAACAAAAACGATACGTATATCTTGACCACGAACGTTGCAGTCAGTGCAGCGTAGTCTTGGGCGCAGATTGGCGACGGGAAAGTCGCTGCCAAGGCGAGCAATCAATTTTTCTATGCTCAGCTGCATACTGCGCTGGCAACGTTCGCATTCGGCATAAAGATGGAAGGACTCCAGTAAATCGTTCAGGCTATGCATCGGTAAGGCAGATGCTTTGGCGCGTCAGCGCGGCTTCAGACCATACAAAAGTACTGTATATTTGTACACTATAAGTTGACGGTTTAGGCGCAATCGATTTTGCAGGTTGTTTGCGCATTGGCTGGCAGGAGGGTGGGTGTGTCGAAACCTATAGCGATCACTTTGGGTGACCCGGCCGGTATCGGTCCGGAAGTGGTACTGAAGACCTTGCTTGCGAACCCGCAATCGCGGCATCCATGGGTCTTGGTGGGCGCGCTATGGAGTTTGCAGTGCTGCGCTGATGCGCTGGGGTTACCGATGCCCAAGGTGGATAAAATAGCTGCATTTAGTCACACGACGTCCCCAGTAAGCATCCTCGAGCCGGCAGCCCTAGCAGCACCCAAGGATTTTTGCTTTGGCGAGGTTCAAGCCGCCTGTGGCGACCTAGCTGTACGCTCGGTAGAGCGTGCCGCTCACGCCTGTCTCGCCGCAGAAGCTGCGGCGATGGTTACCGCACCTATTAACAAGGAGGCCATTCATGCGGCGGGCTATGTCCATGACATTGGGCATCAAGAGATTCTTGCGCGTATGTCCGGTGTCAACCAAACCGCTACTATGTTGATGACGCCGGGTTTGAAGGTCGTGCATTTATCAACCCACAAGTCGTTGGCGCAAGCCGTAAGCTATGTACGTCGTGACACGGTGCTGGATAAGCTACGGCTCCTGCATGACACGCTTACGCGTTGGGGCATGCAGCGACCCCGCATTGCGTTGGCGGCACTGAGCCCGCATGGAGGCGAGGGCGGTTTGCTGGGTGCCGAGGAAGTTGAACAATTGACGCCTGCGGTAGCCGATGCTGTGATTCTGGGCATTGATGTTACGGGTCCTGTGCCAGCAGATTCAGTATTTAATCGTGCGATTAACGGTGAATTTGACGTGGTGCTGGCGCTGTACCATGACCAGGGCCATATTGCGATTAAGGTGCACAACTTTCATCAGTCCACCACTGCAACGCTGGGTATTCCGTTTGTGCGCACCTCTGTGGACCATGGCACGGCGTTCGATATTGCTGGCAAAGGGGTTGCTGACCCCACGGGGTTGCGCGCTGCGATCGAGGCGGCGGAAACGATTGTCGATGGCCGACTGACCTGACCGGGTGAACTCGCGCGATCTTCTGGTCGCGAGCTGACGAGACCGAGCGGCACCACTGCTAAACTATGCTCAGGCATAGGTCTGTGGCACACTCAAACGCGGAAGTGCGATCAAATCAGAGCTATATATCAGGGGGAGATTTCGATGAAAGCAGCCGTATTTCGCGAAGTAAATAAACCAATGGAAATCGAGGAAATCGCGGTTGCTAAGCCCGGTCCAAGAGAGGTGCTGATTCGCACGATGGCAGCCGGCATTTGCCATAGCGATATGCACTTTTGGAATGGCAGTTATCCAGGCAAGGTTCCGATGGTGCTTGGTCACGAGAGTGCAGGCATCGTCGAACAGGTCGGTAGCGATGTCCATTATGTCAAGCCAGGTGATCATGTAATTACCTGCCTGTCGGTATTCTGTGGTCACTGCGAACAATGTTTAACCGGCCACCTATCACTGTGCCAGGAACCAGAAACTAACCGTAGCGAAGAAGAAGAGCCTCGGCTTAGTCACAACGACGAAGCACTTACCCAGTTTGCCCAGTTGGGATCGTTTGCGGAAATGATGCTCGTGCATGAACACGCGCTGGTAAAAATCCGCGAAGACATGCCTATGGCTCAGGCGGCACTGATTGGCTGTGGTGTCACGACCGGTGTAGGTGCGGTGATCCATACCGCAAAGGTAGAGGCCGGTTCAACGGTTGCCGTTATCGGCTGTGGCGGAATCGGATTATCGGCGATTAACGGCGCAGCAATTGCAGGCGCTTCGCGGGTCATCGCGGTAGATATGGTGGCTTCGAAGCTCGACTTGGCGCGCAAGTTCGGTGCAACGGACGTTGTGGATGCCAGCGACGGTGATGCGGTCGCCAAAGTGATCGAAATGACCGGCGGCGGCGTACATTATTCGTTCGAAGCAATTGGTCTCAAAGCAACGGCCGAGCAGGCGTTCCAGATGTTGCGTATGGGGGGCGCTGCCACTGTCATTGGCATGATCCCACCCGGTCAGATGGTTTCGGTGCATGGGGTCGACTTCTTATATGAGAAAAAAATCCAAGGTTCGATGATGGGTTCCAATCGGTTCCGCGTCGATATGCCGCGATTCGTAGATTTTTATTTGCAAGGGCGTCTCCACTTGGACGATTTAATTTCCAGACGCATTGCACTGGACGATATTAATGAAGGCATGGCTGCTTTAAACACGGGAGAAATCGCGCGTAGCGTGATTATGTTCGACTAAAGCCTTAGCTTGTAAGAGGTAGATTATGCGCTGGTTATCGTTTTATCGATCGGCACCGGATCGCGGTCTTGGGTCTAGTTACAACCAGGCGACCTTTGGGTACGTTGTCTCTGCAGAGCAGAGTGATGACGGGCAGGAAGGTGTTGTGGATGTGGGCGCGCGCAGTGATTTTACTACGCTTCGCGAAGCGATCGCCGCGAATGCGCTGGAGTCATTAGTTGACCAGTGTGGCGACCAACCAGACTTGCCGCTCGATGGTTTGCATTTTGCGCCAACCATTACCGACCCAAAAAAAATCCTTTGTGTTGGGCTGAATTACAAAGCGCATCAAGAGGAAACCGGTCGTGGCGGCGAGGGTGTTCCGACGGTTTTTGTGCGCTTCGCAGCGGCGCAAATGGGTCACGGTGAACCTATGGTGAGGCCGCGCGAATCAGCGAGCTTAGATTTCGAAGGTGAGATCGCAATGATCATTGGTCGTGGTGGTCGACGTATCGCTCGCGATAAGGCTATGGACCATGTCGCGGGCTTCGGCATCTACAATGACGGCAGCGTACGCGAATACCAACGCCAGACCAGTCAATTTACTCCCGGTAAGAACTTCGCCAATACCGGTGGTTTTGGGCCTTGGATGATGACCAAAGATGAGATCGGTGAGCTGTCGCAAATGACCATAACCACACGTTTGAATGGGGAGGTCATGCAACATGCCACGGCGGATTTGTTGGTGCATGGTTTTGATGAGTTAATCGAATTTTGCTCGACGTTCATTGAATTAGAAGCGGGTGATGTGATCGTCACGGGCACTCCGGGTGGCGTAGGCGCTGCTCGAACGCCACCGGTGTTTATGGACCAAGGTGATGAGATCGAGGTTCAAGTTCAGCCTATAGGCACTTTAAAAAATCCAGTTGTTAACGATGTGCACGGCTAAATCAATATGTTTAGGAGCATCATATTGGGCGGATAGCACTGCGCATTGAGGAGGGAGCTTGTGCTGGCGCTGCGGCCGTGGTCCAAGCGAGGCTTTATGTTATGGCGAGTCGCGGTGCTAAAACGATCAATTCGCTCATGACACCGGTGTACTTGTGGCAGCCACTGCAGCAGCCGTGAAGCGGACAAATTGACTCAACTAGGGGGCGATATGAGCAGCAAATTTACTGGAGCAGATCTTGTCGCGGATGCGTTAGCGCAGCTGGAAGTGGACTATGTATTTGCCATTGTCAGTATCCATAACATGCCGATTCTCGATGCAATCAATCGGTTAGGTAAGACTAAAATCGTTGATGTTCGTCATGAGCAAGCAGGCACCCATGCTGCCGACGGTTATGCTCGCGCCAGTGGAAAATTGGGCGTCATGATTGCCTCGACAGGGCCCGGCACATCTAACACGGTCACCGGTTTGTACGAAGCTCAGTACGGATCCTCAAAGGTTTTGGTAATCACGGGTCAAGCGGAAACCGCGTTTTACGGGCGTGGCTTGAGTTATGTTCATGAGGCCGAAAATCAGGTGCCGATGTTGGCAAGTGTCTGTCGGCGGGTGGAAAGCCCACGTCATATTGAACAATTAGGTAATGCCTTCAACGCGGTCGTCAACGATATGTACACAGGGCGCGGGGCCCCTGGGGCACTAGAAATTCCCATAGACATTCAATACGCCGAGACTGTGCCGACTCAAGTGGTGTTGCCAGAGGCAGAATTGTTTCAACCAGATGCCGAGGCGCTGGACAGAGTAATTGAGAAACTAACGAGCGCGCGCAAGCGCATCATTGTTGCTGGGGGTGGGGTTATCGCTGCTGGTGCGCATAAAGAACTTCAAGCTTTAGCAGAGCGATTGGACCTGCCGGTACTGACAACCGTTGACGGCCGCGGCGTCATCCCAGAAACCCATCCGTTGTGCATTGGCAACTACTATAATTCAGCGGGCATGTATAACGCCCTGGTGGATGCTGATTTAACCCTGGCCATTGGTACCAAGTTTGCGGTTGGGGTGGGCGGTCAGTTTGCCGCGCAGACCCCGCCGGGCGAACTCGTGCATATTGATATCGATGGCAACATGATCGGTCGCACCCATACGGCGCAACTTGGACTAATCGCCGATGCTAGGCAGGCACTGGCGGGTATCAATGCGGGTTTACAGGACCTGTCACCCAACGACGGTCAGTTCAACGACGGGATATGGCAGGCGCGCGACGGTGTGCGTGCGGCGATGCGCGCGCGGCTTGGGGACGACTGGCCCCAAGTTATGGACTGTATTCGAGACAAGTTACCAACGGACAGTGTGTTCGTCCGCGATCAGACTATATCCGCGTATAACTGGGGCAATCAGCTGTTTCCGATTCTCGAGCCACGCACCTCAATTAATCCAACATCTGGTGCCATTGGTCCGGGGTTTCCGATGAGTGTCGGCGCTGCGATCGCCAGCCAGCGTAAAACTTTGGTCATACATGGAGATGGGGGTTTTATGTTCCATGCGACCGAATTGGCAACCTGCGCCCAGTATCAGGTGCCGCTGATTATCTGTGTATTTAACGACTCGGGCTATGGCGTCCTGCGTTGGCTGCAGCAGAATCAATTCGGGCGCATTAATGAAACCGATCTTGGCAAGGTTGCGTTTGTGCAGATGGCGCAAAGTATGGGTGTGCCTGGACAACGGGTAGCCAGTGTTGACCAATTTGCGGCGGCTATGGACACGGCGATGGCTGCAGAGGGTCCTTATTTAATTGATGTCGATATGGAGCACTTCGCCCCAATGGAGATTTCAGTGATGCCTAAACGTTCGCTAGAAGTAGATGTCAAAGCCTAACTAAATGAGTAGTTTGCGGCTAGAAAAGCCCTGGCTGCCGAGCGCACTCGCGCTTGCGCAGGTGCGCGGGCAAATGGGCGTATACCAACTGGCCAACGACGCCGGTGCATTGATTTACATGAGTTACGCTGGGGGGCGCAGTCTCGGCGGCCTACGTGGTGAAATAACCCGCTGTTTGGCGGAGCAACCCGCAGCCACTCAGGTGCGCTATGAGATCACCACCAGCTATTTAAGCCGATATAAAGAGTTATTGATGCTCTATCAGGCGGAACATGGTGATCTACCAGCGCACAATCCAAGGGTCCGACTGGGTCGGCTTAGTCCAACAGGAGCAATTGGCAATGGATCTTAAGCTAACACCTGAACAAGATTTGATTATTGGTATGGTCCGCAGGTTTGTGCGCGATGAAGTCTTGCCGTTAGAGCAGAAGCTGGACCCCGATGCAGACGAGTTGGACGAACCTGACCGGTTACGACTTGTCGAAAAGACTAAAGAGATGGGTCTTTATGGGTTAGACATACCGCCAGATTACGGTGGTCCGGACATCGATTTAGTCACTCGAACACTGATGGCGGTAGAGATGTCCCAGCATCGAGCGGGGTTGTATGCGCCGTGTTATGGCACCTTTGGTGGTGCCGGGCTGGCACAGCTTTTTGAGGCGACCGAGGCACAGAAAGAAAAATATCTGTATCCGACTTTGCGCGGTGAGAAGCGTGGTTTCTTTGGTTTGTCGGAACCCTCAGGAGGCTCGGACCCGGCGCGGGCTATCCAAACCAAGGCCGTGCGCGATGGCGATGCCTGGGTCATAAATGGCGGCAAGCTGTGGATCAGCGGAGCGGACAAAGCAGATTTTGGTTTGGTGTTCGCGCGCACCGACAGCGATCAGGGCCGTAACGGCGTCACCTGTTTTATCGTGGATACCGATCAACCCGGATTCCACGTCCGTCGTATCGTTCACACACTGCGCTCTGCGCATTACGCCACTGAATTGCAATTCGAAGATCTGCGGGTTGCTGATGAAAATATTCTTGGCCAACTTAATAAAGGTTTTGCGATTGCCAATGATCGTCTGACGCGACAGCGCATTCCGTATGCGGCTGGCTGCATCGGTGTTGCCATCAAGGCCCAAGAAATGGCCTTGGACTATGTGCCGCAGCGAGAAACGTTTGGCGCGCCGTTGTCGACGCGTCAATCTATTCAGTGGATGTTGGTGGACAACGACATCGATATAAGGCAATCGCTATGGATCACTTTAGAAGCGGCGAGCAAAGCCCAGCAGGGTGAGTCCTTTCGTAAAGAAGCCGCCATGGCAAAGTTGGTGGCCACCGAAGCGGGTGGTCGTGTGGTCGACCGCTGCATGCAGATGTTTGGTGGCTTGGGTGTTGCTAAAGACTTGCCCTTTGAACGCTGGTATCGAGAGATGCGTATTCGCAGAATTGGCGAAGGTCCGAGCGAAGTGCAGCGCCACGTGATCGCGCGCGAACTGTTAGGGGCGTCGCTGCGCTAAAGGGCCTCTGTCTGTGTTGTCGTCGCTGTTGTTACGCGATACACGACGCCTGCCTGGTCGTCTGAAATCAGTAAGCCGCCGTCTGGTGTTGATAGCACGTCATTAGGCCTGCCCCAGGATTTCTCTCCTTGTAGCCAGCCAGTAATAAAGGGCTGGTAATCAGGTTGTCCGTTGGCGTCGAAGGTTGCGACGCTGACCTGGTAGCCGACCTTTTTACTGCGATTCCACGAGCCGTGTTCTGCGACAAATAGCGCGTTCTGGAAACGACTGGGGAACTGCGTGCCCCGGTAGAAGCTCATCCCGACAACTGCAGCGTGCGCCTGCACGCGAATTGCTGGGTCAACAAAAGTAATGCCCCGTGCATTCGGATGATCGCCGAATTTAGGGTCTTTGATGCGGCCGCCGCCTGGCGCTGAATGCACGAACGGATAGCCGTAGTGGGGCGTCCGTTTCAGCCCTGCTGGAATAACGAGTATTTCGTCGCTGGGTATATCATCCCCCATCATATCTCGGCCGTTGTTACTCACCCACAGGTCGTCGGTGCCGGGTTGCCAGTCAAACCCCACGGAATTGCGTATGCCACGGCCGATGATCTCTGTGGTGCCGGTCTTTGGGTCCATACGCAGCATGGCGGCGAAACGCGGATCATCGGACAGACAGATGTTGCAGGGCGCGCCGACGGGTAGGTACAACTGGCCGTCGGGGCCGGCTTTCAGATATTTCCAGCCGTGATGACGTTCGCTCGGAAGGCTACGCGTTACGACCGTTTTAGTCGGGTCGGGCCGCAGATGCTGATCGATATTGCTAATTTTGTAGACAGTGGACACAGCGGCAACGTACAGATCGTTGCCAAGCACGGCCACTCCGCTAGGTAAGTTTAGGCCCTTGATCAAGGTGATGACTCGAGCGTTCTCGGTAAACGGCCGCAGCACGGCGTAGACCTTGCCGGCTTTGCGAGTGCCGACGATCAGAGCGCCGCCATCTGTGAGGGCCATTTGTCGAGCATTGGGCACCGAAAAGTCCAGCGTTTCGATTTGAAAACCCGGCGGAAGCGTTAGCCGACCATCGGCGCATGCGATATTGACTGAACTCACGAGCGCGAAGGGTAGGAGCAGTTGAATTAGCTTTTTCATCATCGGACTGTCGCAGAAAGACGATCCACGCTCAATTCAAGACAACTGGCGCTTGCGGGCGTCGAAATACGGTCCAAGCGCTAATCGACGCGCTATCGCTTGGCTTGCCGAACACTTTGCCGCACAGTGGCGACCATGAGTCAGGGGTTACTTACAGAGCAAATCAAGGACGCTATTCAGGAGGCCTATCGCACCTGGCTCGCGGCTCGAGAATTTAGGCCGCGTCGAGGTCAGCGCGAAATGATTGCGCAAATTGCGCGCACCCTTGGTCAGGGAGAACCGCGGATATGTGTTATCGAGGCCGGCACGGGTACCGGTAAAACCGCTGCATATTGCCTCGCAGCGATCCCTTTGGCGAAGAACATCGGCAAAACCGTGGTGCTTAGCACGGCAACCGTCGCTCTGCAGGAGCAGGTCGTGTTGCAGGATTTGCCGGACTTAAAAGAACGGGCGGGTCTGGCGTTTAGTGTCAGTTTAGCCAAGGGGCGAGGGCGTTACCTGTGTTTGAAACGCCTTGATGATCATTTGAAGTATCAGAATCAACAGGAAATACCGATATTCGATGCCGCCGACGAAGATTTTTCAGTGGTATACCAAGAGATGCTCAATCGCTACTCGCGGGGCGGTTGGGACGGCGAACTGGACAGTTGGGTAGAGCCTTTGCCGGATGGCGCATGGGCTGGCGTGACAACAGATCATAGAGGCTGCAGCAATAACCGTTGTTCTTACTTTAAGCAGTGTGCGTTTTTTCGAGCGCGCAATAGTCTCGAGGGCGCGGATGTTATCGTTGCAAACCACGACTTGGTCCTGGCGGACCTGGCGCTCGGTGGTGGTGCTGTATTGCCGGCGCCAGAGGACTGTATCTACGTTTTGGACGAAGCTCACCACCTAGCGGATAAAACCCAGAATCACTTCGCCAGTTCCGCCCGAATTCAGGGCACTCTGCAGTGGTTTGAGAGTGTCAATAATGTTTTGGGCACCGCGACCCAGCGATTTGCACAACCGGCAAATTTGGTGGGCTTAAGTACCAACGTTGCCACCGAAACCGCCGCTCTTGGAGATATTTTTACCGGGCTGTCTCAGGCTCTGGCGATATTGCCGATGGAGCCGCGCGATGAAGATCGTGAGATCTATCGGTTTCCGTTGGGGGAGGTACCACAGACCATTGCTGATTTGTGTGTGGCGTCATTGCCTGGCATGGAACGCCTCTGTGACAGCATCGAGCGTTTTCACGAATTGCTGAGTGATGCTGTGGCGGGTAACCAAGATTGGGAAAAAGCGTTCGAGGCAGAGGATTGGTTGTTACCTGTGGGGCAGCTGCAGAATCGCGCGCTGGCCACCCGCGCGCTTTTGCAGGACTATGCCTATGGTGTCGAGCAAACTTATCGTTGCGCGCGCTGGGTCGCCCGTAACCAGTACGATGTTGAGATGGTAAGCGCTCCAATCGAGCCAGGCCACATATTACGCGAAGTGCTTTGGCAGCGTTGCTATGGCGCGGTGTGTACGTCTGCGACACTTACCGCCCTGGGTCGATTTGAACGCTTCTTAGAGCGCTCGGGGTTACCCCCCGAAACACCCACCGCCAGTATTGTGAGCCCGTTTAATTATCCTGAGATAGCGACGTTTCATGTGCCGTCGATGCGGTCTGATCCACGCGACTTTGACGCTCATAGCGAAGAAGTCACACGCCTTCTCCCCGATCTGCTAAATCGTGAAAAATCAGCTTTAGTTTTGTTTACTTCATGGCGCCAACTCAACGCAGTAACCAAGGCGCTGCCCCAGGCCGTGTCCGACGGGCTCCTCGTGCAGGGTGATGGCAGCAAGCAGGCGTTGATCGTAGAACATCGCAGACGGATTGATGAAGGCGAACGTTCGCACTTGGTAGGGCTTGCGAGTTTTTCGGAGGGTTTAGATTTGCCCGGCGACTACTGTCGTCATGTGGTGATCGTAAAGTTGCCCTTCGCGGTACCGGACGATCCTGTAGATCAGGCTATTGCCGAGTGGGCCGAGGCTCAGGGGCGTAACCCATTTTACGAAATATCCGTACCCGATGCGGCGCTGAAACTGGTGCAGGCATGCGGCCGACTGATTCGCCACGAGCGCGATTACGGGACGGTAACTATGCTGGACAAGCGGATTGTCACCCAGCGCTATGGCCGCGCTTTGATCGACTCGCTGCCGCCGTTTCGTCTAGATATTGCGCCGTTCAGTTAGCACTATTTCAAAGCGGTAGCGGTGTCGAGCAGCCTGCCTTTGGCGGGCGCCTCGGCGAATTTGCCGCTGCTGTAAATCAGCATGCTTTGTTCCTGCAGGCGCCTTTGGAGATCTTTAAAGAACGCCAACATATCGGCTTTGCTGAGTTCGTTAACCTCGCGCGCAATCCGTTCGCGACTGTCCAGAGTGTAATGTTCGTCAAAGATGTCCTGCCAGTAGCGCTGGCTGCGCTCATTCAAATTCTTGTCTGATTCTGTTAACCGGTTAATCAGGCCGCTCTTCTGCTGAGTAAACTCTTCATTACTCAGTTGTGGCCATGCATCAATGTACCGTTGCATAAATGACATTGACGCCTCTTCCACGGCCTTCGCGCTGGCCACTGGAGACTGCACTAAGAATATATTGCCGCCGCGTTTATCTAGGCGTCGTGCTCCAGCGCTGACTACGTAGCCCAGTTGCTGATCGGTGCGCAGGCTCGAAAAGTAGGCTGAGCGCAGCAGCTGCCCGGCCAAACCGCTTTTCGCACGGCTAGCAAAGCTGTCGTCGGGGTCCTGAACATAAATCAGCAGGGCGGAATCATCGTGGTCAACGGCCAAGTCGAGGCGCAGATTTTCGGTCAGATCTGCTATTTCTGAGCGCTGACGTATAACGGTTTTAGGTTTAATCGTTGTGTTGACGAAGTCGCGGAGCTGCTCCGCGTCTGCAACTCTGACATTGCCGTGTAACGCGGCGATTACACCCACTGTTTTTAGCTGTTGGCGGCGCCATTGCAACAAGGCGTCAAGGTTAATGGGTTCCAGCGCATCTGCCAGAGTAGTCGCTGGCCAACTGCCAGACAGAAAAGTGTCTCCAAGCGCGCCAAGCGCCTGCAGATAGGGTTTGTCTTTGCTGCTATTGCGCCAGTCTTTGATCAGGCTGCTCTTAATCGTTGTAAACCGCTCGGTGCTGATTGCGGTGGAGAACAGCCGCTCGGTGACTGTTTTAAGTAGCGCCATTTGCTTGTCCTGATAGCCGTTCACAGAAATAGCGAAACCGCTGTCGCTGACGTTGATCGAATAACCCAGGCCTGCCAGATAAGCGGGATAGGTGACGGCGCTCAATGAATCGTTCACCAAACGTTGAAGCAAGATTGCCTGAGCTTGGTTTTCTGCGCTTAACAACCCCGTTTCAGTAAGGAGGCCCAGGGTCATATTGGCTCTGGGTGCACCGAACTCTATATCGGTATCGAGCCACAGTTCTAATTCAGGTTGGTCGATAAACCTGCGCATGATCTGGTCGTCCGCTGCCACGAGATCGAGTTGCTCGGGTAGAAAAGGATTAACCTCTGGCAAGTGCAACTGCGCGTCCGTGACCGCAAGTCGTTTCAATGCTGCCCGTTCGAGTGCGAAAGGCACTTTGAACCAAGGCTCTATCTGATCGGTAGTCGAGTCGGGGGCCGTGACTTCTAAGAGCACATTATCGGGGCGCAAATAGTTCAAAAATTTTTCGATCAGCGCAGGATCAAATGCTTCCATTAAGTAGGGTGCAACAAGTAAATCCTCGGCCGGATAGAGGTCCAGAGAGGGCGCCATGCGGTAAACGAAACCGACTGTCGAGCCTTTTTCTTGGAAGCGGAAGCCCAGTTCGGCCACTCTCGCTTGCTCCTGATAGAGCCAATCTTGGGGTGGCTGTGCGCGCAGCATGTCGAGGTACTGGAATAATAAGTCGGTTATTTCCTCGACATGATCCCTGCCGGCCTTGGTGAGTTCTATATTGACGGTAAGTAAACTGGTGTTGCGATCGAAGTCCTGACTGCCGGCGCTGAGGCTTTCTATCCAGCCTCTGGCATTCATGAGATGGTGCAGGCTGCCCTCGCCCTCGTGGCCAATGAGGTTGCTCAGATACTGCTCGGGTTTGTTACGGTATACCTCTAGGGTGCTAGGAATTGGGAAATTGAAGGCTAACCCATAGGTGTCTTTTAGAGTCTTAGACGTCAACACCGCGGGTAATTGTCGGTCTGCGAAAACAGGTTCGGCTGGATAACTCGGGCCAATATCGACGTTGCGGATTTGATTAAACAGAGGCGTAACCAACGCCTCTAACTCGTCAAGGCTCTGGTTGGCTAACACCACCAGTCCCATTTGATCGGCCGAGTAGTGGTCGGCGAAGAAATCCATCAGATCTTTCCGGACATCGCCATTGAGGGTTTCCAGAGAGCCGATAGTGAAGCGCGAGCCAGGGTGTTCTGGATTGACAGCGAGCTTGCTGACCATGTAGCCACGCCAGCCGTCGTCTTTAATTTGCATCTGGTATTCCGAATGCACTGCATTTTTTTCGCGCTCGACATATTCAACGGACAGCAGAGGGTCGATAAAAAAGTGTCCGAAGCGATCCAAGCCCTCGTCGAAGGCTGAGTTTTGAATATCGAAGAAATAGTTGGTGTGGTCCTGAGCTGTATAGGCGTTAGACGAGCCGCCATTGGCGGTGATGTACTGCTGAAAGCTGTCCACCTTTGGGTATTTCTCGGTACCGATAAACAGCATATGTTCGAGAAAGTGAGCCAGTCCCGGTCGCTCCTTTGGTTCATGGAAACTGCCACGATAGACGGACAGCGCGGCAGCAGCTTTGTCGGTGTCCGCATCTGACACCAGCAGCACCCTAAGTTTGTTCGCCAGCACCAGATATCGATAATCCCGATTATCGTTTGGGCTCTTACGCAAAGACAGTCGCTCCGCGACCGCGTTTGCGCTGTCGGCTGAATCCGACCCTGAACCGACAGATTGGCAGCCCGCAACACTCAAAAGCAGGAGAGCGGCGGTAGTCATAGGTCGCAGTAGGTTCAGCTTGTTCTTATGCACGGGAGTTCCTTGTCTCTATCGGGTTGCTGACGGCGGAGCAATTTTCGCAACAGCGGGCATGGAAGCAAAGGCCGCGTGATCGAAATGTGTATATCACCGTTGGTTTTTTAAGCTGGCGTGGTTGGTCAACATCTATGGTTAGAGGCTGCGCGGCCGGGCATTAACCGGTTTTTATACCGGCTTAAGAAAGCTGGGTGATACGCTACACTAGATGTCCGTAACTTGGTTGCTCTAATGGATCCACGGCAACTCATCGCCCTATTAAAAACACCTCCATGGTCTGTGCATGCCGATGATATAAAGCTAGAAGCCGTAGACATCCGGCAGCCGTTTTGGCAGTGGTCGCTTATCGCGCGTGCTATGGCCCCGAGCATATTGGCCCGCGACCGCCGTATTATTTCGATCACCGGCAGTCAGGGTTCAGGCAAGTCCACGTTGGCGCGAACGCTGGTGCAGCAATTCGAGGCGTTGGGTGTGGCGGCAGCCTGCGTATCATTGGATGACTTTTACCTTTCAAAGCAAAGCCGTGCCGATCTAAGTCGTGATGTACATCCTTTACTGGCCACTCGGGGAGTGCCCGGTACGCATGACAGTAGCCGTCTAGGGGAGGTGCTCGAACAATTTGCCAACAGCAAAGGCCTGTTGACTGAGCGTTTGCCACGATTTGATAAAGGCCTAGATGACCGCTTGGAAGACATCCAGGTTCAAGCCGAGGTGTTGGTGCTGGAGGGCTGGTGCCTAGGTGTCCAGCCGCAACCGCCGGAGCTGTTGCGACAGCCGGTTAATGACTTGGAACGACTGGAAGATTCCCAGAGCATTTGGCGGCAGTGGTGCAATGAGCAAATTCGTCGGCATTACCAGCCTTTGTGGGCGCTGGTTGATGCGTGGATGTTGTTGCAACCGCCGGGGTTTGCTCAGGTGCTCGAATGGCGAAGACAGCAGGAACTGGATTTACCGCCCGCCCAGCGTATGAGTGAAGCGGCATTGCAGCGGTTTATTCAGCATTACGAGCGCCTGACTCGTTGGCAATGGTTGCGCCCTATGGTTGGTCGAGGCATGGCGATCGACCTTACCGAGGATCACGACATTGCGGCAATTCGACCGCTATCGCGATCGGATTGATTATTCAGTCTGGGTTCAGATAACCCTAGCTAAGCTTCCGTGCAAATGACCAGCCGATGGTCATTGATTTAATTGAGTGCATGAGGGGTTTATATGAACGTATCTTTTGTTGCGAGGTCTGTTACTTCTGCTAAGCAAAGAATGCTGGGTATTGGTCTGCTGAGTGGGGTTTTTTTGGCGCCGCTGGCGTGGTCCGACAGCAGTTACGAAGAGGCTGAGGTGGTTGCGGTATCGCCGCACTACGAAACAGTCACCTACACTGAACCCAGAGAAGAATGTCGTCTGGAGCGGGTCGCCCACTCCGATCCTGAATATCACTCCAGCACACCAAAACTTGTTGGGGCGGTGATCGGTGGAGCCCTAGGTAACGCGTTGGGCGCTAAGCGACCGAATAAACAGGTAGGTGCGGCCGTCGGTGGTCTTTTGGGCTACTCGATTGGCAAAGATGTAGCGCGCCATAAACGCGCTCAACGAGGTGCGGCACGTTATCGTCGAGCGCAATTATGTGAGGTTTACTACGATCGTAGAGAGCAGCAGCAGCTCAGCGGTTACGATGTCACTTACACCTATGCTGGCAGAACTTACCACGCGCTATTGAACGAGCACCCCGGGGATAGACTGCGAGTCAAGGTAAGTATTCGACCCCTCTAAGGCCGCTCAGGACCGTATTTAGACCATTCGTCGGAATCCGTATTCGCTGAGGTCGAAAATCCGTTCCAATAACTGCAAAGCAGATGCGTACTACCTCTCCAGTTGCTCCCCCTCCCGAGTGCGCATCTGCTTTCACCAACTACCTGCAATCGGCGGGAGTCTGCCCGTGCACTTCAATGCAGCCGTCAGGTATATTGTCTTCATGAAGTTTGTTTACGCATATGTCGCTGCGTGTTTAGCCCTTGTGACAACCAGTAACGTGGTCGCGCAGGACCGTATGCCGCGACCAGAACGTTCAAAAGCGATACAGCCATCGGCGATGCTGAAAAAACCGCAAAAAATAGGTGCAGGGATTTCGGTTCGGCAGGCTATCGCGCTGGCGCAGCGGAACACCGGTGGGCGAGTGCTTTCATCGAAGACCTTCAATGGTGTTGGTCAAAATGCGCGAGTGCATCAAATTCGCTTGCTGGTGGCAGATGAGCGAGTCGTTACGGTGATTGTGGACGCTGACGGCAGAGTGCGCCGCCGCTGAGCCGACATGCGACTTTTAGTGGTTGAAGATGACGCATCGTTGCGCCAACAACTCGAGGACACACTCGGCATGGCGGGTTATGCCGTAGATGCTGCGGCGGACGGTGCGGAAGGCCTGTATCTGGGGTCAGAATTCGACTTCGACGCGGCCGTTGTCGACCTTGGTTTGCCGGAACTAGATGGCTTAGAGTTGATTAGACGGCTACGACATCAGGATAAAACATTTCCCATCATCGTTTTGACGGCTCGCGGACACTGGCAAGACAAGGTGCAGGGGCTGGAGTCAGGCGCCGATGACTATTTGGCTAAACCGTTTGAAATGCCCGAATTACTTGCCCGCCTGAACGCCTTGATTCGGCGTGCGGCCGGCTATGCTTCGCCGCTGTTGGCCCTTGGCCCCTTGAATCTGGACACCGCTCGTCATCAAGTAAGCTTAAATGATCAAGCCATGGATTTGACCGCGTTTGAGTATCGAGTGCTCGAATACCTCATGCTCAATGCCGACCGGATTGTCTCCAAAAATGAATTGACCGAGCATCTTTACGCTCAAGACTATGATCGCGACAGCAACGTTATAGAGGTTTTTGTTGGCCGGCTGCGGCGCAAGCTGGAGCCATATAAGCTGATAGATACCGTGAGAGGCAGAGGTTATCGGATAAAGCGGGGAGCGCACGCCGATGCGCCTGAAACCTGACTCTATTCAGCGCCGCTTATTGTTCACAGCGAGTGTGATGCTGCTTGTGTTCTTGGGTGTTACGGGCTGGGTCTTAGATCAAACCTTCAGTCGCAGTGTCATCAATGGCGCGCAGCAGCAACTGCAATTGATTGTCTACGCTTTAATGGGGGCAGCCAGTGAGAATAATCAGCGGTTGATATTTTCTGACAACCTGGCCGAGCCACGACTGGCTCAGCCGGATTCTGGCCTATACGCTATTGTAACCAATGGTCAGGGCAAGACGCTTTGGCGCTCGAGGTCAGCCGTGCTAACGGATATTCAAGGCGGCGGGATGACCACTGCCGCTGTGGGTGGTTTTGTCTTTAGTGAATGGCATCAGCAGCGGCAGCCGCCGCGCTTCAGTTTGAGTCATGCAGTGACTTGGGAAGGGGTCGAAGACGAGCGCGTGGTGTTTACTGCGGTCGCCGATCAAGACATTTATCGTCAAGCCATTGCCGATTTCCGTCAACGTCTCGGCCTCGGGTTGGGTGGCCTGGCTTTGATATTCATATTGGTTCAAGCAGCGGCGCTACGGTGGGGACTGTCGCCCTTGCTGCGTATGCAAAGAGAAGTGGGTGAACTTGAAGATGGCACGCGGGATAAGCTCAGCGAGGGCTATCCAGTAGAGCTGCGGGGACTTGCGGTTAATCTGCAGCGGTTTGTGATCCACGAGCACAAACAGCGTCAGCGATACAGTCAGGCTCTCGACAATTTGGCGCATAGTCTAAAAACACCGCTGTCGGTGCTTAGGAACGCACTGGCAGAGCCGTCGCCACCGCCGTCGCTGCTGGAGGATCAGATTCAGCGTATGCAAGATGTGGTAGCTAATCAGCTCAATCGAGCAACATTGGCGGGACCGGTGGCGCGAGGCTCTCGGGTAGAGGTAGAGGCTACACTTCAGCGGCTCGTAGCCGCGCTGCGAACCGCCTATCCGCAGATTGACATCTCCACAGCTTTGCAGACCGATGCCTATTGGCGTGGCGATAGCAGTGATCTTCTAGAAATCTTTGGCAACGTGCTAGACAATGCCTGCAAGTTTAGTGGCGGCTCGGTCGCAGTATCCGCCGAAACTGTAGGGCTCGAGCGCGTAATGATCAGAGTCGTTGTCGAAGACGATGGTCCGGGCATAGATGCGGATAACCGAGACGAAGTCCTCAGGCGGGGTCAGCGGGCAGACAGTCGGGCGCCAGGTCACGGCATAGGGTTGTCCGTTGCGGCTGAACTGGTGGATGTGTACCAAGGGGAACTGCTCATTGGCGAGCGGGAAACAGGGGGTGCGCGCATTTGCATTACCTTGCCGGGCTATCGCGCCGCGACCAGTTAAGCCGCAGTACGGAGACGCAGCGCGCTACAGCCGGTGTGCTAATGCGTTAAAAAATCGCGTTCGCAATGATCCGTCGCTGGGGCATTTGGGGCCACTGGCACACCAGCGTTCGATAAGCTGCTGATTGTCAACTAACCCCATGTTGTTTAGGCCTTTATTCATAAGCGCCACTTGCAATGACATGCGCGCTTGCCGATCGTCTATCGGACTTGCCACATCCGCAGCGATTTCTGCCTCGAGAGTGAGATGGTGTAAATCCTCAGAGGTAGCTGCGTTTCGGCAGCGTGCCGCGAACACCGGGTGGGGCGGTTCTAGATGCTCGCCGGACTGCTCGGCTGCGCTGATCTGTATGTCCCAGAGCTGCCACTGGTCAAGACGTTGCTGTTTTTGCACTTTCTTTGCGCTAAGCGTGAGGTCCTTGAGTGTTTGCTGAGCCGCGTCAAGGCGCCTGCGCGTTGCAGCGGTTAATTTGAGTGATGCGGCCTGTTCTTCGATTGCCTGATACTTAGCCCTTAAGTCTGTGAGATCTCCGCTGCCGTGTAGCTGCTCGAATTCATCGAGGGCTGCCGCCAAAATGGACTGCTGTGCGGCCAATGTGTCTTGGTCGGCTTTGTATGCGGCCGCGCTGCGTTGGAAAATCTCGTCACAGGCGCTGCGAAACGCATTCCAGAGGCGGCGCTCAGCTTGTTGCGGAGCAGGTCCGATTTTTTGCCAGCGTTGTTGCAACTGCTTAGCCTGCTGCGTTGCCTCTTTGTTGGAATCAACGGTCATAAGCGCTTTTGCGTCTTCGATAATTTTCTGTTTGTTTTCGAGGTTGGTTTTTTTGCACCGACGAATATGCTCGTGCAGTTGTGTCTGTAGCGCTTCGAAACGTTCTTCAATGGGTTTGAGGGTGCGTCGGTCGCACGGGTGGTGGCTTTGCCATTCGGTGCGAGCCTGCCGCGAAATGACCTCGAGTTTTTGCACTGGGATCTGCTGCCAGTGTTCCT
>Ga0160422_10000723_pt1 | contig 20269 bp, 20 predicted proteins | sample Fk160mmetaG_FD_108192 | JGI IMG/M metagenome (GOLD analysis project Ga0160422, IMG submission 108192) | Marine microbial communities from the Central Pacific Ocean - Fk160115 60m metaG | ecosystem: Environmental > Aquatic > Marine > Oceanic > Photic zone | place: The Central Pacific Ocean... | reverse complement strand
TCTATACTTTTAGCATTAACACTCTTGATTTCGAAATCTAACGAAACGCTTCCTACTTGGGTCGAGCCCGAAGCAAATCCAGTCATTGAGTTTATCACGCTAGCTGCCTTCCAAAAAAAATAATCTTTTATACCTTCCAAAAATTAAAGCTTTTATAGTTTTAAGATGCCAGAGAGTCATTGATTACAGATTTAATCAAATTTGGATCAATGTCACGCGCTATGAATGCTTTACCAATACCTTTCGTTAAAATTAAATTTAACTTTCCGTTAACCACTTTCTTGTCCTGAAACATTAGTTTTACCAAACTATCAGCGTCAGGCAAAACTCCTGAAATCTCTTTTATTGAGTTTAACACTCCCATTTCTGAAAAGTGTTTTTTAATTCTTACAGGATCTTCTTGCGAAGTTAGCCCCATCTTTGCAGATAAATCGAATGCTAATATACATCCAATTGCCACCCCTTCACCGTGTAGCATGCGCTCTGAATAGCCTGTGGCTGCTTCTAGAGCATGACAAAATGTATGCCCTAAGTTAAGCAATGCCCTATCACCATGCTCTTTTTCATCATTGATGACAATTTCTGCCTTCATTTTGCATGAATGAGCTACAGCTTTAATAAGCGTATGGATTTCTCTTTCTTTGATGTGAATGAAATTTTTCTCAAGCCAACAAAAAAAATCATAGTCGCCTAACAAACCATATTTGACCACTTCTCCGTAACCGGCTAGGAAATCTCGGTCTTTTATTGTTTTTAAGGTCGAGATATCGGAAATAACTTGTGATGGTTGATAAAAAGCACCAACTAAATTTTTGCCATGAATGGAATTTATTCCTGTTTTGCCACCTACTGAGCTATCTACTTGTGCTAATAGCGACGTTGGACATTGAATAAATCGAATACCACGTCTCAATATCGCAGCAGCAAAACCCACGAGGTCTCCCACAACGCCACCGCCTAAAGCAACCACTATGTCATTACGTTCAATTTTACTTTCTAACATCCAATCAACGGTCATCTGCAGAGTTTTCCATGATTTGCTGCTTTCTCCAGGGTTAATAGATAATATCTTTGTTTCAATCCCAGCGCCCGAAAGAGCCTCAACTAATCTAGGAAGATGAAAGTTTTCTACAGTTTTGTCAGTAACAATGGCTAAAAAATTTCGATTCAATTTAACGTTTAGAAAATTTGGAAAATTAGATATCAGGTCTTCACCAATCAAAATATTATAAGAACGTTTTCCTAATTCTACTCTTACATTTTCCATAGTTAGGCTCTTTCAACTAGCTCGCCACGGTCTAACAAAGAAGTAATTACTGTGTAAGCCATATCTTCCAGGGAAGATTTAGCTTGAGAATCCACAGTCACGTCAGCCAAGGAATAAATTTCTCTTCGTTCAATATATATATTGGTAAGGGTTTCTTTGGGATTATTTGTTTGTAGAAGTGGTCTTGTTTTTTTATGTTTCACTCGACTCCAAAGAGTTGTTACATCAGCATTTAACCAGACGGATACACCATGCCTAGCTATTGACTTTCGAATATTCTTATTTGTAAAAGCGCCGCCTCCAGTTGCTAAAATACAGGGCACTGCTTGCAATAAACGTTTGATTACTTGATCTTCTTTCTCACGAAAAAACTTCTCTCCATGTCGTTCAAAAATTTCGGGTATCGATAATTTAGCGGCCCGCTCTATTTCAACATCAGCATCGATAAACGGTACGTTAATAAGCGATGCAACAACTTTACCCACTGCACTTTTCCCGGACCCCATCATGCCAACGAGTGCGACTGTTTTTTTTAATTCAAACATAATAAACGGTATTATCAACTATTAATACAATTACAATTCAACTTTGATATATTTGTAATCTTCGTTATAATTGACAGATAAAGATTACGGTTAAGTGATACATTTTTTATGGGCAAATTATTCAAATGGCTTGTTTACCTATTAATATTCGGGTTTTTTATTCTCGTACTTTATGCTTTTCTTGGCCCCCTGGTTTTAGGAGTGGAGTTTGAGCCTGAACAAACCCTCATTTCAAATACTATAAAACTAAATGCTAATTAAATATTTTTTTTATTTTTTGTTTATAGCTTCTGGATTGGCAGCACAATCACCTCTTTCAGCAATTGATTGGTTATCAAAGGAAAACAGCGCGGTTAAAAGGAACAGGCTAGTTGATAAAAACGTGGCTACTGAAAATAATAATGATATCAAAGTCTCAACCTTAAATTCGAAAGAGTATCAGGCTATAGGCCTTTTACCAATTTATGTTACTGGAATTCCTACAACAATCTGGAGAAATTCGAGATTTGATGACTTAGAATATTCATTTAAAACAATGCCAACTTTTAGTTATTCACCTATCCAAGAACTCGTTTACTCTTTGCTTTTAGCTGAGGCTCGCCCTCCTTTAAATGAACCTGCGAGATATGCATTTTTAGAAGTTCGGTTGAGCAAGTTATTGAATTATGGAGCGGTTGATCCAGCAATAGCTTTAATAGAAAGAGCGTCTCCTGTGCCGGATAGAATGATACCACTACTTTTTGATATTTCGTTGTTATCGAGTAACAATTATCCTGCCTGCGATCCCATTTTTCAAAATACTAAAAATAAAAATCTACAAGCAGAATTGATTTATTGTTACGCACGGAAAGGTGATTGGTTAACTGCCCACTTAATTTTAAAAACAGAAGAGGTTTTAGGTGATCTGACAAAACTGGAAGTTTCATTATTAGATAGATATTTAGAAGTTGATTTTGATGTAGATATAAACTCTCTTCTGCCGCCACCTGAACAAATAACACCACTTGAGTTTCGACTTTATGAAGCTATAGGCGAACCTTTTCCAGCTGAATATTTACCGGTAAAGTATAGCCAAAGCGACTTATCTGGGGAAAACGGATGGCGGGCGCAGGTTATTGCAGCAGAACGCCTATTTTCAAATGGTGCAATACCAGAAAATCAAATTTTGGGTATTTATACAAATAATAATCCAGGTGGTTCTGGCGGTATGTGGGAAAGGGTTAAGGTAGTTAATGATCTTGATTTTGCTATCCAGAATAAACAAAATATAGAGAAATATTTTTTAGCAGCTTGGAAGGTTTTTAAAAAAACTGATCAACTTACTGTATTCGCAAAATTATTTGGTTTGCGAATATTTGAAAAAAATTTGTCGCCTAAATCAAAAAAAATAGCGGCAGATTTGTTACTTTTGACTAATAATTTCAGGTTGACAAAAAATTATTGGAAACAGAGTGATATTCGTTTTGGTTTAACTAACGGTGATTTTACTCAGGTCAAAGTATCAAGTGAAATTGAAAAGATAATTTTAGACGTTTTTACAGACGTAAACATTCCATTTTTGGTTGAACAAAAACTAAATCAGGGAAAATTAGGTGAGGTTATTTTGAATGCACTGCTGCAATTCGAAACAGGAATTGAAGGTAATTTGAAAGATTTTTCTGAAAGCCTGTCGACTTTAAATTTTATTGGATTAGATACCACCGCCCGTCGAGCCGCTTTAACTCATTTGGTACTTGGAAAATGACGGTTAATACAGATTTAATTAAAAAATTTTTAGAAGCTAAATATGCCGAAGAAGGATTAAGCGAAAATTCTATATCTGCATATTCCCGAGACCTTAAAAAAATATCGAACAAACTTAATAAACCCTTTCTTCGTATCACGCAGCCTGAAATTGAAAAATATTTTAGTTACTTGCAAAGATTAGGTTTTTCGTCGACAACGAGAGCTAGACATCTATCTTCAATAAAGCAATTCTATAAGTATCTAGTTGAACAGGGATACTTAAATTGTGATCCTTCGTCTCAACTTTCAGGTCCTAGAAAACCAAAACCTTTGCCAAAAACTCTTACAATTGAGGAAGTGGACGCGCTGATGGAAGTTGCAAAAACAAATGGCCAAAATAACTTTGAGTGTTCCAGAAATAACTGTTTAATGGAGCTTCTTTATGCCTCAGGCATGCGAATTTCTGAATTGATGTCACTGCGTGTTGAGTCTGTCCGTGGAAGTCCCAAAAATGATTTTAATAAAAGGAAAAGGTGGTAAGGAAAGGCTAGTTCCAATTTCACCTGAGGCTATAAATGCAATTAACCAATGGCTTAAGTTTAGAGATGAAAAAGAGGATAAATCTGTTAAAAAAGGCTTGAAACGGTCAAAGTTTTTATATCCTTCCACCAGTAAAAATGGACACCTAACAAGAAACTGGTTTTTTAATAAAATAAAGGCCTGGGCAGCAGAAGCTGGTATCAAAAGTGGTAAAGTTTCACCTCATACTATAAGGCATGCTTTTGCAACGCATTTGTTAAGTAATGGCGCTGATTTGAGAGTTATCCAAACACTTCTTGGACATTCAGATATAGCAACTACGGAAATTTATACACATATTGTGAACGAAAAACTTAAATCTACGTTGGAAAAACACCATCCCTTGTCAAGTAAAAGTAAATAAAAGATTATGATCATTAAACCCATGGCGCTTTGCCATTTGTAAGAGGCCTAAAGCGCAATTTTAAGAATTAAATTACTTGCACCATGTTTTATGTTAAGCTATTTTCCACGGTTCAGCGTATTTTTTTTGATTAAGGTTAGATAAATGCTTTGGTTACAGTCTTTGAATTTAGACTATGCCTTTTGGCTTACTATATCAGCAATATTTATACTGTTATTACTATCAGCTTTTTTCTCTGGTAGTGAGACAGCTTTAACTAAAGCCTCTCGAGGAAAGCTCCAAACCCAGGCTGACAAAGGCTCGCGCAGTGCAGCGAGAGCATTGTCAATTACTGAAGATAACGAGAGATTAATCGGCTCAGTATTATTAGGAAATAACTTAGTAAATATTCTTGCGACATCTCTGGCTACAGCTTTGTTTACTAAACTCGTTGGTGAAAGCAGCGTAGCTTTAGCAACTTTAGTTATGACCGTTCTGGTTTTAATTTTTGCAGAAGTTCTTCCAAAAACTTACGCTATTACAAATGCCGAGCGGGCTGCTGCTAGAGTATCGGCTCCTATTTCTTTTTTAGTAAGCATATTTGATCCTATTGTCTCAGCGATCAGAAAATTGGTTAGAGGTATTTTATGGTTATTTGGTGTTAGGACTTCAGCTGATGAGCCCATACTAGCTGTAAGAGAAGAAATAGCAGGTGCAATATCTCTCGGTCATCTTGAAGGGGTTGTTCAGAAAGAGGACCGTGATCGCATATTGGGAGCCCTTGATTTATCTGAGCGTACAGTTGAAGAAATAATGCTACATCGATCGAGTATCGAGATGATCAACGTCAATGACGAACCAAAAGAAATATTGGCTCAGTGCATGTCGAGTAATCATACTAGATTACCAGTATATAAAGACGAACCAGAAAATATAATTGGCGTTATTCATGCTAAAGATTTAGCTCGATCAATGTATGATAAAATAAGTGGTCCAGCTGCATCATTAAAAAATTTGCTTAGTTTGGACATTAGCTCGGTGATAATGAAACCTTACTTTGTTCCAGACACAACAGCTTTGGACGAGCAAATGCGTCAATTTTTAAGGAGACGAACGCACTTTGCTTTGGTCGTAGACGAATATGGCAGTCTTGAGGGCATGATCACTTTAGAAGATATTTTGGAAGAAATTGTTGGTGAAATAGCTGATGAGTTCGATCCAGACTCGAGTGAATTAATAAAACCGGATAAGGAAGGAATATTTCAATTAGATGGAACTATGACTATCCGTGATTTAAATAGAGCTATGGATTGGAACTTACCAGATGAACATGCAAATACTTTGGCTGGATTGGTTCTGCACGAAGCACAAATGATACCTGCAGTTGGACAGGTTTTTCGTTTTCACGGTTTTAGGTTTGAAGTTGCCGGACGAGACGCCAACAGGATAACTAGTATAAAAGTGAGGCCGTTGCAACAAAAGTTGTCTGATGATAAACTAACTTCTTAAAATTTCACCTTTAGCGTCAAAAGGTGGAGATTCTAGTATTTTTCCTTTATGTGGTTTCCCTAAAACCATTACATCTACGGTATCACCAGGGGTCACATCCTTAACGTAACCTAAGGCCAAAGACATACCCACAGAGTATCCATAAGCTCCGGATGTAATTCTACCCAATCCTTTACCATTTTTAAAAATTGGCTCACCGCCGGTTGCATCAGCGTTTGATGAATTACAATCGTCTTCATTTAAATGTATTAAAACCAAACGTTCTCTTGGTTTATTTTTTAAATTTTTTAACAAATTTGTCTTATTTAAAAATTCTTTATCTAGTTTACATAGCGTGTCTAATCCACATTCGTGTGGCCACACTTCTGGGCTGTATTCTCTACTCCAACTTCCATAGCCCTTTTCAATTCGCAGAGACATAAGGGCTCTACTGCCTACTGGTCCTCCCTTTTCTATAACTGCTTCTTTAATTAAGGCTTCATAAACTATTTGTTGTTTCGCAGCGTCGCAGTATATTTCCCACCCTAAATCCCCTGTAAAGGAAATCCTCAAAGCCAAACACGAAACTCCTGCTATCGAAAGATTACCAGACCGCATGAAGGGCCAGTTCTTATTGGATAAGTCTTGATTGCTTAACCTTTGTAAAATTTTTCTAGATTTTGGACCCGCAATATTAAAACCGCACATTTCATCTGTTTTACTTTTAAAAATTGTATTTTTTGGTAGCTTCACACTGTTATAGAAACGCTTTTGATATCTTTCAGAAATCCCAGAACTTATAACCCAAAACTCCTCATCCGAAATCCTAGTAACTGTAGCATCTCCAGCGATACCACCAAAGACACTAATTAATGGGGTTAAACAAGATCTACCAACTTCCAACGGCATCTTGTTTGCAAAGACTGAGTTAAGCCACTGTTCTGCTCCTGGACCTTTACAACTATATTTAGCAAAATTTGATATATCAATCACACCAACATTACTACGAAGCATCCTTACTTCGTATCCCACAGAATGCCACCATTCTTGTCTGGTAAACCCTGAGGTTTCGGTACAATTTTTATCAAAGTATAGAGGATGCTCCCAACCATAGTTCAAACCAAATACAGCACCAAGTTCTTTTTGATAATGATAGATAGGTCTTGTTTTTAATGGTCTCCCAGCAGATCTTTCTTCATTTGGAAAGTGAATTTTAAATCGATTAGCATACTGATCTCCTACTCGTTCTTTCACAAATTTTCTATTTGCCCATTCTCCATAACGAGTAACGTCCCAACTAAATAAATCATATTTTGTCTCACCTTTGATTATCCATTCAGCTGCCATCAATCCCATTCCTCCTGATTGACTGAAACCGGGAATTACTCCGTTGCAACAGAAATAATTTTTTATTTCAGGTATTGGTCCAAATAAAACATTAGAATCTGGTGACCAGATCATCGGACCATTTATGACCCTTTTTATTCCAGCAGAGCCGGCAATGGGAACTCGATCTATTGCTCTTAAGATATTTTCTTCAATTCGCTCCAAATCATCATCAAAAAGATCATGACCAAAATCCTTTGGAGTCTCCCGCTCGGCCCATAATTTGTATTTCTTCTCATAAGCACCAATCAATAGACCTTTACCTTCTTGACGCAAATAATATTCACCGTCTCTATCAGCTACCGATGGTAATCTATTTTTAAAGTTTTTTATCTCGTCTATTGTATCAGTAACAAAATACTGATGTTCAGTTGGTTGCAATGGTAAAGTTACATTAGCCATTTTGCCAACTTCCCTACCCCACAAACCAGCTGCGTTAACAATCCACTCTGTATGGATGTCGCCCTTTTCTGTTCTAATATTCCAAGTACCATCGGAATTTTGCTCTGTTCCAATTACTGGTGTAAAGCGATGAATTTCAGCCCCATTTAAACGAGCACCTGCAGCATAGGCGTTTGTAACACCAGAAGGGTCAACATTCCCCCCGTCTGGTTCCCACATTATGCACCTTACTCCTTCAAAATTGACGAAAGGATGTAATTTTTCAGCTTCATTACGTGATACTTCATAAAAATTCATTTTGTATAGTTTAGCTTTTGAGGCTTGAAGTCTAAGCTGATTCTCACGCTCTTCAGTTTGCGCTAAATAAAGTGACCCAGGTTGAAAAATACCACATCCCTGGCCGGTTTCTTTCTCAAGTTCTTTATACAAATTCATTGTGTAATGTTGAATGCGACTAATATTAGTGCTATCATGAAGCCCATGTATTCCAGCGGCTGCATGCCAAGTTGAACCTGAAGTAAGTTCATCCCTTTCTAGAAGAACTACATCTAACCAGCCTAATTTGGTGAGGTGGTATAAAATAGAACAACCAATTAAACCTCCCCCAATAACGACCGCCTGCGTTTTCGTCTTCATCCAATTAACCCCTACTTATTTGTTTATGGTAGGTCTATTACAGAAACGGCAGATGTTTGAAGGCGACTAATCAAGTCGTTTGGTAGTCAATTTTACTTTAAAGTTAAAAATGGTTTAGTTTTTGTTAAACTCGGAGGCTAAAAAGGTTAACAGAATGGTGCGTCATAAATTAGGATTTCTACTTTTAGCTGCTGGATCGTCCGCTAGGATGCATGGTAGCGATAAATTATTAAAAAAGATACATGGCGTTCCTCAAATTGAACGAATACTTACCGAAGTTATGAAGTTAAACTTTCCTATATTTGTCACGATTCCTGCAAATGATACCAAGCGAAAATTTGTTATTTCCAGAACTGACGCGATAATAATTGAGGTTCAGAACGCTGAGTTAGGCATAGGACACTCGATTGCAGAAGGTTTAAAAAAAATTACTAAGACTTTTGATTTGTTAAGTCTGGCGATCTGCCCTTCAGATTTACCGGATTTAAAAACTGATTCCTGTAAAAAACTTATAAATTATTTTGCTATAAGGCCTGAAATGATATGCCGTCCAGTCAAAGAAAACCCAAACAAGTTTGGACATCCGGTTATTTTTCCAAAGAAATATTTCAAAGAACTTAAATTGATTGAGGGTGATAAGGGTGCTCATAATATTATTCTGAGAAATAAAAGAAGCTTTAATGCATATAAAACAAATGATGACTCTTATTTTTTGGATATAGATACTACAGAGGATTTTGCCAGGTGGTCTAAACGAAATCGTCAGTGGACATAAATTTCGAATAAAGAAAAGTCGAGGTTGAATTAATCACCTCGACCAGTTCAAGGGAGGTTAAATAATAGGCCTAAGCCTCCCACTAACTTAAAGTGGTATCAGGATGGTACCACTATATTGGGTAAAAGTCTACTGCGAATACAAAATGTAGTATTTTTAAACTTTTCGCAACTTTTTAATACAAAGGAAGGTAGCCAAAACGAAAAAAGACTGACGCAATAGCACCAGCCTTTTGTTCCTCCCCGTCGAACTGAGCCGACGTATGTTACCCATCATTAACAAGGTATTTTTCATAATCAAGAAAAATTATTTTTAATAAACTCTTTTTAATTAAAAAAACCTTTACACGAATTAGAAAGTCTAAAAGCAGAGTTAATTCTGTACCTTATTTTAATCATTTAACGGAAAACTGGTGCCCAAGGTGAGACTCGAACTCACACGCCCGTAAGGGCGGGGGATTTTGAATCCCCTGCGTCTACCATTCCGCCACTCGGGCATTAAATAGTTTAATAAGGAAACAAAATAGTTACGTCCAGATACAAAATGAATGTATTGACCATCACAGCAGCTCATGCGAATAGCTGACGGTTAAAATGCAAGTGTTACGATTCCTATATCACTGGACAATGGAATTAGCCAAGAACCCTCGAGCCATTTGGCTTTTGGGATTCGTAAGTTTCATTGAAGCTATATTTTTTCCAATTCCGCCTGACGTGTTGTTAATCCCAATGATCTTGGCAAACATCAATCGGGCATGGATTTATGCGTTAGTTACCACAATTGCTTCTGTAACCGGTGGTTTAGTAGGCTATACAATTGGTTATCTTGCTTACGCCCAAGTAGCAGAACCTTTACTAGTGAGTCTCGGAAAACAATCGGCTATGCACCTTTTTTCTAATTCTATTAACGAAAATGGGTTTTTAATTGTACTTACAGCAGGCATATCTCCAATTCCCTTTAAAGTTGTTTCGATTATGTCAGGGTTTACGCAAATGCCGCTTTTTGTTTTTCTAGCATCAGCATTGCTTGGAAGAGCTACAAGATTTTTCATTGTTGCAACTTTACTGAGGTTTTACGGAATTACGATAAAGAATTTTATCGAGACTTATCTCGGTTGGTTATTTTTACTTTTTGTGCTTCTTTTTGTAATTGGAACCATAGTTTTGGATTTCTTATGAACTCAAGGCAAATGATATTAATAGCAGGCTGTACGTCATTAACTGTTCTCATGGGAGCTTATTCTTTTGAGTATATTGGAGGATTTTTCCCCTGTAAGTTATGTTACTGGCAACGTTACCCACACTTTTTTAACGTTCTACTTGCTGTATTTTATTTTTTGGTCCAAGTGCGAATTCTCATATTTATTGGTGCTGCGTCCATGTTTACCTCAATGATTTTGGCTTTTTATCACGTTGGAGTAGAACAAAAGTATTGGCTGGGACCTAATTCCTGTACCAACTTTTCGATAGATGGTTTGACCACTGACCAATTGTTAGATCAAATAATGAGCGCTCCTATTGTTCGCTGTGACGAAATAGTGTGGGAATTTATCGGTATTTCCATGGCAGGTTGGAATGTGTTGATATCTTTTTTCTTATTCATTATTTGGTTTTTCTGTTATACGAAAACTAGCTTAGGGTAACATTTTACTCAAGATAATCCGATCTGTTCAGAGAATATTTAGCCATTTTTTCGTTAAGAGTTCTTCTTGGAATTAACAACTCTTCCATCACTCTATTAATTGAGCCTTTATGTTTCCGCATAGTGCTTTCAATTAATGATTTTTCAAATTCTTCAACATATTCTTTTAAAGGTCTTCCATCAGAAGTGGTTGTATTATCTACATTCTCGTCAGTCACTATAAGTAAAGAAGATAGATTTAAATCTCCTCGTCTTGATTGAATTACAATCTGCTCTGCTACATTTATTAATTGGCGCACATTGCCTTGCCAAGGTGCTTTTAATAATTGACTTGACTGCTCTGAATTAAGCACAGGAGGCGAACAGCCATACTCTTCCGAAAAAGATAAGGTGTATTGAGAGAATAAATCTAGGATATCAACTTCTCTTTTTCTGAGTGGGGGTACTGACATTTTTAAGGAGCTTAGTCTAAAATACAAGTCATCTCGTAGCGCTTTTCTAATTGATAATGTCGACGAATAATTTGAAATTGTTATTAATCTTGTTTCTAACGAATTTTCTAATTCGATCATCTTATTCAATAGCTTGCCCTGAAGGTTAATGGGAAGTGTCTCAATATTTTCTAATATAAGAGTTCCTCCTTTCGCTTCTTCAAAAGCAGGAAAGTAATTATCACTTCCCTCTATTGGGCCAAACAATCGTTTGGAAAGTGAAGCCTCATCAAAGGCGCTGCAGTGAATAATTATTAATTTTTTTGCAGATTTCTGACTAGCTGCATGTAGAGCGTGTGCAACAAGAGTTTTACCGGTTCCTGTTTCTCCTTCTATTAATACAGAAGCGTCAGATTGAGAAAAATCCAAGATATCTTCTTTTAGTTTCTGCATTATTTTCGAAGAACCCACTAACTTTCTTATGATTTTTGAACCGTCTGACAATTCATGGCGAAGTTCCCTATTTTCTAAGGTGAGGCGTCGCCTTTGGACTGCTGCTTTTATAAGCTGAGTTAATTCTTCAGGTTCGAATGGCTTTTCTAAAAAATTGAATGCGCCTAAGCGCATAGCTTCAACGGCCATCGGTACATCTCCATGACCTGTTATAAGTATTACGGGTAGTGTACTATCTTGCCCCATTAATTTTTTTAATAGTTTCATACCGTCCATGCCAGGCATTTTTATATCAGAAACCACAACTCCAGGATAATTAGGCCCTATATTTGCAATTGCATCTTCTGCCGATGCAAAACTTTCAGGTTCATAACCTGACAATGCGAGCCACTGCGTTATAGAAAGTCGCATATCCCTTTCGTCGTCAATCACCGCTACCTTCATAATTCAACGCCGGATTTAACTTCTTTATTTCCTGTTACAGTAATTTTACTGGGATCAAATAATGGTAAGATAATCCTGAATTCCGCACCATTCGATGAAAGATTCTCTGCTTGAAGCGTACCACCCAGTTCGGAAATTATATTGGATGATATAGTTAACCCAAGCCCTAAACCCTTGCCAGGATCTTTTGTTGTTTGAAACGGTTCAAAAACCGTCTTTAAATTACTGATTCCGCGGCCATTATCTCTTATTGAAAAAATTGCCGTTTTATCTTTCTTAAGAGAGATTTTTATCTCAGGATGCTGAACTGATATAACAGCATCAAGAGCATTTCGTAATAAATTTATTATAACTTGTTCGAGCCTCTGTTGATCGCCCATTATAATGATCGACTGGGTCGTTATAGAGGTTTCTATATTTACATTTGTTTGATTAATTTGTGGCTGCATTATAGCTATAGCTGACGCAAAAGCGTCTTTGAAGTCCAAAGGTACGAAACTTTCTGTATTTTTTCTAGAAAATGATTTTAGTTGTTTTGTAATTCCCCCCATTCTTTGAATTAAGTCATCAATTCTCATTAACGCAGCGACGGTTTCATCTGGTCTATTTCTTTTCAATAATAATGAGGCACCTGCTAGATATGTTTTCATAGCGGCCAAGGGTTGATTCAATTCATGACTTATTGCTGCTGACATTTCACCCAATGCGGCAAGTTTAGAATGTTGTTCTAGCGTTTGCTCAACTGCAACTAGATTTTTTTCAATACGTTTACGTTGTTTAATCTCTTCTGTTAATCTTTTGTTTAACTCTTTCAATTGAAATGTTTCTTCCTCAAATAAATTGAGACGAACAACATTTTTACGACTCAAAAAATAAAGACTTAATACAACTAAAAATAAAAGAAACATAATTTCAAAAGCTAGAATAGTGTTAACTCTTTCTCTGACACTTGTATGATTAATAAAACTAGAAATGTTCCAATTTAGTAATGGTATATTTTCGGTGTAACGTGTTGTCTTGGGAGCAATTTCATAGGTTTCGTTATTCTTTAAGCTGGACCATCCAGCTGTTAAATTATAAACTCTTTTTATAACATTTTCAGGCGTTTTTACCTGAAAAGCTTGCTTCTCGTTCAAACCCTTCCAACTAGGTTCTGAAGATAATATTATCAAACCTGTACTATCAGTAATAAACACGGTTTCCCCATTTTCAATCCAGGCGTTTTCAAATTTTGAAAGGTCAACTTCTATAAAAATCGTACCGAGAAATCTATTCTCATACTCGATTTTTCGGGAATAAAAAAAACCAAATTCATTATTATTTTTTTTAAAAACACTCATCACTGTTCCAGAAGTATCTTTGGTATCAATAGCCAATATTGTATCTGATATGTTTTTTTGGAAATGTTTCTTTGCATCAAAAGCTACTATACTGCCAGTTTCATCAAAAAGGATTATTGAAGCAATTGAAATGTCAGTTATGAAACCTGAAAATCGATCCGATAAAAGGGAAAAATCTTTAGATATTAAAGCTTTCATAATTTCCTGGTCATTAACTAAAAATTGCGGGATAATCGAGCTTTTTTGCAATTCCGTAAGTATATTACCAGCATTCTTAGTAAGATTTATTTGTCCTTGACGTTTTAAAATCTCACTGAATTTCGAACTAAAAAATGAGTTGGTAAATAATAGAACTGTCAGTGTGATAATTAGAAAAGAGAGAAAAAATAATCTTGTTTTTGTTCTAATTTTTGATTGTGATTTTAGGTTTGATTCAATCACAGGCGGAGTTATCTGTTTATCCATAGTCATAATATGGCGCAAATTATACTGTCTGTTAAGAATTTTAACTTATGTGAAGTAATCCCTCAAAAAAAGGGTAGCCATCTTGACATCCATGTGCTTTTTCAACGTGCCGCTCAGGGTGAGGCATCATGCCTAAGACACGATGATTTTCTGATAAAATGCCAGCAATATTATGAGAAGATCCATTAGGGTTATTAATATACTCAAAAGCAATACAATTATTGTCATGAAGTTTTTTCAAATCATCCTCCCGTGCAAAGTAATTTCCTTCATGATGTGCTATAGGTATAGAAATTTTACTTTCCGTTGAGTATCGATAGGTAAACTTACTAGTTGTGTTTTTAATGCGCAAATCAATAACTTTGGAAATAAATTTAGTATCGATATTTTGTTGCAAAATACCTGGTAAAATTCCAGCTTCAGTGAGAATCTGAAATCCGTTACAAATGCCCAATGCGTAACCGCCACGATTAATATGTCTCCTCACCTCGCAGAAAATAGGTGACTTTGCGGCAATGGCTCCACATCTAAGGTAATCTCCAAAAGAAAAACCTCCCGGAATTGCAATTAGGTCAATATTGTTGGGTAATTCTGTTTCTTTGTGCCAAATTACCGTGGTTTCATGACCCGCCAGACGAAGAGCTGAAAGCATATCTCTATCACAATTAGAGCCAGGAAATATAATTATTGCGGCATGCATCAAATAATCTCTATTTCGTAATTTTCTACTACAGTATTTGCCAGTAATTTTTCGCACATTTTTTCTATGATTTTTATTGCTTTTTCTTTGGATGTTTCATCTAAGTTAATTTCTAATACCTTTCCCTGGCGAATTGAATTAACTTGATTATACCCGAGAGAATTCAATGCATTTTTTACAGCTTCACCCTGTGGATCAAGAATTCCGTCCTTAAGCATAACTGTAACTCGTGCTTTCAATTTAAAATTCCTTTTAAACTTTCTTATCTACTTAATTAAAGTGGGTTTTATTTGAGATTTAGTTCTTGGAAGTAAACCCAACCTATTAGCAATCTCTGAATAGGCATCTATTAGGCTACCTAAATCACGTCTAAAAACATCTTTATCCAGCTTTTCCCCACTTTTAATGTCCCACAAACGACAACTATCTGGACTAATTTCATCAGCAATTATTAACCTCTGATAATCGTCCTCAAAAAAACGACCAATTTCAATCTTAAAATCAACAAGTTTTATCCCAATACTGAACATAACTCCGGACAAAAAATCATTAACTCTCAAAGCCAAACTTAGAATATCCTCCATATCTTGCATAGATGCCCAATTGAAAGCTGCAATATGTTCTTCTGATACCATTGGGTCGCCAAGTTTATCATCTTTATAATAATATTCGACTATTGGGCGAGGTAATTGACTACCTTCCTCTAAATCTAATCGTTTTGATAGTGAACCTGCCACGTAATTACGAACAACTACCTCTAGAGGGATTATTTCACAATTACGCACAAGTTGCTCTCTCATGTTCAAACGTTTAATGAAGTGGGTCGGTACTCCTATATTATTCAGCCCAGACATAAAAAATTCAGATAAACGATTATTTAAAACACCTTTACCCTCAATTATATCTTTCTTTTCGGCATTAAAAGCTGTCGCATCATCTTTGAAATATTGAATTATGGTACCTCGATCAGGCCCCTCATACAAAATTTTAGCTTTACCCTCATAAATTTTTGTGCGTCGAGCCATTCGATTATTCCATTATGAGAATTGACGATCCTTCATTTTATTAAGTGAAACAAAATTTTTGAGCAAGTTTTTATATAGAAAGATTTTAAAGAATTTATTGTACAAAAAATCATAGTGGAAATAATTATTTACCAATATGATGAAAACTAACATCGTGAAAATCTATTGTGAATTTTCGAAATAAGCTTGTCTTTAAAATTAATAGTACAAGAGTATCTCAAGGAGATGTTATCGTAGAGAATATTATAAAATAATTTATATAAACCTCAGATTTTATTGATATTTAAAAATCAAAAATAAGATTTAGTATTTTACATTTAGTCGGCTTTAAAATGCTCTATGTCGTAAAATGACAGCTAGATTTTATCAAACAATACAAAAGTAAAAAAAAGGGTTGTTAAACCTGTCTGGTTTTTTGAAAGGTTGTCAATATGTCAGAAGATGAAGATGAGATAATTTTATCGGAATTAGACGATGACGAGCTTGTTCAGCAAATGTTTGATGACCTTTACGATGGGCTTAAGGAAGAAATTGAGGAAGGGGTAAACATTCTTTTAGAAAGAAAGTGGGCCCCATACAATATTCTGACAGAAGCGCTAGTAGGCGGTATGACTATTGTCGGTAAAGATTTTAGAGACGGTATTTTATTCGTACCGGAGGTTTTGCTTGCAGCCAACGCAATGAAGGGTGGGATGGCAATACTAAAACCTTTACTTGCAGAAACTGGAGCTCCAAGAGTTGGTAAAATGGTGATTGGAACCGTAAAGGGTGACATTCACGATATAGGAAAAAATCTAGTTTCAATGATGATGGAAGGCGCAGGCTTTGAGGTTGTTGATTTAGGCATAAATAATCCCGTGGAGAACTATTTAGAAGCTTTAGAGAAAGAACAGCCTGATATATTAGGCATGTCTGCTCTCTTGACCACCACTATGCCTTACATGAAGGTTGTAATTGACACGCTTGTAGAAAGCGGAATACGGGATGAATATATCGTTCTGGTGGGAGGTGCTCCGCTGAATGAAGAGTTTGGAAAGGCAATTGGAGCGGATGCTTACTGTCGAGATGCAGCTGTTGCAGTTGAAACTGCCAAAGAGTTTGTCGCACGAAAGCATAATCAGTTGAGTGCATAAAAAGTTAGCCGAAGGAATTTATTTTCTCGACCATTGCTTTTAGTCCATTTGATCGTTGAGTTGAAAGATGATCATCTAATCCCAATCTTTTTAAGTGTTTTATAGCACTTACATTTTTTATTTCATCAACTGGCGTACCGTTATACAGTTTGCGCAGTATGGCTATAAGCCCTTTAACTATTATTGCATCGCTGTCGCCGTCAAAATATAGAGTTTCGGAATTAGAAAAATGCAGCCACACTTGAGAAGCACACCCTTGCACTTTATTACTATCAACTTTTAAAGAGTCGTCTAACAAAGGCATTTTTTTACCTTCTTCAATAACATATCGATATTTATCTTCCCAATCCTCTAGAAAATCAAAATCATCAACAATTTGCTCAAACTCACTAATGGCCAATTCAACCCTCTCAAATATGTTTTTTAATAAATAAGTTTTAAAGTTTACATGTCGATCATAATTTTATGATTTTTACCCTATTACCCTGGACGGATAAACCTATTTTACTGTCACATAGCTCTAGAGCACTTTTCCCAAAAACTTCAAAGCGCCAACCATGTAATGCATTTATACTGCGCTCTCCTGCAGCTAATGAATCTAAATCACTTGCTGAAGCAATTAATTTGCTAGCGACACCGGTACTTTCAGAGCATGATTTTAAGAGAACTCTAAGAAGGTCTGCTAAAGCGCTGTTTACCAATCCCTTATCAAGTTTACTTTTTTTGTTGGGCAGATTTTCTTCAGGTAGTTCCAAACCTTTCTTTATAGCTCTTAATAAACCTAATGCGATTTCGCCTTTTCGCGCTTCTCTTTGAATTAATCTTGATTTTGAAAGCTCATCTAGGTTTTTGGGTTGATTAGATGCTAACTCTAACAAAGCATCATCTTTAATAACACGGTTTCTTGGTATATCCCTAGATTGGGCAAATTTTTCGCGAAATTCTGCTAATGATGCAACTAAACCTAAAAATCTCCGTGAATTTGATTTCGTTTTTATTCTTTGCCAAGAGTTTTTTGGGTCTATATCGTAGGTTTCAGGAGAGATTAAATTCTTTAACTCTTCATTTACCCAGGTTGTTCGCCCATTTTGTATTAATTGTTTCGAAAGAGTCTCATAGATGTCTCGCAAATGAGTAACATCTGAAAGAGCATATTTTTTCTGAGCATCTGTTAGTGGACGGCTAGACCAATTTGTGAAGCGGGAGCTTTTATCAAGCGTCTTTTTTGTAAGTTGTCGGACAAGTGTCTCGTAAGCTACCTGATCTCCAAAACCACAAACCATTGCTGCTATTTGAGTATCAAATATAGGGTATGGAAAAATACCAGAATCTAAATAAAAAATTTCTAAATCCTGCCTAGCAGCATGAAATACCTTGACTATCTTATCATTTTGGAAAATTTCGTACAGTGGAGATAAATCCAAATCATTTACCAAGGTGTCAACAATAATGGCATTTCCGTTCTCATTGCCTGGAATAGCTAATTGCAACAGGCATAATTTTGAAAAATAGGTTTTCTCGCGATGAAATTCGGTATCAATAGTAATATATTTCTCATTTGCTGCTCGATCACAAAAATATTTGAGTTCTGAACTCTTTGTAATTGTTTTCATTATTTAACTATACCTGGATCATTAAAACGGCATCATTTACAATTTTTTTCCTGTATTGATTTTCTTATTTGATTTGAGAAATTTAACAAGACCCTTGGATATAATAAATGTTCTTCAATTAATACTCTCGATGTAAGAGATTCTACTGTTTCATTTGCTTTAATTTTAACTTTTGTTTGAGCAAGTACCGGGCCTCCATCCATTTCTTCAGTTACCAAATGGACTGAACAGCCTGCAACAGTATCCTTGGATGCAAGTACTCTGGCGTGTGTATTAAGTCCTTTATATTTTGGTAATAAAGAGGGGTGAATATTCAAAATGCGGTTCTTAAAATTTTTAATAAAGTTTTTGGATAAAATTTTCATAAATCCAGCTAAACAAATTAATTCAACGTTATGAAGTTTTAAGACTTTAATAAGTTCTTTCTCAAAATCTAAATCGTTTTCTTCAACATAATTTTTGTCAATTACTACCGTTGGCACACCAAGACGCTTAGCTTTTTCCAAACCTTGGGCATCTGATTTATTTGAAATTATTACACTGGGAAAAGCTGGATGTTCATGATCCATTGACTTAACTAATTGAACCATGTTCGATCCACTTCCTGATATAAGGATCGCAACAGATAGTTTCATTTAAATTTACCGGAGTATTTAACCTCACCGGTACTGTTAACCTGACCTAACAAAATTGGCTGTTCGCCAAGGTTTTCCAGGATGGAAAATACCTGCACTTTCGATGAAGGTGAACAGATTATTGTCATGCCTATGCCACAATTAAAAGTTTTAAGCATTTCCAACTTGTTAACGTCACCTTCAATTGAAAGCCATTTGAATATCGGGGGTAACTCCCAGTTTGATAGATTAATTTCAATTCCCTGCCCTTTTTTTAAAACTCGAACAACATTTTCCGTGATACCACCACCGGTAATGTGTGCAAATGCCTTTACACCATTTACTTTTAATAAATTTAAGCATTGTTTTACATATAGCTTTGTTGGTCTTAAAAATGATGTGCCTAAAGACTGGTCTTCAAAAGGTGCTTTTTCATTCCATTTTAATCCTGATTTTTCAACAATCTTTCTTACTAAAGAGTAACCATTTGAATGTACGCCATTGGAACTTAAACCGATTATAATGTCACCATAATCTGTAAGGTGAGGCAATTCATGGCCTCTTTCTACTGCCCCAACAGAAAATCCAGCCAGGTCAAAATCTTTTCCATGATACATACCAGGCATTTCTGCTGTTTCCCCACCAATAAGTGTACATCCAGCTTCTGCACAGCCAGTGGCAATTCCACCAATGACTTTTTCGGCATCCTTCAGAATTAATCTTCCAGTGGCGAAATAATCCAAAAAAAACAGTGGCTCGGCACCTTGACAAATCAAATCATTTACACACATTGCCACTAAATCAATACCAATTGTTGATAGTTGTTTAGTCTCTATAGCGATTTTTAATTTTGTACCGACTCCGTCAGTGGCAGCTACAAGTATTGGATCTTTGAAACCAGCAGCTTTAAGGTCAAACAAACCTCCAAAACCGCCCAAGGAAGATACAGTGCCTGGCCTATTAGTCTTTATTAGACTTGGCTTGATCCGTTTCACTAATTCATTACCGGCGTTTATATCCACACCAGTATCTGAATATGACAACCCTTTATTTTCCTCCACCATAGAAAATCCTCAAATTGTACTAGGGCAATTATATTAAGGACCAAAGATATTCAATGACAAACACTTGACCTCCGGCCTCTTTATGTTAGCAAGTTTTTGCAGTTGTAGTGGGCCTGTAGCTCAACTGGTTAGAGCAGTGCGCTCATAACGCATTGGTTGGGGGTTCAAGTCCCTCCGGGCCTACCATCGCTCTTAAATTT
>Ga0160422_10000722_pt1 | contig 20276 bp, 16 predicted proteins | sample Fk160mmetaG_FD_108192 | JGI IMG/M metagenome (GOLD analysis project Ga0160422, IMG submission 108192) | Marine microbial communities from the Central Pacific Ocean - Fk160115 60m metaG | ecosystem: Environmental > Aquatic > Marine > Oceanic > Photic zone | place: The Central Pacific Ocean... | reverse complement strand
TCTCGAAGAGCTCTACTCCTGGAATTAATAATAATAATCATGCTTTTAAATTTTCAGCTAATTATGATTGGAACAGCTGGAATATATATGCTCAGTTTTCAGAAGTAGGAGATGGTTTCAACCCTGAGGTTGGATATTTGGAAAGATCTTCATTTAAAAAACCTTCTTTTCTGATTTTTAAAACCATAAGGGTTAATGATAATAGTAAACTTCTTGAGTATAGACCTCATATATCAGGTCGATATTATTATGATTCACAGGGAAATATTGTTACAACATATACACATATTGATACACATTGGGCCTGGAAAAGTGGATTTGAAGTACATACTGGATATAATATCAGAAAGGAATGGGTTTCAGAAAATTTTGAAATTTCTAATTTGCAAATTAAAACAGGTGAATATAATAATAGTGAAATTCAGTTCGTATTGATGACTAATAAATCTAAAAATCTTTCATTTAATACAAGAAGCTATTTTGGGAGTTATTTTGGTGGCTATAAGATTTCAAATAATGCAAGTTTAAATTTTAGATCAGGCGATAAATTTAGTTCTGTAGTATCAATGAATGCTAATAATATTAAAATAAAAGGGGAAGTTTTAAATGCTATTATAAGTGGATTAAATTTAACATATTCTTTCTCTCCAAGAATGTTTTTACAGAGTTTTATCCAGTACAATAATGTGTCTAAGTTATTCTCAGTTAATACACGATTTGGATTGCTTAATGATGCAAATACTGGATTATTTATTGTTCTTAATATTTTAAAGGATAGTGATATAATTGATGAAATAAATAATCAACAAATAACCATTAAGTATACTCATTCGTTTGATATAATAAAATAAGTTTTACAATTGCGAATTAGATCTTTTTTACCTCATATATTATTAAGTCTTTTATTTTCATGTGAGGATTCAAACTATAAATTAACGGTTATGGTTTTTCCAGAGGATGGAGGATATATAAATAAGTTCAATGGCATTTATAAAGTCGGTGATGAAGTTTTTTTAGAAGCTACGCCTCATAAAAATTATAGGTTCTTAAAATGGGGTGGTAATATTTTTGGCTTAGAAAACACCTATAATTTAACCATTAGTAGGGATGTAACTGTTATTGCTGAATTTATATTGCTTGATTCTGATGGCGATGGTGTAACCGATGACTTGGACCAATGCAATAATTCTTTACCAGGTGACAATGTAAATTCTAGTGGTTGTATAGATAACGATTTGGATAGTGACAATGATGGTGTTGCTAATATTATTGACCAATGTCCAAATACTTCCGATGGTACTTCTGTGAATGAAAAGGGTTGTCCATTAATATATTTGGCTGAAAATGGTGTTACCATGGTAGCCACTGAAGATGCTAGAGATTCAATTGGTAAGATCGTTTTCTTTAAGGGTATGGAAGTCGAGATAATTAGTGATTGGAATCATATGAGAAGTTTAATACCATCAACATATTCTAGTAAAAAAAAACTAGTCACTACGTTTCTAGAGGAGACTAAAGAGTTATGTGCACTTCCATGTCAAATTGATGATAATTTTGATATGACATCATGGGATATGAGTAATGTTAAAACAATGTATTTTACATTTTGGAATTTGATTAATTTCAATCAGGACCTTTCTCATTGGGATATGAGTAGTGTAACTAGTATGGAGGGAGTCTTTTTCCACTCATATAACCCCAAAGTTAATCTTGCAAAATGGAATGTCTCTAATGTGAAAAATATGAAAAGATTATTTAGAGGAGCATATTTAGCAAATCCAGATGTTTCAAACTGGGATGTAAGTAACGTTGAAAATATGCAAGAAATGTTTTATGATACCAAAATAGATAGAGACATTTCAATGTGGGATGTAAGAAAAGTAACTAATATGGAAAAGATGTTTTATAATGCCGATAAATTCAATCAGGATCTTTCTATTTGGGAAGTGGATAATGTTGTAGAGTGTTCATTATTTTTTAAAAATGCTGATGCATGGGATTTACCAAAACCTTCATTCCTAAAATGTGATCCAGGGGAATAAAAATTAATTTTTTCTTAAATTACTTTTTTTTAAAATTTAAACTTTAGTTATGAAAAAATTTATTTTATCAATTTTGGTTATTATATCATTTTCGTCTAAGTCTCAAACACTTGTATTTGATCAGATGTTTATAAAGGCACATGATATAGATTTATACGATGATTATATTACTGATCATTTTTCAAACATTATGGGAAAAAGGGTTGAAAATGGAACTCTTCATGCTTGGGATGTATGGAAGGTTGTTCAGAATCCTCAAGAGGATTTCACTCATATGATAACATTTATTTATGATTTTGATAAGGAGGAGAGTGAATGGAATAATCAAGAGTTATCTGGTTTATCAGAGGTTGTTAGTGAGGCAATAATGAAGGATGTGAATATTATTAGAGAAAGAGTAGGCAGAGCAAAATTAAATGATTTAGGTTCCGTTAGAAAGAAGGGAGCTCCTGCTGTGCCAAAAATCATGGTATTGAATTTTATGAAAGTTAAAGACCATTTGTATAAATCATATGAAACAGCGGAAATTGAGGGCACAAAAAAAATATCAGAGAATGATTTAAGAGTAGGATGGAATTTTCATAGACGACTTGATGATTACGGTAGTGATACCTATTTTTCTCATATTACAATTGACTGGTACGATAATTATAGAGATTATCTTAGATCAAATATGGGAGATGTTTACGACAGTAAAGACAGTGAATGGAATAAGCTCAGAGATTTAAAAAAGAGAGTTATAATGAGACAATTAGTTAGTATGACTAATAATTAGATCAATTAAATCCTGAATATAAAAAAACCCTTCAAAGAAGGGTTTTTTTATATAAATAAATTTATAAGTATTAATTACTTGTACCTGTCATTATCTCAAATATTCCTCTACCATCCCATCCATCAGGCATATTTTCAAAAAATTCTTGAAAGTCATCAGGATTAATTGTTTCTAAAACTCCTTGATTCATCATATGCTTAAATGCACCTTTCATAGAATCGTAAATATCCCAAAAGAATATTGTGGATTGATCTTCTCCTTGTGGTAGAACTTTTGAAGCTACGCCCCATTCAGTCATTCCCTCTTTTTTCATTGACTTTTTAAAACCTTCTGAAATCTCATCCGCAAGTGATATTGCTTTGTTTAAATCTTTTGGAGTAGCCCAGTTCATAATTATATACTTACCTGGATCAGTTGTTTCTATCTGTTTTTCAGTTTTCCAATAATAATATCCACTTTTCATAAGGTCACCCATACTGTATAAAACTGATGGATCTATACCATACTTTTCTTTTGATTTCATCCACCACTGATTTCCTTTTAACATCTGGTCAATATTTTCAAAAACATGAACCCAAACATAATTATACTCCTGCTCTGTCATTTCACCTACATTATCTATAGGTTTAAGTAATGCCCAACCCTTAATTTCGCCATTATTTTTTGCGTCTTGAGCAAGACCTGTTACATAATCCATTTGAATCATTTCGAATCTCTCAACTTCAGATTCCGCGATTTTAACAGCATGAAGATAAAACACCTCTTGGCTGAATAATAGATTCGTATTAATAAATAATATGATTAATAGTATTATCTTTTTCATTGATTTAATTTAGTTTAAACATAAAGTGATTAATATATTGCTATATATTATAACTAAATTAAGATAGTAATATATCTTTTCATATGAAAAAAGCAATAATTATAGGAGCATCTTCTGGTATTGGCAAAGGTATATCAATTGAATTACTAAAGAGAAATTATAAAATTGGTATAACTGCAAGAAGGAAAGACAAATTAGATGAAATTAAAATTCTTTATCCTGATAATGTGATTGTCTATCCTTTTGACTCTTCTAGAGAGAAGAATGATGAAATGTTAAAATATTTAACTGACAAACTTGGGGGACTTGATTTATTAATTTACTCATCTGGAATTGGAATTGTTAATAAAGAGTTGGATTATGATATTGAACAAAAGGTGAATAATCTAAATGTAAATGGTTTTACTCAGGTGGTTGGATGGGGATTTAATTATTTTAAAAATCAGGGTTATGGACAAATATCTAATATAAGCTCAGTTGCATCAGAAATTGGTAATGGTATTTGTCCATCTTATAACGCATCTAAAGCTTACCAAGCTAATTATCTACAGGGATTAAGGTTTAAGGCTTACAGGTTAAAATTACCAATAAAATTAATAGATGTAAGACCAGGCTTTGTTGATACTGATATACTTCAAGGAAATAAAGATAAACTGTTCTGGGTATCAACTGTTAAAAAAGCATGTTCACAAATAGTTGAAGGAATTGAAAGAAATAGGAATGTTATCTATATTACAAAAAGATGGAAAATAATTTCTCTTCTAATACAAATTTTACCAGAAAGTATTCTAAGAAAATTTTTATAAAATTATATCATTAACATATATCCTGATTGAATTTTAAATATTTATTTTATTAATTATATTCTAATAAAAATGAAAACTAATTTATAATGAGACATACTTTCCTTTTTTTTATTTTAATTAATATATCCTTCCTGGGTAATTCTCAAATAATTGATAAAAAAACAATATCAGATTTAAAATTTAGGCATATTGGTCCAAATGGTAATAGATTGACTTCCGTTTCTGGAGTTCCTGATAAACCTTTGGTTTATTATGTTGGTGCAGCATCTGGAGGAGTTTGGAAAACAACCGACGGTGGTCTTAACTGGTTCCCAATATTCGATAATCAAGAAGTTCATTCAATTGGTGCAATTGCAGTTGCTCCATCAGATCCTATGGTGGTTTACGTCGGAACGGGTGAAAGCTCAATCAGATCTAATGTCTCAATAGGAGACGGGGTATATAGATCAAATGACGGTGGAATGACATGGAAGCATATTGGTTTAAAAAATTCAGGTAGAATTTCTAGAATTGTTGTCCACCCAGAAAATTCTGATAAAATATATGTTGGCGCCCTTGGACATGCTTATAAACCTCAAAAAGAAAGAGGCTTATATATAAGTAGTGACGGAGGTAAAACCTGGGATCATTCACTATTTATTGATGAAAATACTGGAATATCTGATATTGTAATGGATACAGATAATCCAAGAGTTCTTTTAGCTGGTGCTTGGCATCTTGAATTAAAACCCTGGCAGAGAATTAGTGGAGGTAAAGGTAGTGGGATCTTTAAATCAACCGACGGTGGAGAAAATTGGATAAAGCTTAAGAATAATGGTCTACCAAAAAAATCTGTTGGTAAAATTGCTCTAGCAATGACTCCTGCCGCACCAGATAGAGTGTATGCCCTTATTGAAACAGGTGATGGTGTCCCTTACAATGGTGAAGATACAGAATCAGGTGAATTGTGGCGTTCTGATGACAATGGAAATACATTCTCATTAATTAATTCAAATAGAGAGCTTGGATCCAGACAAGCCTACTATACTAGAACGACTGCATCACCAGATAATCCTAATGAAGTATATTTTATAAGTTATAGATTTTTTTCAAGTATAGATGGCGGTATTTCATTAGAAAACAGATCGCCTATATCTTCTCCAAATTGGGATCACCATGAAATGTGGATAGATCCAAATGACGGTAATAGGATGGCTGTTGCTGGAGATGGTGGTATTTCAATATCCCAAAATAGAGGAAAGACTTGGCTTAGGACTATTTTACCAATTGCTCAGCTATATCATGTAACAACAGACAATAACGTCCCATATAATGTTTTGACAAATAGACAAGATGGTCCATCTATGAAAGGCCCAAGTAGAAGTAGGACAGCTAATTGGTTTGGACCTGGAATGATTCAGTCAGGGATGTGGAGAGAAGTAGGTGGAGGTGAAAGTGGATTTGCAACTGCAGATCCAGAAAACCCTGATATTGTCTGGTCGAGTGCATCTGGTTATGGTCCATTAGGAGGAATAGTAACCAGATATAACGAAAATACAAAACAGTATAGACAACTCGAGGTTTGGCCTGAATTTACTGCGGGTAGTCATGCCTCTCTTCTCAAATATAGATTTCAGTGGACATTTCCATTACTCATATCACCTCATGATAATAAGACTGTTTATGTAACTAGTCAATATGTTCATAGAACAACTAATAATGGACAAACCTGGGATATAATTAGTCCTGATTTATCATTAAATGATAAGTCTATGCAAGGTTTTTCTGGTGGATTAACAGGAGATAATATTGCAGTTGAATATGCAAATGTTATATATGCATTTGATGAATCACCAATTAAGAAGGGATTATTTTGGGCAGGAACAAATGATGGACTAGTTCATATAAGTACCGACAATGGTGCTAATTGGACAAATGTTACAAACAATATACCTGATTTACCAAAATTAGGTATTGTAAGGAATATAGAAGCTTCAAAATGGGAGGAAGGTAAAGCATACATAACAATTGACTTCCATCAACTTGGAAACTTCGAACCATATGTTTATAAAACAGATAATTACGGCAAATCGTGGAAAAAAATTACTGATGGAATAAAAGATAGTAATTTAAGTTATACAAGATGCATAAGGGAAGATCCAGTTAAAGAAGGATTACTTTATCTAGGAACAGAAAATAAATTATATGTTTCATTTGACGATGGTGAGGAATGGCAAGAAATGATGTCAAATCTACCTCATACGCCTATGTATTGGATTGATATTCAAGAAAATTTTAATGACCTTGTTTTGGGAACTTATGGAAGAGGTATATGGATATTAGATGATATTTCACCACTTCAACAACTTGATAAAGAAATTATTAAAAAAGAATCATATTTATTTGATATTAAATCATCCTATAGGTTTCACAATGTAACAAGTACGCTTCAGATATATCCTGAAGCCTCTTCAGGGATGGATCCGCCATCTGGTGCTTCAATAAACTATTGGTTGAAAGACAATGACAAAGAAGTTAAATTAATTATTACCAACTTGGATAATGATACGGTTAGAACTATCAATGATTTGGGGAAAGAAGGTATTAATAGAATATGGTGGGATTATAGAGGAGAAAATACTGATGATATAGTTTTTAGAACTAAGCCCCTTTATGCAGATTGGGTTTCTATAGGAGATAATAGAATAAGAAAGATACCGTCCTCAGTTTCAATCATGCACCCACCAGGGGTATATAATGTTAGTTTAATTATTGATGATAAAATTGTTTCTACAAAAAAAATGAATGTCTTAAAAGATCCACATTCTGAGGGATCTCTAGAAGATATTGAATTACAGATTAGTTTAATGAAAAAAATATATCATGATTTAAATTTAACATCAAAGTATGTAAATTCAATTGAAAAAGTAAGGAGGCAGCTCCTGGATTTGAAATCTATTTTATCAAGTTCAGAAAATAATGAAAATATTATATTGAAAATCAAAGGAATTGAAAATAGGTTTTTAGAAATTGAGAAAAAACTCCTCCAACTACAGACTACAGGTAAAGGTCAAGATGAAGTGAGATACGAGAAAATGATTGGAGAGAAGCTTGCTTATCTTGCCAATAATGTACAAATTGCTGACTTCAAACCTGCAGATTCATATTATGAGGTCTATGAAATTTTACACAATCGGTTAGAAAATGTTGGTCTTGAATATAAAAATTTAATGGATTCTGAGCTTAAAGCATTCATTCAAAAATTAAATGATGATGGTATAAATACAATTGTTTTAAATTAGATATGTTATCAGTCAAAAACATAAGTAAGTCATACGTAGGACATAAGGCTCTGGATAATGTTTCCTTAGAAATTAAAAAGTCTAGTATTTTTGGTCTTCTAGGTCCAAATGGTGCAGGGAAAACCTCATTAATCAGGGTGATAAATCAAATAATCAATCAGGATGAAGGAGATATTATAATTGATGGTAGGAATATTACCTATGATGATGTTAGAAAAATAGGATATATGCCTGAGGAGAGAGGGCTATATAAAAAAATGAAAGTTGGTGATTTTTTACTTTTTATGGGAAAACTAAAAGGTTTGAATAGAAATCAGTGTATTGAATCTGCTGCCGATTGGTTTGAGATGTTAGAGGTATCAAATTGGTGGAAAAAAAATATTGAAGATTTATCAAAAGGAATGAGTCAAAAAGTTCAATTTATATCTACTGTTTTACATAATCCTGATTTAATAATTCTTGACGAACCATTTTCTGGTTTTGATCCAATAAATGCTAATCTTGTTAAAAATAATTTATTGAGACTTAGAGATGAAGGTAAAACAATAATCTTTTCGACACATAGAATGGAATCAGTAGATGAAATTTGTGACCATTTAGCTATGATTAATAATTCAAAAAAAATTTTAGATGGAAATACAGAGCAGATAAAAATGGATTTTAAGTCCAATAATTATATAATATCTCATAATAATGAATTAAAAGAAAATAAAAATATATTTGATTTAGTTACCTCATCTAAGATAACTGATAATATTTTTGAGTCTGAGGTTGCCCTGAAAAAAGGAAAAAAATCTAAAGATCTTATAGTTGAAATTTCAGGTAAAAATAATATCATTTCATTTAATCAAAGAATTCCTAACATGAATGATATTTTTATTATGAAAGTAAATAAAGAAAAAAATGGATAAAATTTTCATAATTTTTGAACGAGAATATCTATCTAGAGTAAAGAAAAAATCATTTATTCTTTCCACTTTACTTACACCTCTAATATTCCCCTTTTTTATTGCTATTGCTGTTTTTTTACTAGGAAGTGATGATGAAGATAAAAGGATAATATCTTTACTTGATGGAAAGAATCTAATCGGAGACACATTAAAAATTGGTAATAATATTATATTACCAACCGACGAAACTTTAGAGGACTTACAATCTAAAGTAACAAATGGTGATATATATGGAGTCTTATTAATTCCAGATTTTGATATTTATGATCCAAAAGGAATTAATTTTTATTCAAAAAATATTCCAAGTAGTGATTTTGTTTTCGATATAGAAGATATTATAGAGGAGAGGATAAGAAATCTGAAAATACAAGAATTAAAACTAGATAAAGAATCGTTAGATAAATTAGATACAAGAGTATCAATGGATACTTACAGTATTGAGGAAAGTTCTTCATCTGATTCCTCAGAGATAGATATAAAAAAATCTAGTTCTGGTCTTGCCTTTGGTCTAGGATATTTTAATGGTTTTCTAATATATATGTTTGTATTCATCTATGGCAGTTTTATATTACAATCAGTATTAGACGAAAAAACTAGTAAGGTTGTAGAAGTTATTGTTTCATCTGTTAAGCCAACTCATCTTATGATGGGTAAAGTCCTTGGTGTAGGTGCTGTCGCATTTACTCAAATATTTATATGGATAGTTTTAGTTTTTTCTATATCAACCTTTACAAGTATTTATTTTGGTATAGATTCAGTAGAAACATCTCAAATAGTAGCCTCTGAACAAGAAATTGATAAGTCAAAGGAGATGGTAATGGGTTTTTATGAAATGTTTGCTTCTGTTGATATCAAAAAAATTATAATTGTTTTCTTAATCTATTTTATGGGTGGATTTTTTCTATATGGTGCATTTTTTGCAGCAATAGGTTCTGCGGTTGACAACTTACAAGATGCAAGCCAGTTTACACTCCCAATATCTTTACCTATAATTGGTAGTTTAATGTTTATGGCTGTTATATTAGAAAATCCCGAGGGAAATGCGTCTATATTTCTGAGTATGTTCCCTTTAACATCTCCCATACTTATGATGGCACGTTTATCCTTTGGTGTTCCCGACTGGCAATTATTTTTATCTATTATCTTTTTAATTACAACAGTAATATTTGCTCTTTGGTTTGCTGGTAGAATTTATAGGGTAGGAATTTTGACATCTGGTTCTAAAATAACCTATAAAGTCCTTTGGAAGTGGTTTTTGATGAAAAATTATTAATTATACATATGTTTAATACTTTAATAGTATTTGTATGTAAAATTTCGGCAAATAAGCTTTAAAACTCAATTAAGTGATTTATTTATTATTTATAAACTTATTTTTTAACTATTTCTTCTTTAAGAATAATAATGGATGGAAATCATTATTTAATGGAAAAAATTTAAGAGGTTGGGAAATAAAAATTAAGGGTTCAAAACTCGGTGAAAATGTAAATAATACCTTTAAGGTTCATAATGGTAATCTTAAGGTCTCCTATGAAAATTATAATTCCTTTAAAGATAGGTTTGGTCATATATTTTATACAAAGGAGGAATTTAAAAATTATAGGTTAAAGCTTAGTTATAGATTCACAGGTAACCATTTAGAAGGAGCTCCTGGTTGGTCTATCAAAAATAGTGGGATAATGCTTCATTGCCAACATCCTAAAACAATGTTGATAAATCAAGAATTTCCTGTTAGTGCTGAAACACAATTACTTGGAGGACTGGGAGATGGAGAGAGACCTACAGCAAATATTTGTACTCCTGCAACAGATGTTGATATAAATAATAAATTAGCAGAATTTCATTGTATTAATTCAAATTCTAAAACATTTGATGATGATGATTGGGTTCAGGTTGAGGTAATAGTTTATTCTGATTCGATTGTACATCATTTAATACATGGAGATACAGTTTTGACCTATACAAATATTAGAGTTGGTGGTGATGAAGTACCTGATAATTACCTCAATAAGATTGATCAAAAATTGTCTAAGGGATATATTTCTTTACAATCAGAAGGTCATCCTGTAGAATTTAAAGATATTATGATTAAGAAATTAAAAGATTAAAATCATTAAAATATTGTGTTTAATAAATTTTTATTTTTTATAATAATTTTATGTTCTTGTAATAAAAGTTCTATTAAAATGCTTCATAAATCTAATTTTATTGATAAAATAAAGAATAAAAACACAAACTTGTATACTCTTAAAAATGATAATGGAGTAATATGTGAAATAACAAATTACGGAGCTAGAGTTGTTAGTTTATGGGTCCCAGATAAGGATGGTAACTTTGATGATATTGTTCTTGGATTATCAAGTTTAAAAGATTATCTAAAATCAGAGGAAAGGTATCTGGGTGCCACAGTTGGAAGATATGCAAATAGAATAAATTCAGGAAAATTTTCAATAGATGGAGAAGTCTATGAATTAGTAAAAAATAATGGTAATAATCATCTTCATGGAGGTAAAAAAGGTTTACACGATGTAGTATGGGATGTTATTAACCATAGTAAAAATAAAATACAATTAGAGTATTTCTCAAAAGATATGGAGGAGGGGTATCCAGGGAATCTAACAATCAAGTTAATATATGAATTAACTGAAAAAAATGAATTGAGAATTTCATATTCTGCTAGAACTGATAAAAAAACCCACGTCAATTTAACTCATCACTCTTTTTTTAATTTGAAGGGAGCTGGAATTGGCTCTATCGAAGATCATTATGTTTATATAAATTCAGAAGAATTTTTACCAGTAGATTCAGGTCTAATACCAACTGGCGAGAAAAGAAAAGTAGATAAAACACCCTTTGATTTTAGGAAAGAAAAGCAAATAATTAATAATATAGACGAGGCTTATGATCAAATTAGTATTGCAGGTGGGTATGACCATAACTTTGTCCTAGATAATGAAATGAGTATCAATATTTTATCAGCTAGAGTATATGAAAAAAAATCTGGCAGAGTTTTAGAAGTTTATACAAATGAACCTGGAATACAATTTTATAGTGGAAATTTTCTTAATGGAAAAACTATAGGAAAGGGAGATATTCCATATAAATTTAGGTCAGCTTTTTGTCTTGAAACCCAACATTACCCTGATACTCCAAATAACTCAGATTTTCCCTCCACTTTACTCATTCCTGAAAATGAATATATCTCAGAGTGCATTTATAAGTTTTACACTAGATAAGTTTTTTAAAAAATTCCCACAGCATAGTACATCTTTCTCTTAATCTACCATTAAGTCCATGATTACCATTTTCTATTCTTTTAAATTTAATGGTGTTATTATTTTTACAATTAATGTATGTAAAAATACTATCCTGGCCTACTAAATTTAATGAATAATTTAAATTACAGTTAAAAGCTTCTGCCCAATTTTTAGCACTATCGTGAGCTGACTTAAATGTATGACCTACATCTGAAATACCACCCTCATAAGGTATTGTTTCATCATCAGAACCACATATTTGATATACAGACATTGGATTTGTTGTGTTTGATGGATTTTGTCTCGTCAGTAATTGGGAAGAGAGGGGTGCTATACCTTTAAAAAAATTAGTTTTTAAACCAAGTTCATTTACCATGGCAGCACCATTTGAAGTTCCTATTGCAAATATATTTTCTGTGTCTAGATTTCTGTATTCTTTTAATTTTTCTACAATCATATTTACGAATTCAACATCATCTGCATCTGATCTTTCTTCTCCAAGATTCCAAGATTTTTTATAACCCTGGGGATATACTCCAATAAATTCTTCAGCATTAACTAAGGTTGATAGAACAAAACCACTTTCTGCATCATTTCCACTTCCATGGAAGAAAAACATAATGGGATATTTATTATTTTGTTGCTTTTCAGGTGCATGTATTATTACTTTTCTAGAGACACTATTACCACTAATCTCTTGTGTAATAAAAATTTCTTTGATTCCAATAATTATATTATTTATAATTATTTCTTCTGAATTATTTTCTTTACAAGATGGGATTAGATATAGAAAAAGTATAATTAATGTACTTTTTTTCATCATTTAAATTTCATTTTAATTTTTTTATACTGTTGAATTTAAAATATTTTTTCATTTTTCAGTAACCTAGTTAATTATAAATTGTTTATATGTTATAATATAAAGAATTGGACAAAAATAAAATTAACATTTATTGGTTTAAAAGAGATTTAAGATTGATAGATAATGAGGCACTTTATAATGCTACAAAAGATAGTTATCCTATTTTACTTGTCTATTTTCTCGATTCTGAGTTAGTAAAAGATAAACATTATAGTGACATACATTGGAATTTTGTTAAACAGTCAATTTTAGATATTAATAAAAATTTTAAGAAACCTATGGTCCTTTTTGTTAAATGTCATACTTTAATTGGACTACAAAAATTAAATGATTTATATAATATAAACGCGATTTATTCTCATTATGAATCAGGTATAGATAAAACATATTCTATTGATAAAAAGGTAAAACTATTTTGTGATAGTGAAGGGATAAAATGGTTTGAATACTCTAAAAACGGAGTAAAAAGAGGACTCAATAATAGAAAAAATTGGATTAAAGAATGGAACAAATATGTAAGAAGTGAAATTTGTAATCCAATAATTAATGATACTAAACTTCTGGATCCTGACCTTATAGATTTGCCATTTAATAGACCATCTTTAAAAACACCTTCAAGTACTGATATTCAAAGAGGTGGGACTGAGTTAGCATTAAAATATCTTAATTCATTTTTAGATAATAGAATATCAGAGTATACAAAAAATATATCTAAACCATATGAGTCCAGAGTTTCATGTAGTAGGTTATCTCCATATATTTCTTGGGGTAATATTTCAAGTAGATATATATGGCAAAGAGCAAAAAAGGCATATAGTACTGATAAAAATAAGTTCCAAGTAAATTCTTTTTTATCTAGACTAAGATGGAATTCACATTTTATTCAGAGATTTGAGATGGAGCCGAGAATTGAATTTGAAAGTGTGAATAGAGGGTATAAAAAACTAAAAAAACCAATTAATCAATTATTTATTGATGCATGGAAGAGAGGTTTAACAGGTTATCCTCTAGTTGATGCATCGGTAAGATGTCTCAGGCAAACTGGATATCTTAATTTTAGAATGAGATCTATGATTGTTTCATTTTTTACTCATCATCTGTGGCAGCCATGGCAAGAAGCATCTCATTTTCTTGCTAGAAATTTTTTGGACTTTGAACCAGGGATTCACTATTCTCAGTTACAAATGCAGGCTGGGGAAACAGGCGTGAATACAATTAGAATATATAATCCTTCAAAAAATGCAATTGAGAGAGATAATAATGGATTATTTATAATCAAGTGGTTGCCTGAACTTTCAAAAATTCCTATACCTCTTATTTTTGAGCCATGGAATATGTCAGAAATGGAGGAGAGGCTTTATGAGTGTAAGTTAGGAAAAGATTACCCTAAACCAATAGTCAATATCATTAATACTAGAAAATATGCCTCTGATAATCTTTGGAGTATGCGAAAAGATGAGAAAGTTAGGGTTGAGAGGAATAGAATATTGTCAAAGCATATTAACAATTAAAAATTTTCATAACTAAACCAAACATTCAGATAGAAATTGATGTATGTTATTAATTATTGTATAATAAGCAACTAATCAGTATAAATTGAAATATAAAAAATTAGTATTATTTTTTTTAGTTATTTTTCTAGTCTCGTGTGAAGATAATTTTAATAAAAGAAACAAGTATTTAATAACAATCAGAAATATACCTGACGGATCTGGATCTACCATCTTAAAATCGGGTTTTTACGATAAAAATTCTGAACTTTCAATAGAGGCAATACCAACTGATGATTATACTTTTTTGGAATGGACCGGATCAATCAGTGGAAGTACAAACCCTAAAAAATTTATTTTAAATAATAATTTTGAAGTAAACGCAAATTACTCCCTTAATGATGAGGATGGGGACGGTATTAGTGATAGACTTGACCAATGCCCAGAAACAAATGAACAAAATCATGTAGATGAAAATGGATGTTGCGTAGAGGCTAATAACGTGCAATTTAGTAAACTAACTAATTTACCTCAACCTGCAGCCTACAATTCATCTGCATCATCTGGTTCCTATATTTATTTATCTAAAGGTGTTATTATAAATTCTGATAACATTATTGAGAGAACCCCAAATGTATATCGATATGATATAAATAATGACTTTTGGGAAACATTTGTATCAGATGCATTACCTGTTTCGTATGGTGCAAGTGAGATTATTGGTTCTAATTTATACTTATTTAATGGTAAAAATTTTCCTATAGTTAACGATAAAGTATTGAATGACACAGTTGAAGTAATTAATCTAAATGATAGATCTATAAGAAGAGACATAATAAATCCATATCCTGTTGTTCAGAGTGGGAGTGCAGTATGGAATTATACTAATATTATTTTTTTTGGAGGTAGAAATTTGTCAGGTTGTTCAGATAATATTGTTAAATATGATATAATCTCAAATTCCTTTAAGATAATAGGTAATATTCCTTTCCCTATTTGTAATGCAAAAGGAGAAGTTTTTGGAGATAAATTATACATTGTTGGAGGAGATTTGGATTATGATTCATCTGATAAGGTTTTAATATTTAATCTCATTACAAAAGAGTGGGAGGATGAGATTATTTTACCAATGAAAATATCCCATCATACAACATCAATTTATGAGGATAAAATTTTAATTAAAGGTGATTTTAATATGTTAAACCTATTTGCTGTATTTGATATTGAATCTCTCTCATTTAGACCAATAGAAAGTAATGTTATTGATTCAAGATATTTAACTTCTCAGATTGTAAATGGTATTTTCTATGTAATAGGAGGAAATCAAACTTCAAACTATTCTACAATGATTAATAATTTTCAGTCTCTAGATTTAATAACTAAAGGATATTTCTGTTATTAAATTATATAAAAAAATTAAAAACAACTCTTTTTTTAGAATCTGAAATTCATTACCTAAATTTGTGAAATTAATTTTAAATTATATAATTATGAAATCATTACTATTTATACCTTTATTTTTTGTGTCTATTCTTGGTTTTTCGCAGATAAAAACACCATCTGCAAGTACTAGCTCTGAGATTAATCAAATGGTTGGACTTACTGAGATTGGAGTTAAGTATAACAGACCTTCAAAGAAAGGTAGAGAAATATTTGGAAATTTAGTTCCATTTGGAAAGTTGTGGAGAACGGGTGCAAATAGTAGTACAACAATTAGCTTTTCATCAGATGTAGAGTTATCAGGTGTAAAGATAAAAGAAGGTAAATATTCTGTATTCTCCATACCAAATGAAAATGAGTGGGAAATTATACTTTATTCTGATTCAGACCTATGGAGCGTTCCTAAGGACTGGGATGAGTCTAAAGTTGTATATAAGTCATCATACGAAGTATCTAAACTTAATTCAGGAAATAATATTGAGACATTTACTATTTCATTAAATGATATTACAAACAATGACGCAAACCTAATTTTTGCATGGGATGATACGTACGTCAAAGTCAAAATTGATGTCCCGACCCGTCAAATGGTTGAGGAGAGCATTTCTAAAGTAATGGGCGGATCTCCAAAGGCTTCAGATTACTATTCAGCAGCTGTATACTACAGACAAGAAAATGTTAAACTAGATGTTGCTATGGGTTGGATGAACAAAGCTATGGAAATGACAGAAAACCCTAGGTTTTTTCAGTTAAGGCAACAAGCTTTAATTTTAGCTGCTAATGAGATGTATGAGGAGGCTGTAAATGTTTCACGTAGATCATTAAGATTATCAATTGATGCTGATAATCAAGATTATGTAAAAATGAATAGAGAATCTATAGCAGACTGGTCTAAAAAGCTTTAATATTAAAAAACAGATATTTTTAACTCTATTTTTATAAGTAAATGATTACTGTTTGAAAATAGCTAATGGGGTTATTAAAAAATTTGCTTTATAGTGCATCTAGTGAAAAAATGCTTAATTTTTTTACTGATCAAACAATATTCACATATTATCATACAGTTAATAATGAAAAACTCAATTATTTAGATAATCTATTTTCATTTAAAAATGAAAAACATTTTAAAAATGATATTGAACTTTTATTAAATAATTATCAGCCTTTAAATCCAGATTTTTTTCTAAAAGATTTTAAATCTAATCAAATACCAAAAAACCATTTTCTTTTAACTTTTGATGATGGATTAAGCCAAATTTTTGATGTGATAGCGCCTATTTTATATGAGAAAAAAATTTCAGCTATTTTTTTTGTAAACCCACATTATATTGATAATAAGAATTTTTTTGTAAGACATGTAATAAGTGTTTTAATAGATATTATATTAAATAATAAGTACGATAAAGAAATTATTCAAGAAATTAATTATTTACTAAGTTTAAAAAAAAGCAGTTCAAAAAGTCTTCTAATAAATGATCTTAAAAAAATAAATTTTGATTCTGAAAATATTTTATTAAGAATTACTGAATTACTGAAAGTAGATATAAATACAGAATTAAAGAAAAAAAAACCATTTATTTCAAAAAATCAAATTAAAGAAATGATAGATATGGGATTTTATTTTGGTGGACATACAATGACTCATCCCAGATTAAATACGATTAATTATAATGATCAAAAAAAGGAAATATTTGATTCAATTAATTGGTTAAAACTAAATTTTAAAATCAATTATTCTTTTTTTGCTTTTCCATATACTGATAGAGGAATATCAAAAAAACTTATAAAATCAATTTTTAAATATGATAATTCATCAATAGTTTTCGGAAATTCTGGTTTGAAGAAGGATTTTGATGAAAGAATAATTCAAAGATTTTCTCTTGAAAAACCAAATCAAAATACATCTAAACTTATTGTTTCAGAAAATTTATATAAATTTTGTAATAAACTGATTGGAAATTATAATATAACTAGAAATTGATAAAAAAAATCTTAAAAAAAAATATTCCAGAATTATTAAATGATAATAAATTTTGGAGTAATTCATTTCTTTCTATTACAAAACATAGGTTATATTCTCATTACTTAAATCCATGTCTGGATGATAATGACGTAGTTTTACTATTAGCATTAAAGAATGGAGAAATTGTTGGTTATATGGGTGTATTTGTTGATTATATAAACATTGAAAAAAAGAATGTGAAAGTAGGTTGGTTATCGACTTGGTGGGTTCATCAAAAAACAAAAGGTTCAGGAATTGGAAGATCTTTACTTATTTCAATGTATGAAAGTTTTAAAGGAAGAATAGGTGTTTCTCAGTTCACTCCTCTTGCAAAAAGGGTTTATGATAGATCAGGTTATTTTCAGACACTTCAAAAAAATTATGGATATAAATTTGTATTTAGAAGTAATTTAGATGTTGTATTTCCATTAATTAATAATAAATTTAATAGAGTTAGAGGTCTTTTATCATTCTTTGATTTTATTTTAAATATACCTATCAATATTAAAATTGTTTTTCATAAAATTAATTTGAAAATAAATAAGGATATTAAATTAGAATATGTGAATTCTATAGATAAAAATTTGAATGATTTTATTAAAAAGCACTCATCAAATTATTTATCAAAAAAAAATATTAACTTTTTTAATTGGTTAAAAGCTTATCATTGGGTTCAAGAATCACCATTAAAAAGTTATACAACATATAAGGATTATTTTTTTTCTATGAATTCTGAAAAGTTTAATATCTACTTTTTAAAGATTTATAAATTAAGTGAATTAATTGGATTTTTAGTATTGCAAAGAAAAGATCATCAATTAAAGGTACTTTTTGTTTATTATGATAAATCTTATAGCAATTATATTTCAAAAATAATATTGCTTCACTGTTTTAAATTAAAAGTCAAAGAATTGATTTGTTATGATGATCAAATTAATATAAAAATTAAACATTCATTTAATTTTATTTATTACCGATCAAGACTGAAAGAATCAATTATTTCAAAAAAATTTGGTGATATTGACTTTTCAAAATATAATATTAATCTCGGGGATGGAGATTGTTGTTTTGCTTAAATATCAAATAAATCTTAATACTGTTCAAAAGAAATTAGCTTAATTATTCTACTATTTTCTTAGATAAATCTTTAATTCTTTTTAATAGAATTGGCATAGAAGGGTAACGTATTCCATGTCCATATCCATCTAGTTCCATAATTTCTACGTTTGGATGTCCGACTACCTTAAGCATTCTCATCATGTAAGCATTCTCTTCGTATCTACCAAGCATTTCGAGCTCTCTATTACCTGTTATAAGTAATATAGGTGGTGCGTCATTTCTGATATGAAATAAAGGGGCATACTTATCTATTATAGGTTGTGTACCACTAATTCCCATTTCATCCCTGACCGTAAAATGTGTTATTGTGTGTCCAGTCAAAGGAATTAGTCCTGCAATATTATTTGCGTCAATACCGAAATTTAATAAGTAACTTTTATCTAATCCAATCATACTTGTTAGATAACCACCTGCTGAACTTCCTGACACAAAAATTAGGTCTTTTCTTCCTCCATACTTTTCAATATTATTAAAAACCCAAGCCACAGATGCTGCTGCATCTTCAATATATGTTGGTGCTTTAACTTTTGGATGAAGTCTGTAATTTGGTGCTATTATTGCTATATCCTTATTCATTAAGAATTCAGGTATATATTTATTACCACCTTTGAGTCCTCCTCCGTGGAAATAAATTAATGTTGGAAAGCCCTTTTTATTTTCAGGTAGGTATATATCTAGTTTGCATCTTTCATTGATATAACTATCAGTTGAGGATTTTCTATAACTTATATCTTTTATTAATTTATAGGTATTTTCTTGAGCTAAAAGATTTGAGTTAATGATTATTAGGGTAATAATATATTTTATCATTTCTAAAGATTTAATTTTTAATTTAATTTAGTTAAAATAAGATATAAATTTTAAAATTGATTTATGATTAGTTCTATAATTAGTAAACTTCCAAAATATTTTTCTGAGGGTACGATAGTAATGCTTAGTATACTTATTTCCTTTTATCTTGAGGATATTCGAGTAACAAATGAAAAGAGTAATTATAAGAATGAGCTTGTAGTTGATTTGCAAAAAATAATTGATAATGAGATAAATCAATTAGAAAATATTAAAAAACTTCAAAATAGATGTCTTATTGCTGGTGAAGAACTTTTAAGTGATCTTTTAAATAAAGATCCGCAATTAAGCGATAGGGAAATTGCAGAAAGACTTTTACTATTAATGCAAAGAGGTACAGTTTCCTTTTTTGCTCAAAATGGTATTTATGAAGAGCTTAAAAGTACTGGGTCTACTGAACTCATTAAATCTAAAAATTTTAGATATGCACTTTCTGATACTTATAACAATTTATTTCAAAGAAATTTAGCTGTAAGTAGAATTATTGATGATTATTTTTTTAGTGCCGTCGCAAGAATCAATAAGAAAATTATAATTATTTCTAAAGAGAAGAAAGATGAGGGGTATGTGTACTCAGAAT
>Ga0160422_10000721_pt1 | contig 20276 bp, 18 predicted proteins | sample Fk160mmetaG_FD_108192 | JGI IMG/M metagenome (GOLD analysis project Ga0160422, IMG submission 108192) | Marine microbial communities from the Central Pacific Ocean - Fk160115 60m metaG | ecosystem: Environmental > Aquatic > Marine > Oceanic > Photic zone | place: The Central Pacific Ocean... | reverse complement strand
TTATTTCATATAAACATTAAATTCATTACAAATTTTTGGGGTAGTGCTGTCTTACCAAAATTTAATCTGATAGGAGTCTATGAAAAAATTAGCTGATTTTGCAAAAATCAACTGAATTCATCGGAAAATACACCTACTGACAACATTCCATCAATTTTAGCAAATGAACCGAGATTGACTCTCTCCGTTTTACTAGGTAGAAGTTCTTTCGAATCATCATTTGAAAAAAATCAAAATTTATTTTTTAACAAAAAACTGGTCTTGCTAGGGAGATATCGAATGATCAAGCTGACCCATGTCAAAAAAAGTATTTTACTCTTCATTCTTTCTAATTTAGCAACGACTCCTGAAATTTACGCAGGCGACACTCCCTCAGTCGAAGGAACAAAAATTTATTTTGTGAATATTCAAGATGGTGATGTTGTTAAAAATAATTTCGTTGTGCAATTTGGTCTGAGTTCTCAAATGGGAATTGCTCCAGCCCTTGTAGATTGGCCTGATACAGGACATCACCATCTAATTATTGACTCCCCAACACCTGACCCAAACAAAGCAATCCCCAGTAAAAGTGAAAATCATATTCACCTTAGTGGTGGTCAAACAGAATGGACGGTTGATCTTCCAGCAGGCAAGCATACATTGCAACTGATCTTGGGAGATTATTCACACATCCCACACGACCCACCTGTACTTTCTGAAGTCATCACCATCACTGTGGAGTAAAGAGATGAAACTCTCTGTTGGCAGTAAATTACTCCTGCTGATCACGATTGGAGGAGGGCTGGCACTAACGCTGATGGCTTTTGTTCTGATCGGAATGGAATTGAATAGAGCAGACCAACGCTTTCTGCAGCGTTATCAGGGTCTATCCGATTTAATGTCCACTGAGTTAGCACCAGCACTTCACTTATCTGATGAAAGAATTATTAGTAAGCGCATCAAAGCTTTTTTGAGCGTAGCGAAGGATGATCTCGTTCTACTTCGAGCATATGACTTGGAGGGTACACAGATTTATGAGTACGGAAAATCAGAATCCTCAACTCAACTAAATCAATTCGTATTGAACCAATTACCCACCTTGCAAACCGGACAGATCGCAATTGAGCAGAGTGAGGCGAGTCTGGTTCTACTACAACCAGCACGACTAGCGAGTGATGAAATAGCAGGTTTCGTAGGATTGATCTGGAGCCGTCTGGAGTTGCAAAACCAGCGAGAGGAATTGGTAAACACCTCAGTTTGGTTGATTCTCGCAATGCTGACTGGTACCAGTCTGGCCCTACTTGGAGCAGTATATCTCTTTATCACTAGGCCCGTTGGCCAAATGGTTCTCTCGCTCGACAAAAACTCCCGTGAGATTGCTGATTCTAATCAAGAACTTTCCAAACGGACTTTACGTCAGAGCTCGTCACTGGAGGAAACAGCTGCCTCCATGGAACAGATGTCGAGCATTATGGAAAATAATGCAGAAGAGTCCAAGAAGGCCGCACAATTGATGAGAGGAACACGTCAAACTGCTGATCAAGTACGAGACAACTTACTAGCGGCCGTTACGGAAGCAATTGCCTCCAACGAGCGCACACTCACCCAACTTCAAGAGACCAACGGAAGAGTTGTCGGAGCAATGACAGCAATTTCAAGTAATTCACAAAAAATTGAAGGAATTATAAACCTGATCAATGAAATCGCTTTCCAAACAAATTTATTGGCTTTAAATGCCTCTGTGGAAGCAGCAAGGGCAGGTGAACATGGAAAAGGATTTGCGGTGGTGGCTACTGAAGTAAGGAAGTTAGCTCATCGTTCAGCTCGGGCGGCTGCAGAAATAGGCAATCTGATTGAAACCAGCAAACAGAGCATTCAACAGGGGAGAGAGTTTGTCAAAGATAGTGATGAATCTCTGAGCGAAATGCGTACTGAATCTCAAGAAACTTTAGAGGGTTTGCACCAACAAAGCAGTGAAAATCTCCAAGCAATCCTCAAGGCTGTGATCGAATTCTCTGAAGTCATGGAGAGCATCGAAGTTGCCTCAGCAGAACACGCGAATGGTATCAACCAGGTCAACAAAGCCATCACGGACATGGATCAACTGACTCAAGAAAATGCCACGATGGTTGAACAAAGTGCAGTTGCTAGCGAACAGATGGCTTCTGAGGCAGAAAGACTAAGACAGCTTTTTGTGCCGGGACAAAGGAAGAATAACGAGAAATCAAGCATACGACGAAAGGGTATTCCAAGTAATGAAAACGAAGGTTCCAAGTCTTTGCCGAGTCCCTCAGCAAAGCATTCACGCTTCACTAACGAATGGAAGGACAACGAAGACTTTTTTGAGTGATCTCTTGGGAGCTACTGTTCTCGATATCTGAAGCCCCCCTGAGTAAACTATTACTAATTAAGGAAATATGCTCGAACTAACCGTCAACGGCAGAACCTACCAATTGGACATTGACCCAAAAACTCCCTTGCTATGGGTCTTGAGAGATCATCTCAAACTTACAGGCACCAAATACGGTTGCGGAATTCAAAACTGTGGCAGCTGTACCGTTCATATCAATGGTAAAGCTGTTCGCTCCTGTGGCGAAACGCTAGAAGAAGTCGCTGGCAAACAAGTCACCACAATCGAAGGTCTCTCCGAGGACAATCAACATCCTGTTCAACGCGCCTGGGCTGAAATTGATGTACCACAGTGCGGCTTTTGTCAACCTGGCTTCATTATGGCAACTGCAGCGTTTTTAAAAATGATGCCTGAGCCTGAAGATCAAATGATCGATAGACTATTAACTAATATCTGCCGTTGCGGAACCTACAACCAAGTAAGGGCTGCTGTTCACCGAGCTGCTGAAATGCAAAGGGAGAAAGCATGAAAATTGTTACCCTTAATCGAAGAAATTTTCTTAAAAGCTCGGCCCTTGTAACAGGTGGCCTTTTGCTGGGATTTGAGACACCACTTGCATCTGAAACCGAAATAGCTTTGCAGCAGCTCAGTCCCTTTCTCCAGATGACCAATCAAGGGAAAATTCGTTTAGGTGTTCCTGTGGTGGAGATGGGGCAGGGTATGTACACTTCTTTAGCAATGAGTGTAGTTGAAGAACTTGAGATGACCTTGGATTAGGTTGAGGACATTAAGACAATTTTTCATCCTGCCTTTAAGAACCCTGTTATTTCTTATATGACTAGCAACAAGCTACAGGTGCAAATGACAGGTGGTAGCACATCTCTTATGGGTTGGGGTAAGCATTATCAAATTATCGGTGCTACTGCTAGAGAAATGCTAATTTCTGCAGCTGCAAATGATTGGGGTGTCTCACCTAACGAACTCATAGTAGATAGTGGATATGTAATTGATCCATTCACAAATAAGAAAATTGGTTATGGCAAACTTGTTGAGAAAGCCAGCAGATTAGCTATTCCCAAACAGCCAAGAACCAAGGATTCCAAGAATTTCAAAATTATTGGAAAGCCACTTAAGAGATGGGAGACATCATCAAAAATTAATGGCACAGCAGTATTCGGTGCAGACATAAATCTACCTGGAATGCTATATGGGACAATCAAAACCCCAACTATTCTTGGTGGTAAAATAGTTGAAGTTGATGAAACTGAAGCGAAAAGAATTAATGGCTACATCGCTTCAATACCACTTGAAGAAATGGTTATCGTAGTAGCGACTTCAACTTGGTCAGCAATGCAAAGTGCTGAAAAAATTACGATTAAAACTGAGGGAGGAAATTTAGATCTTAACAACGAATCGATAAGAATTCGATTGCAAGAGGATTCAAAGCAAGCTGGGATACAAGCTGGAAACAAGTTGGGTGATGTTGATGAAAAATTTGCTTCATCTTCAAAGATCGTTGAACATGAATACGAACTTTCAATTCAAGCTCACGCAGCAATGGAACCACTGACTGCAACCGCGAGTGTTACAAAGGATCAGTGTGAATTTTGGGGGCCAATTCAAATCCTTGACATACCAGTTTTAGTTGCAAAAGAAATTACTGGGTTGAGTCCAGATAAAATTAAAGTGAATACAACTTTCGTCGGAGGTGGTTTTGGCAGAAAAACAGAAACAGATTTTGTTGTACCACCTATCGTAGCATCAAAGGTTTTGGGTAAGCCAGTCCAAATCACTTGGAGCAGAGAGGAAGATATACGTAGTGGTTTTTATAGACCGCCATCTCTAATTAAATTGAAAGCTGGGCTTGACACAAATGGGATACCACATGCTCTTGAAGCTAAGGTCATCTCACCCTCACCCTCTCTTCATGTAGCACAAAATCTAGGCTTTTTCTTTCCAGTATGGATTGATGAAAACGGCTATGATTGGGCTGCAGTAGAAGGTATGCCACAACAGCCTATTAATGATATTGAGAACGAATATGCAATGCAAAACATTAATGTCAGCTATGTGCCTTCAAAGATTGATATGAAATGGGGATTTTGGCGCAGTATTGGTGCATCAGGGAATAAATTTGCCCTAGAGAGTTTTATGGATGAAATAGCTCAGATTAGCGAGACTGACCCACTTGAATTGAGAGCAAAGTTGCTTAAACACAACAAACGTGCTTTAAAAGTGTTAGAAGAAACAAAAATACACAGTAAATGGGGCAATCCTCAAAAGGGAAATTTTCAAGGATTTGCCTACGCAGATTCATTTAACTGTATTCAGGCACAGGTTGTAGAAATTTCGATCAACAAGAAAGGTCAAATCAAAATTCATCAAATTACATGTATTTTAGACTGTGGATCAACTCACAATCCGCACCTAGTTCACCAACAAGTTGAAGGATCTATTATCTTTGGTCTTAACGCTGTGCTACTTGGAGAAATTAACGTTCAGAGTGGTCAAATTGTTGAGAATAATTATGATGATTATAAAATGGTAAGATTGAAAGATACTCCTCCAGTTAATGTTCAATTAATTGAAAGTAAAGCTAAACAAGGGCGAATTGGAGAGATTGGTACTCCAGTTATTGGCCCTGCAGTCGCAAATGCTGTTTTTGCAGCAACTGGGAAAAGAGTGCGTAGACTACCAATTTATAAAGAAGATCTAGCTTAATTGAGCTTTGACTAAGCTACAGTCTGAAGAACATGACTTCTTTCATCGTCATAGTAGATGACTCCCGCAGCATTCGAGGGCACGTGCGTCGTGTTCTTGAATCTGCTCCGGAGGCATTTCAAGTGATTGAGCATGAAGATGGACTCGATGCCCTCCGTTGGTTAAGCACTTTATCGCCAAGCAACCTTCCAGATTTAATTCTGCTTGATCGGAATATGCCACAAATCTCCGGAGATGAGTGTATCCGGATCCTCAAAGCTGATTCCCTTTGGAAAACCATCCCGGTTCTCTTTCTTACTGCTCAAGTTTCTGTCCAGAACCTTGTCCAAGGACTAGTTCAGCTCGCTGCTGATGACTACTTACCCAAACCATTTGCTGCAGACGAATTGATTGCTCGCGTTCAAGTTTTACTTCGCATGAAGAAAGCTGAAGATCAGTCGAGGGAGTTTAATCGCCAACTGCAAAAGGCCCTTGATGAACAGGTGATAGCTTATCAAGAACTGAAAACCACCAAGTTGAAGTTGGCTGAAACAGAAGCGGCAAATCGTTTAACAAGATTATTCGAAAAATTTGTCCCCAAGGGTTTTCTTGAACGTATTGCTCCAGGGGGGTTGGAATCTCTTCGCTTCGGCACAGCAGAGAGTGATGAAGCAACCATTCTTTTCAGTGACATCAGATCATTTACTGATCTGTCAGAACCATTGTCACCACAAGAATTGATGGATTTTCTTAATGATTATCTAAAGATGATGAATATGTCGATCATGGTGAATCACGGTTTTGTCGACAAGTTTATTGGAGACGCTGTGATGGCGATTTTTGACAGGACTGAGCAGTCATCAAACGATGCGATGAATGCTTTGAACGCTGGAATGGGAATGCTTCAAGTATTAGGAACCATGAACCAGAAACGTAAACGGCAGGGTCAAGTCCCAATTTCAATAGGAATAGGCATCCACACTGGACCCGTGGTCTTTGGAACATTGGGCTTTGAAGAGCGAATGGATTCAACTGTACTTGGTGATGCTGTCAACCTCGCATCTCGACTTGAGAGTCTTACAAAATACTATGGTGCTTCCTTACTTTTCTCTGATCAAACCTTTGATGCCCTTGGGGATGAAAAGGAGAATCTATTGATTAGGAAAATTGATACTGTGATGGTCAAAGGTCGAAAGCAGGCAGTGACAATTTATGAGTTATTCAACAATGACAGCCAAGAAGTTCAATCTGCCAAAAAAATGGTAATGCAGAGTTTTGAGGAACCCTTAGACTTGTATCAGCAGAAACAGTGGATCGAGGCTGAGCAACTCTTTGCAGATCTGGCACATAACCAACCTTTGGATTCCCTTCCAGCTATCTATGTTGAACGATGCCAAAATTTGCTGGAAAACCCGCCCTCAGATGACTGGGCAGGTGTTCATATGTTCAACCAAAAATGAACTTTGAAGCTCTACCTGCCGATGAGTTCTTGGAAGAGGCACAAGAACTATTGCAGGAAATTGAAGAGTCACTGCTGTTGCTGGAGGAGGACCCAGTCGATCACAATGTCATCCAACGACTGTTTAGGTCAGCTCACACATTAAAAGGTGGGGCTGCCATGGTTGGCTTGAGTGAATTAGCCAATCAGGCTCATGAATTTGAAGCAATTCTCTCACAGTTACGATCAGGCAGTTTAACAAGTACACCGGAAATTGTTTCTTTACTGCTTAAAGGAAAAGACAATTTATTATCACTTCTCAATCCCATATTAGGAAATTCCACCTCGAGTTCATCGCTCTCAATCAATGAGAACCAACCGACTGATCAACTGACAGCCATTCCTAGTCAACAAACATTTCAGAAAAGTGATTCAAAACGAGATAGTCTGCGGATCCAAAAAAACGTTTACTTGCTGCATCTTCACTTCGATCAGTGTTTTCTGCAACAAGGACAAGAGCCCTTGTTGCTATTTAGACAACTAGAAGAACTAGGAGAAGCAACTGTCATTGTTCACACTAGTCAGATTCCTCCATGGAATGAATTTGACCCACAAAAATTATATCTGTGGTGGAGTATCAAATTAGTCACTGAAAAAACAGCAGAGGAAATCAATGAACTCCTTGAATTTTATCGGGGTGGAAGAACAGAATTCATGATTGAAAAGGTTGAGACTCCGGTGGAAGAGGCGAAAGAAGTTCAGGATGCTCACCAAAATATGCTTCAACAGATTTCCGAAGGTGAGTCCGTTGATCAACTAAATTTTGCCGAATCTACAAAGACAAAAGATGAAGACTCTGAGGAGGCTGTTGACATTCCCAAAGTCAGTCAAACGATCCGAGTGCCAGTTTCTCGACTTGATCGATTACAAAATCTAGTAAGCGAGACCGTGATTCGTCAAGCTCGGCTTCTACGCCTGAATGAGGCAATACAGGCAACCGATGATCAGCTAGGTGAACAATTTCTTCAGTTTGTTGAAGACAATGAGCAAGCAGTAAGAGAATTACAGGACCAAATTCAGCAAGTACGGATGGTTCCTGTGGGGACTATTTTCTCTCCAATGAAGAGGGTAGTTCGTGAATTCGCAACACGTCATCATAAGCAAATCAAACTCGAAATTTACGGTGCTGAGACTGAGTTAGACAAAACCATCACGGAACAGATCCAAGGACCTTTAATGCATCTGCTCCGAAATGCAATGGATCATGGGTTGGAAGCTCCTGAACAGAGGGAGAAAAGTGAAAAAAACCCAATTGGTACTATCACTTTGCAGGCATCTCACCAAGCAGGGTTCGTAGTTGTTGAAGTCAAAGATGACGGAAGAGGGTTGGACCCGGATAAAATTTTAGCAGCTGGTCGTCGGTTAAGAATTGTTGCAGAGGACCATCATCCAAGCGAACAGGAAGTGCTTCAATTGATCTTTCAACCAGGATTCACAACAAACAGAGAGGTGACTGACGTATCAGGACGTGGTGTCGGTATGGACGCTGTAAAAAAAGATATTGAAGCCTTATTGGGTAATATCGAGATAAGCAGTCAACTGGGACATGGAACTACAATGAAGCTCAAGCTACCTCTTTCCCTCGCAATCATTGAGGGGATGTTGGTACGTGTTGGTATTGAGACGTTTGTTTTGCCTTTGTTATTAGTCACTGAGACTCTACGACCACTTCCAAAACAGCTAAAAAGTTTTAAGAATCGTGGGGAGTTGATTGATATCCGTGGACAGTATTTGCCACTTGTTCGTCTTCATCAACATCTCAAAATTGATAATGCTATTGAACATCCCGAGGAGGGTCTCATCATTGTAGTACAGCAAGGATCCCAGAATTATTGTCTTTTGGTCGACAACATTGAGGATCAGCTACCTGTCGTTATCAAAAGTCTTGAAGAACATTTTGTCCATATCCCAGGAATTGCAGGGGCGACAATCTTAGGAGATGGCTCAGTGTGTTTCATCCTAGACGTCGCTGCTATCTTGAATTGAACAGGGAGTAGATGGATTTCCAACCACATCACATGCTGGGAAATTTTAATCTTCTTGACGATGAAGATGAAAATTTTGATTACCAACTCCTTCACCATAATGGTGAACAGTGGCTTACTTTCCGACTTGGAAAAGAGACATATGGACTGGAGATTCTTCAAGTCCGGGAATTGATCAGTTATCCAGATAGCATTACCCGTGTACCTAGGATGCCCTCATTTTTACTAGGTATGATCAATTTACGAGGAATGGTGCTGCCCATAATGGATCTTCGAAAACGTTTCGAAATGTCTGATTTTGAGACTGGTCCATTCACTGTGATCATAATTGTTCAGATCAAGAGCAAAGTAATTGGTGCAGTTGTTGATTCTGTCGTGGATGTAGTCAATCTACAGAACAATAATCTTTTAGAAGCACCAGATGAATCAACTGACTTGGATTCAAAATTTGTCAAAGGATTGGCAAATTTGCGCGGAGAAATGGTTATCTTACTGGATTTGGAGCAATTGCTGGCTCCAGAAGAGTTGGAGCAACTGAATATGCTTCGATGAAATTTGAGTCAGCTTGATGTTTTCTCCTCAAATTCGTGTTTTAATCATTGATGACTCGGCGATCGCAAGAAATACGCTAAGTAGAATCCTGGAAACAGATTCAGAAATTGAGGTTGTTGGAACAGCTCCTGATGCATTGATTGGATTTAGAAAAATTGCTGAGTGTTCTCCTGATGTTCTTACATTAGACGTTGAAATGCCTAAAATGGATGGGCTGACTTTCCTCGAACGTCTTATGTCCACTAGGCCGATGCCCGTTGTGATGGTGAGTGCTTACACCTCTGAGGGGTCTGAAACGGCTTTGAAAGCACTCGATTTAGGGGCATTAGAAATTATTGAAAAACCACGTATTGATGTCAGTTCTGGTCTTAAAGAGCTTGCGCTCCAAATTACAGACAAGGTCAAAGCTGCTGCCCAAGCAAAACTAAAATCACCCCAACAACGATTTCAGAGACAACACCTCAGAAGTTCCCGCACCCACTTAGTCTATCCTGAATTAAAAAAAATTTCTCATTCTCCAAGTATTATCGCGATCGGTGCATCAACAGGAGGGACAGATGGTCTTCGAGAAATTCTATCGGAGCTACCTACAGATCTTCCGGGCATTTTGATTGTTCAGCATATGCCCAAAGCCTTTACCCCATCTTTTGCAAAAAGCTTGGATCGAGTCTCACAAATTGATGTCAAAGAAGCTATTTCTGGTGATCGTGTGAAGGGTGGTTTAGCGATGCTCGCTCCAGGAGATCAACATCTTACATTGAAGAGAGACTTACATGGCTATTTTGTGGAATTAACGGATGAACCACTTGTAAATCGGCACCGACCTTCTGTGGATATCCTTTTTGAATCAATCTCAAAATGTGCTGGTGGAGACGCCCTAGGTATTTTGTTAACTGGAATGGGGAGTGATGGAGCAAAAGGATTGCTAGGAATGAAGCAAAAAGGAGCATGGACCATTGCCCAAGAGGAAAATACATGCGTGGTCTATGGGATGCCAAGGGTGGCTGTGGAGTTAGGTGCACCACGTGAAATACTGACACCAAGTGAGATCATCACTAGGTTGCAACTACTTTCTCCCAAAGGTGGATAAAAAATTCTCACAGTCAGGAATTTTGCTTCAAAAAATTTGATCAAGCATCAAAACAAACTAAGTGTTTAAGCTTTCTCTCCTGACATACTCTCTCTAAGAAATCTTAAATGCCTGAAATCACTCTTTCTCCTTCGATTCTTTCAGCTGATTTTGCTCGTCTTGGTGCAGAAATTCAGGATGTATCCAAAGCGGGTGCCGATTGGATCCATGTGGATGTAATGGACGGACACTATGTTCCGAATCTGACTATTGGTCCGGATGTTGTCAAAGCGATCCGCCCTTACACGGACAAACCTTTCGATGTGCATCTGATGATTCAACCATATGAGCCCTATCTCGAAGCTTTTGCCAATGCGGGAGCGGATGTCATCACCGTTCATGTTGAAGCAGGTCAACATACTGAACGTGCGTTGCAACAGATTCGGTCTATGGGTAAGAAAGCTGGAGTTTCCCTAAATCCATCAACTTCCGAAAGCTCACTGGAGTATCTCATGGAGAAGTTGGATTTGATTCTGGTGATGAGTGTCAATCCAGGATTTGGAGGACAAACTTTTCTAGAATCTCAATTAAGAAAAATCCGAAGAATTCGAGAGATGATTGGTGATCGTTCGATTGCACTGGAAATCGATGGAGGGATTAAGCCAGAAAATATCAGAAAAGTTGTCGAGGCAGGTGCCAATGTAGTTGTGGCAGGCTCTGCAGTCTTCCAGGGTGGAACTGCATCTGATTACAAGAAAAATTTGGACTCACTGCGTAAAGCAGCTAACGCTCACTAAACTCCCAAATAAAGGCGGATTAATTCAGGTTTTTGCCGAAGCTCTTTGCTCGTCCCCACCCAAACAATCCGTCCGCGTTCCATTAGAAAATGTTGATCAACCAAACGCATCAGTTGCTCAAGGTTTTTGTCGATTAACAAAATTGATTGACCCTGCTCCTTTAGAGATTCCAACACCCCCCAAATCTCATCTCGAATCAGTGGAGCAAGTCCTTCTGTGGCTTCATCCAGGATCAACAACTTAGGATTTGTCATTAAAGCACGGCCAATCGCCAGCATCTGTTGCTCTCCCCCAGAGAGAGACTTGCCCAATTGATCTCTCCTATCCTGGAGAATTGGGAACAAATCATAAACTTTTTTGAGATCCCAAGCAGAGTTTGAATTGTGCCGGTTAGCTGCGGTTGCAAGCAAATTTTCTCTGACAGTCAGCAATGGAAAAATTTGACGTCCCTCAGGGACCAAACCGATACCCAGCCGGCTGATTCGATATGCTGGCCATTGCTGAACTTCCTGCCCAGAAAATAGCACTCTACCCGAGCTTGCTTGAGTTATCCCCAGCAGGGAGCGAATTGTGGTAGTTTTGCCCATTCCGTTACGTCCAAGAAGGGATACCACAGTTCCAGAATGTATTTCCAGATTCACTCCAAACAGAACCTGAGACCTTCCATAGGCTGCTTGCAGATTTTCAATTTGCAACAGGGATTTCATGCTCACCCAAATAGGCACTACAAACTTCTGTATTTTTCCGGATTTCACTAGGTGTACTGGTGGCAATCACATGCCCATAAACCAAAACGGAAACACGATCTGCAACAGAAAATACCGCATCCATGTCATGTTCAATTAAAAGCATGGTGATCTTGCCCTTCAATTGCTGGAGCAGCTCAACAACCTTCAAACTTTCTTCAGGCCCCATCCCTGCCATTGGCTCATCCAGTAGCAATAATTTAGGTTTTAAAGCCAAAGCCATTGCCAGCTCAAGTTGACGCTGTTGTCCATGTGCCAAAGCATATGCTGGAATCTCTGATTTTTGATCAAGGCCAACCTGCTTTAAATATTCTTTGGCTTTTGATCGCAATTCAAACTCATTACGAGCTACTTGCCAAAAGCGAAAGCTGTGTCCTTGTTGACTTTGTAAAACCAAAGTCACATTTTCCAAGGCGCTGAACTCAGGAAATACTGAAGTGATTTGGAATGATCGAACCAGCCCCAATCTCGGGCGAGTTGCCTCTGAAAACTGCAAAAGATTTCTGCCATCAAATTGAATCAAGCCTGAATCAGGTTGTAGCGATCCGCTCAACAGTGAAATTAATGTTGTCTTACCTGCTCCATTAGGCCCGATCAAAGCGTGGAGTTCGCCACGATGAATTTGAAGGCTAAGATTATCAGTGGCAGCAAGTGCTCCAAATCTCTTGTGGAGATGCTCAATTTGCAAAAGCGCCATGGACCCCCTTCATCTGCTTAAACACCAAAGCATGCAGACCTCCTTTTGCAAAAAGTACAATACAGATGAGGAGTGGACCAAATACTAAACGCCAATGCTCGCTGAACAGGTATAGCCCTATTTCTTGAAACAACAGAGGGAGAAATTCCTCGAGCAGCAGGAAGACAATCGCTCCCAGAATTGGCCCAGTCCAAGTTCCAATACCTCCGAGGATCACCATGATCAGCAGGTCCCCCGAGCGAGTCCAATGCAAAAAATCGGGACTCACAAACTCCATGTGATTTGTCAACAGAGCACCGGAAAGGCCCGCCAAAGCACCTGCAATTACAAAGGCCACCAGCATGTAGGGGTAAGGCGGAACTCCAATGGCTTTCAGACGTGTTTCATTCTGCCGCAGCGCATGCAATACCATTCCAAATCGAGACATGGAAAGTCTTCGCAAAAACCATGTTACCAGACCTAGTGCAACTAAGCTGAGCCAATACATTTGCCGATCTTCACCCAAATCAAGACCAGGGATTTTGTTTCGTCCAGCCATCATCATCAGGCCGTCATCTCCACCATACTGTTCCAAGGAAACAAAGAAGTAGAAAAGCATCTGAGCAAATGCGAGAGTGATCATAATGAAGTAGATGCCTCTAGTTCTGAGACATAGAGAACCGATTCCAAGCGCCACTATCCCCGAAACAATCATGGCGAATGGGATAGAGATGAATCCCTCTAGGGTTCCAGGCAACCCCAAAAAATTTGTTTCCTCGTATTGATGCCAAGCCAGAATGCCCACAACATAAGCACCCACTCCCACATAGGCTGAGTGACCAAAGCTGACAAGCCCCGCAAACCCGACAAGCAAATTCAGACTCATGGCAGCAAGCGCATAGATCCAGATACGTGAGGCTGTTGAAACCAGATAAGGTTCATCCAGCCAATCCGCAAACCAGGGGAAGCCAATGAGTAGGAAGCCAACTCCCAGCATTAGTCTTGACTCAAAATTCTGAGAAAGCATCATCGAACCCGACCGAGGACAGGAAGAATACCTTGCGGTCGAAAGATTAAGACTAACGCCATCAGCAAGTAAACAGACATTGAAGAAAGGGCAGCACCAATACTGTCTGCAAATTCAAGTGGAAGTATGAGCCGTAGGCCACTTGCTAAAAATGCCCTTCCGAGGGTATCGACCATGCCAATCAATAGGGCACCAAATAGAGCTCCTCGAATAGAGCCCAATCCACCAATCACTATACAAACAAAGCAAAGAATCAGGACATTTTCTCCCATTCCTACTTCTACTGAAATCAACGGCCCTGCTAGAGCTCCTGCAAAACCTGCCAAAAGGGCTCCCAACACAAAAAGTCCTGTATTCAGTAAAGTCAAATTTACTCCCAAGACCTCGACCATCTCCCGGTGAGTAGTCCCTGCACGAAGAAGCATTCCTACCCGAGTGTGCGAAATTAACAAATACAGAAGAAAAGCTAGGAGCAGACCAGTTCCAATGATCAGCAGTCGATAGAGTGGGTAGAGCAGGCCGGGTAAAATTTCTACAGATATGCTAAGCGTCTCTGGCAAACTGAGGAAGAGAGGAGCGCGCCCAAAGCAGATCGTCGTTAATTCATTCAGAAAAAGAATTAAACCAAAGGTTGCCAAAACCTGGTCCAGATGATCTCTACGGTAGAGTTGACGGATTATAACCAACTCCACGAGCCATCCCGTGAAAGCAGCAGCAGGTAGGGCCATCATCAGGCCCCACCAAAAAGAGCCTGTCAACTGCATTCCAATTGCGGCAGCATAGGCTCCAACCATATACAAGGAACCGTGGGCAAGATTGATTACCCCCATGATCCCAAAAATCAATGTCAACCCTGCGGACACAAGAAATAGGAATACGCCGAATTGGAGACCATTCAGTAGCTGTTCAATCAGCAGAATCAAGTAATTACTCTGGAACCGTTAACTTCTGAGGGTCCTTAGCGGAGCCCACATTCCTGAACGTAGGCATCCTGATGACCAGTTGCTACTTTTCGTAAAATACGGTTTTGCATCTGACCATTCTTTTTGACAACTTCACGAATGTAGAGATCGTGGATTGGATGCTGATTTGAAGCAAATCGAAAATTCCCACGAACGGACGCAAACTCTGCGGCTTTCAGTGCCTCACGGAAACCGGCCTTATCCTCCAGTACCTTTCCTCCTGTGGCTTTCAATGCACTAGCAATCAGCTTTGCGGTATCGTAGCCTTGGCTTGCATAGAGAGTTGGCTCTCGTTCAAATTTACTGCGAAAACCTAAAAGGAATTGCTGGTTGGCTGCATTGTCTAAGTCATGGTTCCACTGAGAAGTGCTGATGATACCGGAGCCTGCATCACCGATTGCGTTGAGAATTTTGATATCAGCCGAAAATCCTGAAACAACCATAGCAGAATCTTTCATCAGGCCTGCTTGTGAATACTGTTTGAGGAAGTTGATTCCCATTCCTCCCGGCAAAAACTGGAAGACCATTTCTGGCTTGGCAGCTCGGATCCGTGCGATTTCAGCAGCGTAGTCGTTCTGCCCCAGTTTGACATAAATTTCGTCAATGACTTCACCTTTGAAGAATCGCTTAAATCCAGCCAAAGCATCTTTCCCAGCCTGATAATTAGGTGCGACCAAAAGAGCTTTTTTATAGCCCAGTTCTGTAGCACCCATTCCTGCTGCCTCGTGTAGGGTATCGTTCTGCCATGACACTACAAAGTAGTTCTCGTGACATTTTTTCCCCGCAAAAGTCGAGGGAGCTGAGTTCGGAGAGATGTAGAAAATTCCATCCTTTAAGGCCATCGGTGCCACTACTGGAGAAATATTCGAAAAAATCACACCTGTTAAAATGGATATTCGATCCCGATCCAGGAATCGTTTGACGATTTGTCTTCCATTGACTGGATTTCGTCCATCGTCTTCAACAAGAATTTCAACAGGGATCCCACCAAGTTTTCCATCTTCTTCTTCGACGGCCAGAAGAAATCCATCCCGGACATCTTGACCAAGATAACCACCGCCAGTAGAGAGAGTAGTGACCATTCCAATTTTTACTAGTTCTTGAGTGAAGCCAGCATTGGCTAAACCCATCCCCAATACCAAAGTTCCAAAAAGGGTTTGAAGCAGTTTTTTCATTTTCATTCCTTATTCGGTAATTACTGAAACGCTCTGTTTCCAGAGCCATGGTTTGTTCATTCTGAACGTAGCAGTTTCATAATAGCTTTTTCCACATTTGACCATGTCGCCGAAGCTGGATCCACCAACTCAAAATGGCCAATTTCTGCAATCTCCTCAAAATCTATTGCAGTCGCCGCGGCGTGCTTCCGAAGTTCGGCCACATCCTCCTGAACCATCTTTGCACGGACAATTTCGTCCTGTTCTCCAACCAAGTGAACCTGGGATAATGTAATTGGTCCCATTTGGCAGGGTGATGCCTGTTGGTAGCGTTCAGGAAACTCTTCAGGCATTCCACCCATCAAATCGGCACATGCTCCCTGGCAAACATCCCAGGCAACTCCACGAACTAGATCAGCCACTCCTGCCAATGACAAGATCCCTTTGAGTGGCAGTGGATCTGGGAAATAGAGTTCAGAACTACTAGGCAAGTGAGATCGGGCTCCCAGCCATAGGCTCAAATGTCCTCCTGCAGAATGCCCAGCTGCAATCACTTGTGAAAGATCCAGCGGATAAATCTTTGCCAGTAATCGCAAGTGATCAGCACCCCTTGCTACATCTTGCATCGTGGATGGCCACCCACCACCCTGACCAAGTCGCTGGTATTCCAGATTCCAGACAGCTATTCCCAATTGACGCAGAGTTTCTGCAACACGCCCCAGTGGCTCCAAACCAAAACGACTACGCCAACAGCCACCATGAAGCAGAATCACCACCGGATGCGGTCTATCTCCAGAGGGCAGATAGAGATCACCAAACTGGTCAGTTTCTGTTCCATAACTCAGGCGGAAATCAGCTTCAACAGTGGGGAATCGTCCATAATCTTCGCGTGTCAGGTGCTCGTTCATTCTCCAACAGAAAACATGTGTTCCAAGTCGTGACGAGAGTAGGTTCGGAAAGCGATCAGGGTCTCTGTAGCAGTGATCACCTGCAGTGACCCAATCTTTTCTGTGATTGTGTCCGCCACCTCCTCTGTACTTTTGACACGTACCATTTCAATCAGATCGTATCAACCAGCAACCGAAAATAATCTGTGACTGGGTGCATTTCTACAAGTTTTTGAGCAATATCCTTGATCTGCATTCGATCCGCATTCATCAGCACTATCGCTGTAACTATTTTCAAATCTCCAATTGCATCCTGAAGATTAAATAAAAATTTATTTGTTCAATTACCGATCATCCTTTTCATTGCTGAACAAGGCAAGGCTGAGAAGTCAATCTGTAGAAGGAGCGAAAGATTCTGTTTTTTTCTCCATGCACCGAGATGTTTCCCGAGCTTTCCATTCAACGAGTCATGCGATAAATGCGCTCGGGACGCCCCACGCCACCGTAACTCACATCTACCTCCACACTGCCTCGACTTACTAGGTATTCCAGATAGCGTCGTGCAGTCGTACGACTTGCACCAACCCGCTCGGCCATTTCCTCCGAAGTAAACAATGTTGAACCCTCTTTCATTTCTTCAAGGATTTTATCAAGAGTCACTGGATCAATTCCCTTGGGTAGCTCTGAATCCATACGTGATGAATCAGTAGGTTTTTCCTGATGGATAATCCGATCAATATCTGACTGATTCAGGCTGTCCAGAGATTGTAATTTGGAATGGTGAGTGCGATAACGCCGGAGAGTTTGTTCGAAGCGAGCAAACACCACGGGCTTTAGAATATAATCAAAAACTCCTCCGCGCAGGGCTTCCTGAAGCAGACGGACTTCTTTGGCTGCTGTGATTGGAATGATATCCAGCGCTTGCGAACGAAGACGAATTTCCTTGAGCAACTCAATCCCTGAGCCATCAGGAAAGTAGATATCCAACAGCAACAATTGTGGCTCCATCACTTCAATCTGAAGTTTGGTATCCTCAAGGGTGTTAGATAGACCAATTACTTCAAATCCCTCGAATTTGCTGACGTAGTGCTGGTGGATCTCGGTAATCCGAGAATCGTCATCCGCAATTAAAACTCTGGTGACCATCTTCTCCGTTGACTATCATTTTGGGGATGTATGCAGTAAAACGGGCGCCGCCCAATGAACTTTTACCAATCGTTAAATGCCCATGAATTTGAATCAGATTTTTCTGTACGAGTCGCAACCCAATTCCACGGCCCATCCCAGATTTTGTCGTGAAACCCTCATCAAAAATTTTCTCTTGCTGCTCTTGACTGATACCTGGTCCAGAATCTTCAATTTCGAAGATCAAATCATTACCCACGTCTGTCATCGACAAACACACTTTTTTTCTAGCTTCAACCAAGGCAGATGCCTCCAAGGCATTTTCAAGCAGATTTCCTATGATTGTGACGATTTTTTCACTGCGGCTTGAGTGGCCGATGTTACCCATTGAGCTTTCTGGATCTATTTCCAGTTCAGTCTTGAGCTCCAAAGCCCTGTGATACTTGCCAACAATGATCGCAGAGAGAAATGGATCATGGATTTGGTCAGAAAGCTGACGCAAAAGCGCGTTGTAACCCGAGGATTCCCGACCGATCAAGTCTAGAGATTCTTGCGTTGCACCAATCTGGATCAGCCCTGCGAGAGTATGCAATTTGTTCGAATATTCATGGGTTTGAGCCCGTAAAGCTTCAGAGTATTCTCGAATGCTCGTTAACTCTTGAACGAGGCGATCTATTTCCTGAGCTCTGCGAAAACTAGAAACTACTCCTGTCACATGGTCTTGTTCCAAAATTGGAACTCGGTTTACCACGACCTCCTCCTCTTCGATCAACATCTCCTGATCATACTCTCCTTTACCTGTTTCAAGAACTTCCAGCATTCTCGTTTCTGGCAGGAGTTGTTCAATGGGACGTCCCAAGGCATCTTCCGCAGAGAAACCTAGAATCTGGGCTGCCTGGTGATTCATCACGGTCACATCCCCTTTCTCATTGATGGCAATGATCCCCTCACGAATCGACTCCAACAACGCTGTCCGCTCTCGATACAGACCCGCAATCTCATAAGGCTCCAAACCAAAGATTGAACGCTTTACTTCTCGTGCAATGAACCAAGTTCCCAATGCTCCTACTGCGAATAATCCTAGAATCCAGAAAAGAAGTCTCTGCTGATAAGGTTGGATTACATCCTGGACGGTCTCGATGAGGTAGCCCACAGAAACAACCCCAAGAATTTCTCCATCAGTTGAGAAAACGGGAACCTTCCCACGAAGAGAAGGCCCCAGAGTGCCAACGGCAATCGAGACATAGGACTGCCCTTGTACCAGCGCTCTCTCATTATCTCCACCAACCATGAACTTACCAATGCGCTCAGGTACAGGGTGACTATAGCGTTTGCCTTCATAATCACCAACCACAACAAAGCTTGCCCCTGTTGCCTCCCGGACACTTTCAGCGTATCTCTGTATCCCATCCGACTCTAGCTGAATAAGTCCCTGAGAGACGATCGGCGAAAGAGAGACTGACCGGGAAACATTAAGTGCTACCCGACCAATATATTCATTGAGAATTCCTGTGACAATTTGATTACCGATGAACCCTGTCGCACAAACCAAGAGGACCAGCAAACCCATCATCAACAACAACATCCGTTTTCCAAGTGAGCGAGGCATCCATTTTTGAAATCCGGAATAATTTGGGGTTGAACTAGGTAGCATCAGTTCCTCAGCTTGATTGTGAACTTTATGAACAGTATGCACGAAACAGAATCAAAATTTTTTAAACCCAGAAGATTGACCTCAAGGGAGGTTCAACATATTTCTTTGCTGCGAAAGTGCAAAGGAGTTTACCCTGAAGCATTAATCAGGTCGAAGTGACAATTCCGTCAATTGACGGAATTCAAGGACTTGCGACATCAGGAACGGAGGTAACTTCGTTTCAACTCATGTTTTTACGAAAATTAGGAGGGATGGCATGCGAAAATCAATGCAATCAATTTTGGGGATCTTAACTGGAACTGCTATTGCGGCAACCACGATGCTTGGGGTTGCGATGGCTAAGCCTGGCAGCACGGAATGCATCGCACCGGCTGGTGCTGGCGGTGGCTGGGATTTCACCTGTCGTGTACCAGCTGCACAGGTAATGGGTGACATGGGTCTGATTGACGGCACAATGGCGGTAACTAACATGTCGGGTGCTGGCGGTGGGAAAGCCTATGCCCACGTTGTCACAAAGCGAGGTGACGACGAAAACCTGATTGTCGCAGCTAGTATGGCAACTGCAGCACGACTAGGGCAGAATGTTTATTCTGGTTTCAAGGCCTCTGATGTTCGCTGGGTCGGAGCACTGGGAGCTGACTACGGAGCAATTGCTGTTCACAAAGACTCTGAATTTAAGACTCTGGGTGATCTAGTTACGGCAATGCGTGACAATCCTCGTCGAACTGCTATTGTTGGTGGTAGCTCTGCAGGTGGATGGGATCACTTGAAAGTTCTGATTGTAGCTGACAAAGCTGGTATCTCTGATCTCAAAGCGATCAATTACATCTCCTTTGACAACGGTGGAACTGCAATGTTGGAAATCCTTTCAAAGCGAGCTGATGCTTTCACTGGTGACATCTCCGAGTTAGTAGAATATAATAAGCAGGGTAATATTCGCATTCTATCGATACTTGCTCCAGATCGAATCCCAGCTGTTCCAACAGCAAAAACAGCCAAGGAGCAAGGTTATGATGTCATTGGAGCTAACTGGAGAGGTTTCTATGTACCCAAAAACATTTCAGATGCTCGATATCGTGAGTGGGTGGATATTGTCACAAAAGTTGCTAATTCCA
>Ga0160422_10000720_pt1 | contig 20310 bp, 25 predicted proteins | sample Fk160mmetaG_FD_108192 | JGI IMG/M metagenome (GOLD analysis project Ga0160422, IMG submission 108192) | Marine microbial communities from the Central Pacific Ocean - Fk160115 60m metaG | ecosystem: Environmental > Aquatic > Marine > Oceanic > Photic zone | place: The Central Pacific Ocean... | reverse complement strand
TCACTCGCCAACCGGCTGGGCGCAACAGCGTTCGTGAGCATTCATGCCAATGCCATCAGCATGTCCAGGCCGGAGGTGAACGGCATCGAGACCTTCTATTTCTCCGATCCGCGTTCAGCGCGTCTCGCCGCCCACATTCAACAGCAGGTGTTGAACGTGTCTCCTGGAAGCCCCAATCGAGGCGTTCGTCGCGGCCGATTCTTTGTGATCCGTCGAACCACCATGCCCTCAGCACTGGTGGAGACAGGTTTTGTCACCGGCAATGTTGATTCTCCGCGGCTGGCAACCGCATCGCACCGACGCAGGCTGGCGCTCGCCATCGCCACCGGAATCCTGGAGTATCTGCAGGGGGTTCGATGACCATCCGTCTCGGGCTGTTTGACAGTGGTCTGGGAGGTCTCACGGTGCTGAGGCGGGTGCTTGAACGTCATGGATCCCTGCCTGTGATCTATCTCGGTGACACGGCCAGGGTTCCCTACGGCAGCCGTTCCCCTTCTGAGATTCGTGCCATCGCGTCGGAAGTCGTGGGGTGGTTGCGCCAGCATCAGGTGTCCACGGTCGTGATGGCCTGCAACACCACCAACGCCCTTGCCAGGGACGTGGCTGAGGGCCAGGCGGGCGTGCCCGTGGTCGGTCTGATCGGCGCGGCTGCGGCGATGGTGCGTGAATCGCGGGTCGGTGTCCTGGCCACTCCTGCCACAGTTGCGTCAGGCGCCTATCGAGAGAGCATCGAGGCTCTGCATCCCGGCACGCTGGTGGTGCAGCAGGCCTGCCCCGAATTCGTTCCCCTGATCGAATCGGGAGATCTGCGTTCCGAAGCGCTGCGAGGGGCTGCAGTTCGTTATCTGCAGCCTCTGCTCGAGGCATCGGTGGAATCGATTGTTCTCGGTTGCACGCACTATCCGCTGCTGATTCCTCTTCTCAGCAATCTGCTGCCCGAACCGATCCGCCTGATCGACCCGGCCATCGGTGTGGCTGCTCAGCTCGATGCACTCCTGGGACAACCCATTCCCGGGGGGCTGGATCAACCTCTGGCCCTGGATGCAACGCGGATCTGCGTCACGGCCGATGCCCATGGATTCGCAGATCGAGCGACCCCCTGGCTGGGACAACGACCACGGGTCGAGCTGGTGGATCTGCAGTGACAGGCCGACGCCTTCTAGGATCTGCGCACCGAGGGGATTCATGACCACCGTCACCGAGTTGTTGCAGCCGGTCGAGGCGGATCTCGAGATCCTGCTGAGTGACCTTCGCAGCCTGATCGGTGCGGGTCATCCGATCCTTCAGGCGGCTGCGGAGCATCTGTTCAGCGCGGGCGGCAAACGACTGCGTCCTGGAATTGTGCTGTTGGTGTCACGGGCACTGGCCAGCGACGGCGAGCTCACGTCCCGGCATCGCAGGCTGGCCGAGATCACAGAGATGATTCACACGGCGTCGCTCGTCCATGACGATGTCGTTGATGAAGCCGCAACCCGTCGTGGTGTCGAAACCGTTCACAGCCGCTTCAATCACCGTGTTGCTGTTCTTGCGGGTGATTTTCTGTTCGCTCAGGCGAGCTGGCACCTTGCCAACCTCGACAATCTCGATGTGGTCAAGCTCCTGAGCCGGGTGATCATGGACCTTGCTGATGGAGAAGTGAAACAGGGTCTGTTTCGCTACGACACGGGTCAGACCTTCGAAACCTATCTGGAAAAGAGCTACTGCAAGACCGCTTCGCTTGTCGCAAACAGCGCCAGAGCTGCAGGAGTGCTCAGCGGTTGCAGCGAGCTGCAGCTCGAATCGCTTTACCGCTACGGGCGTCAGCTGGGTTTGGCCTTTCAGGTCGTCGATGACATTCTCGATTTCACCGGCAGTGATCAGCAGCTGGGCAAACCCGCAGCCAGTGATCTCTCCAGCGGATACCTCACGGCTCCTGCGTTGTATGCCCTTGAGCAGAACCCATCGATGGGCGTGCTGATCGAGCGGGAATTCAGCAACGAGGGTGATCTCGATGAGGCTCTCGGCATGGTGCGTCAATCCGACGCGATTGCCCGAACCCGGCAGCTGGCCGAAACCTTCGCCCAGGAATCCCGTGAAGCTCTGACCTGGCTGCCGGATTCCCCCTGCCGCACCGCTCTGCTCGAACTCCCGGATTTCGTGCTCAGCCGTCTGTACTGACGACTGTTTCCAAACAGCGCTTGGCCTCACTGAGATCACTGATCGTGATCAGTCGTTCCGCGTTCTTGGCTTCCGACCTCGACTGATGAGGCTGAGTCCGCGACCCTTCCGGCTGAAGTCTCCACACCAGGCAACCGGCCTCGAGCGCTGATTGACAGCCCGCTTCGGAATCTTCAAAGGCCCAGCATTGAGCTGGAGACACACCAAGACGTTCGGCGCCGAGCTGAAAGGGATCCGGGGCTGGTTTTCCAGCCTTCAGCTGTTGATCGTCACCGCAGACCATGATCCCCAGCAGATTCATCCATGGGTGATTGCCGATCTTGCGACACACCGAAGCCCGGTCGCTGCTGGTGACAAGGGCGGTGGCGATGTGAAGCCGGTGCGCCATGCACACCAGGGATTCAGCTCCGTTCATGGCCTGCGCCAGTGGAAGCAGCTGGTCGGCGATCGGCTGCCGCACTGTCAGAAGCTGCTCAGGTGTCACTGCTTGATTGAGCCAGGAGCAGACGAGCTGCGCATTCTCATGGCGACGTCGGCCCTGCAAACAGATCAGTTGTTCCAGCGTCAGATCGGTGCCGAAGTGGGCCGCCGCCCGGTGCCATGCACGGGCATGCAGGGGCTCGGTGTCCAGCAGCAGGCCATCAAGGTCAAACAGGCAGGCGTGGGGAGGTGCGGTGAGATTCAGAGGCGGCACGACTGGTGACTGCTGAAGCCGGTCAACAAATCGCTCAGGGTGAGACAGCCACCATTCTGATGATCAACGTGTCCGTCCACAACACCAGCGCCTGTTCGGCAGGGCCTAACGATGGGCAGAAGGCGGGGTTCCAGCCTGCTGCTTTTGCCAGATCAGCAACTTGTTCGGCAGATATGGCTTTTTAAGCTGCTCAAGATCGACATCACCTTGGATCGTCTCGAGCAATGCCGAACGTTGTTGTTGAGTCATGCGCTGATGACGAGGATTCGACGCTTCATCCAGGGAAGCGCTGTTGATGATTTCATCACGATTCCATGGAGTGAGACAGGAGGAAAATCAGGTGAATTCCGCTTGATGCTTCCATGGCATTGTCATTGATGCACTCTGATGATTCGGTTGGGCAGCAGATTTTTGTTTTAAAGTGGATAAAGGAATAAATATTCTCAGTTAATCGTGTCAAAGGTATGCGCTGATTCTGTGAAACGTTGCCAGCTGTCGAATCAGTTCAACAATACTGATTCATGTCAAGCAATCAATTGATGGCTTTCATGGAACGGGTCAAAACCGATCCCGGCCTGCAGGCAAAGCTGAAAGCGTCAAACAGCCCTGAAGTCGTGATGGGTTTGGCGAAAGAGCTCGGTTTCACGCTTTCAATCGACGATCTTTCTGCCAACGATTCGAATTTGACCGCTGAAGAGCTCGAAGGTCTTTCAGGGGGCAGAAGTTGTTCGGCGACATGTTTATGCAGACCCTCCATCCAAGAGGGTGAAGTCGGCTACCATTAAAAATTCAACTGACACCTGCCCATCATGTGGGCAGGTGTTTTTGTTTGATCGTCGTCGATTCCCTGTGGGGTGCAAGATTCAGATTCACCGCGTCAGCCACTTGGTTCATCTTGTTCAATCGAGCACACTCCGCTGCTAGGCAAATGTGCTCCAGTCAGTTCGAATGTGATGTCTGCGGAAAGGGCTTCGTCCAGAAACTCACATCAAACTGACACTGATCGGCGTTGCCTGCGTCGTGATTGCCCCACTTCGCTTCCATAGGGTTGGAGGCAATCGCTGTTGCAGAAGCCGGCAACCCTGTCGACAGATGTCTGATCATGGAGCTGGAATCGGCTTGCAGTTGATACCGATGTGTTCGGGGCACCGCTTGGCATTAACACTGTTCTGCTCGGTTGCCATACAACGGGTGCTGATGGTACACCTGTGGTCTGCATTGATGTTTGAACTGTTGAGGGAGAAGTCGTGATGACGTTCCCTCAACAGCGGCATTGTTGCAATGACTTACATTACTCGAGGCCCCCACTTCTCTCGATTGATTCTCCTTCTTTGTTTAGATGAGCAACAATGCTGCGAAACCAGGGTTGGTCGTAAAAGGGCACATTTCCGCCGACAAATGAGCCTAATTCGACATCTGTCAGACGCATCTCAGTCGCTGGATCGGATTGGTCCTCGATGCGGGTTGCGTTAATGTTCTGATTGGTCATGATTTGGTGTTTGAACTCAACACATTCAAGTTGGCACCATTTGTTGTGACTTCCCGTTTGTCGATAGGTGAGAGCCACTCGAATGTCTGGTGATCATCAGGTGATTGTTTTCAGAGGGTTGTCCTGGCAGGTTCATGCATCGAAATCAGTGCTCCATCAGAGGTCAGTGCTTGGTGGGCGTTTGGCCTGAACGACATCACAACTCAACAAACCAGCAGCCACCCATCAAGGGAGTCAGGCGAACGGAGATCCGCGGTCATCTCAAGTCTGCATCATGCACTCTCCGCGCTGTTGCTGTTTGACGGCAGCGATTGGAGATCCGAGAAACGCTTTGGATTGATACAGGCTCATGCACACCAGGCCAGTTCATTTGTTGGAGTAACGAATGATTCAAGTGGTTCTCTTTGGCGTTCGTTGGCTCCCATGAATTGCCAAAAAAAGCCCCTGCAGGCGCAGAGGCATTGTTCGATTTTTAAAAAAGTAATTCTGCGGTCTTGAGTGGTTATTTTTGTCAGAGTGATTTTTGATGTTGTCAAATGCATGACCAATGTCTGTGACGACATCGTCTCCGGGACTGTTGAGCCAATTGTTTGTTTCGTCGCTTCTTTTGATTGAACAGAGTTTGAAGCCACCATTGACTGTCTGGTGCACCCTCTGAGGGTAGGGAGGATGCACAATTGAATGTGCAGACCTTCTGCCGAAGATGTATCGGAATCCAAGGCTGCAGTCTCAGCGTTCGGTGACGTGAGTTCCTTATTGTAAACGACTGATGAAATCCGCTTGATCGCACTGCATATAATTGGCTTGAATGTTTGCTTGAGAGATTGATCGAAGAACGAATGGCTGCGGGAGACTCCAGTGTTAAATGCTTAAGGAATGATTTGTGAAATAATCTCTTACACCCCAAAACCGGAAATTGTGGCGCCGCACACACTTGTTGTTGTCGTGCAGTTTGGTGCTGCGCATTGTGCCTGGCCTGCAACTTTTGCTACACCCCCGGACAGTTTTTCCAGTTCCTTGGGAGTCAGGCTTGCCGATTTTTTCAAGCTGTCAACAGAGATGGAAAATCCCAATTCATTGGCAATCGAGACAACCGCATGATGATCGTCTGCTGCCATGAGTTTCTTCTGCAGCAGTGTGTCGTTCAAAGCTTTCTGCATGAAGGAGCTGAGTTGTTCTTCCGACATGGTTGTTGTTCGAATTCACTATCCTTAGCAAGAACCCATCGCCATGCCCATTGGTCACGGTTGAAGCGATACGGTTGAAGCGATACGGTTGAGGCGATCAAGTCTGTCACGCATTGCAAGCTTGTTTGGGTGCAAATTACTGTCATTGCTTTGATTTAAACCCCTGTTGTTGCAGGGGTTTTGTTGCATCACTCAGAGCCAGGCAACGTCTTGACCACACGTTTGCCAGCCGGTTTGACCAATCAGCCCCGGCACCTTTGCGCCGCCAGCAATGTCTTCAAGATCCTGATCGGTTGGATTGCTTGTCTGCTGAGACAGTTCAAAGCCATGCTCCTTGGCAATGGCCAACACCTTTTCAGGAGACTGCGCATTGTTGATCTGATTTTGAAGTGCGACGTCGTCTTGAACTTTGCTGATCAAGACTTTCAGTTGAATGGAAGACATCAGTATGACCTGTTGAAATCGACAACTTGAAGATGACAGTGCCTCCTGTGAATACGGGAGAGATCAAGGGTGAACGCTCATCGCTTTGTTGGTGAATGTCCGGTGAGAACTCAACAGCAGCATTCATGGATCAAGAGGTCGGTTTTGAGCTCGTGTGGCGTCAGCTGCTCATCCAGATGAGCGAGGTCATCAACCATCGCTCGTTTCGATGGTTTTGCCAATGTTGCCTGCCGGTGAGCTCCCGATCGTCCTGCATGAATGCAGTGAACAGGGCGACCCCCGCTTCGCCAGGCGACTTCCCTCCGTGGTGGCAAGCGTGTCCGCAGTGCTTCAAGTCACTGCACCCCACTGCACTTCGCTTACGAAACGGTTTGATCCAAGGTTCTGTCTGGCAGACGCGTGGCCTCTATGTTTTGGCCACGTCGGACAAGGGGCAACTCTGATCTGACGACTTGCCATCGGTACTGTGCGAAAGGCATGCGAAAGCTGTCGACGCATCTGCCGATCTCTGATGACGGCTCTCGACAGCTGTTCTCAGTCATCTCCAGCTTCCGGACGACGAAAACCCTGATGACGACAGAACCATCCACCATTGAAAGCGTGCTTCAGGAGCAGCGCGTCTTTGCGCCTCCCGCTGAACTCACGCGTTCAGCCCGCGTCGGCGGGCTGGAGGCTTACAGGGCCATGGCCGATGCGGCCCGACAGGATCCTGAAGCCTTCTGGGGGGATGCGGCACGCAGGGAACTGGACTGGTTCACGCCGTTTGACCAGGTTCTCGACTGGTCGAATGCTCCCTTCGCCCGCTGGTTTGAAGGTGGTTCCACCAATTTGTCTCACAACTGTCTTGATCGACATCTTCAGGGGGAGCGTGCCCACAAGACCGCTCTGATCTGGGAGGGGGAGCCTGGCGATGTGCGTCGCTTCACCTACCGGGAACTGCATGCAGAGGTCTGCAAGGCAGCGAATGCCCTGAAGGCAATCGGCGTCGGCAAGGGTGATCTGGTGGCGCTCTACATGCCGATGGTGCCGGAAGCCGCCATCGCCATGCTCGCCTGCGCTCGCATCGGTGCGCCCCATTCCGTCGTGTTTGGTGGTTTTTCAGCCGAAGCCCTGCGCGATCGCCTGATCGACGGCGAAGCCAGAGCGGTGATCACAGCGGATGGTGGTTTCCGCAAGGACAAGCCTGTATCTCTGAAGCCGGCTGTTGATGCAGCCCTCGCCGATGACAGCTGTCCAACCGTGCAGTCCGTGCTGGTGGTGCGGCGCACCAAGCAGCCGGTGGAGATGGTCGATGGTCGTGATCAGTGGTGGCATGAGCTGGTCGATGAGCAGAGCGCAGACTGTCCTGCTGAGCCGATGGCCAGCGAAGATCGTTTGTTTGTGCTCTACACCTCCGGCTCCACCGGCAAACCCAAAGGGGTGGTGCACAGCACGGCGGGATACAACCTCTGGGCCCATCTCACATTCCAATGGATCTTCGACATCCGTGATGACGACGTCTACTGGTGCACGGCGGATGTGGGCTGGATCACCGGTCACAGCTACATCGTCTACGGGCCGCTCTCCAATGGCGCGACCACGGTGATGTACGAGGGAGCGCCGCGTCCCTCCAAACCCGGTGCCTTCTGGGAGTTGATTCAGAAGCACGGAATCACGATCTTCTACACCGCACCCACGGCAATCCGGGCGTTCATGAAGAACGGACGTGAGGTGCCTGATCAGTACGACATGAGCAGTCTTCGTCTGCTGGGGACCGTTGGAGAACCGATCAATCCGGAGGCCTGGATGTGGTATCGCGATGTGATCGGAGGGGGCCGTTGCCCGATCATCGACACCTGGTGGCAAACCGAAACCGGGGGCGTGATGATCAGCCCCCTGCCCGGTGCAACTCCCACCAAGCCCGGTTCGGCGACCCTTCCACTGCCTGGGATTGAAGCTGATGTTGTGGATGCGGAGGGCAACAGCGTCGGGTCTGATGAGGGTGGTTATCTGGTCGTGCGTCGCCCCTGGCCCGGAATGATGCGCACTGTGCACGGCAATCCTCAACGGTTCCGCGAGAGTTACTGGGAGCACATCAGGCCTGCCGATGGCAGCCACATCTATTTCGCCGGTGATGGTGCCCGTCGCGATGCCGATGGCTACTACTGGGTGATGGGTCGTGTGGACGACGTGATCAACGTCTCCGGTCACCGCCTCGGCACCATGGAGATTGAGTCTGCCCTGGTCAGTCATCCGGCTGTCGCCGAGGCGGCCGTTGTCGGTCGGCCGGATGATCTCAAGGGTGAAGGCATCGTGGCCTTTGTCACCCTGGAGTCGGGACGTGTCGGCGATGATGCGCTGGTGGCCGAGCTTCGTTCCCACGTTGGAAGTGAGATCGGTCCGATCGCCAGACCGGATGAAATCCGCTGCAGTGATGCCCTCCCGAAGACCCGCAGCGGCAAGATCATGCGCCGGATTCTGCGTGCCCTGGCTGCGGGTGAAGAGGTGAGCGGAGACACCAGCACCCTGGAAGACCGCTCCGTGCTCGATCGACTGCGGGCCTGAGCATCGCCCGGTCAGCTCAATCGCTCAGGCCCAGCTCATCAGTGCATCCGCAAGCCTCCGGATGCGTCTGCTGCGGGCCTGATCATCGGCCCAATCCCCCAGCAGTCCCTGGCGAAGTCCTGCACTGGCAGGCGTGAGGTGATCACCGGGCATTGTCAGGAATTCGCTTTCATCTGTGCTGCGACTCTTCAATGCAGCCAGCAAGTCCTCGCTCTGGTCGAGAGCATCCTCCCCGAAGCGAATCACCAGGTTTCTCGGCTGGAGGTGATAACGACCGATCATCTTCAGCGTTTCTTCCGGTCCAGGACTGAACTCCGTGACAACCCCAAGGGCCGGAGCCAATGTCCCGAGCAGGGGGATCGAGCGTTCCGCTGTGAAGTTGTTGAAACTCAGTGCTGCCAGTCCTCGGCTGCCTCGGCCGCCATCCGGTGCCAGCAGATGCAACTTGCAGCCAAGGCTGTGACCAAGCCGGAGCGGTGTGATCGTTCGGCCGAGATGGTGTTCAAATGCTTTTCGGCACGCGCGGAACTGCTGCCAGCCTTCCCTCGCCTGAAGCTGGTGGTCGAAACCTGGCACGTAGCTCCACGCGTGAATCGCCAGCTGGCTGGCAGCCAGCGACTCAAGAAGTCGCCGATAGCTGAGTTGTGGACTGGCGGCCAGATAACTTCCACCAACAAACTCCACCAGTCCGCGTGCGGACGCCGGCCACAGGCACCAGCACTGATCCCGGCGTTGCCAGCGGCTCACGCGTTTGCCAGCTGACGGACAACTGTCTCGGCCTCCTTCACGTGAGCCGGACCATCCAACAGGTTGTTGAACACGTGACGGATCACCCCCTGCTGGTCAATCACATAGGTCACTCTTGAAGGAAGGAGACCGAGGGTTTTGGGCACGCCGAATGCCCGACGCAGGGCTTGCTGGGGATCACTCAGCAGGGGAAAGGGCAGTTTGTAGCGCTCGGCGAAACGGCGATGGCTCACGGCGTCATCACCGCTGACCCCCCAGACCTCCGCGCCCAGGTTGGCCAGCTCGTCATGGCGATCCCGGAATGTGCAGGCCTCGGCGGTGCAACCGGGTGTTTCGTCCTTGGGATAAAAAAACAGCACAAGAATTCGCCCGTTCACATCGGCCAGGCTCCTGGTCTGCCCGGATTGATCCTCAAGCGAAAAGGACGGGGCCTGGTCACCGGTTTTGAGCGCCATGGGAGCACCAAACATTGCTGAACCCTAGGAACCAGCAGCAGATGACGGGAGAATGATGAGCGATCAACCGATGCGCTGCACCTCTCCATGACCGAGTTCCCCTCAGTGCCGGATCAGCTGGATCTGCTTGCGGGGCTGGGACAGCAATCCGATCCCTCCCGCAGTGAACAAGGTGATTGCTCCTCCGCTGTGGAGGGACCACAGGTGAATGCGTCAATCGAACTCAGGGCTGCGTCGCAGATGGGGAGCGATGGTCAACCCGAACGGCTGCTGATCGTCGACACGGAAACCTCCGGTCTTGATGCAGAGACGGATCAGTGTCTTGAGGTGGGCGCGATTCTCTTTTCCGTTTCAGCACGTCAGGTGCTGGCTCAGATGTCCTGTCTGTTGCCCGTTGACAGCAACCCAGCTGAGCGGATCAATCGCATCCCTGCCGAGGTGACACGGCTGCCGCAACCCTGGACGACCGGAGTGGCGTATTTCCAGGAGCTCATGACCAGTGCGGATCTGCTGGTGGCCCACAACGCTTCGTTTGATCGCCAGTGGTTCGGTCGCGGAGTTCTTCCTGATGCGTCAAGGCCCTGGCTCTGCACCCTTGAGGACATCCGCTGGCCTGCTGAGCGCAACCTGCGCGCACGCCCGTCGGTGATTGATCTCGCCCTGGCCTACGGCGTGCCTGTGTGGGCGGCTCACCGTGCGTTGACCGACTGCCTCTATCTGGCAGAGGTGTTTCGGCGCTGCGATGACCTCGAGCTGATGATCCAGCGAGGGCTGGAACCCCGTCGTCTGATGCGTGCCCAGGTCTCCTATGACAACCGCCATCTGGCAAGGGATGCGGGGTTCCGCTGGAATGATCCGGTGAAAGGTGCCTGGTCGAGGCGTCTTTCAGACCGCGAAGCTCGCGAGCTGGCTTTCGCGGTGGTGCCGGTTTCCGCTGACCTGCCACTGGCATCCTGATTTGCTTCATCAGTCGGAAGCCTCGTGGGGGGTTTGACGCGCGTGGCCGTTGGCGGGCCAGGCTGGACCCATGCCACCCGTCAAGCACCCTCACTCAGTGCGGTCGCGCCTGCAGCGCTGGCAGCAGGTGCGCACCTGGGCGCGACTCATCCGTGAAGCCGAGTGTCTGTGGCATGTGGATGTGCGTGAACTGAAGCGCCTTGGGGCGATGGAGTTGTCACAGCTTCTGGAGGAGGTTCCGACCTGTCAGCGGGGGCGGGTGAACCGCTGGCTCATGCGCTACTCCGCATCCACACGGTTGCCGTCGCGTGGCTCAACCAACCGGCACTGAGCAGGTCTCTGCAGCTTCTTAACCCTGAGCTAACGACTGTGACCGCCGCCATTCGCTAAGCGTGGACAGCGTTGCCGATGCACCTGCATGCGGTTTGCCACAAGGGCTCTCCTCCTGGTCGTCGTGATGGCACTCGACGCAGGTGCGGCCAACGCAGCAGCAGCTCGATTGAACGGTCTGGGGGCGACCTCCCTGGCCAGGCTCTATCAGTTGTGGATCGCCGAGCTGGCGCGATCGGGAGGACCGCGGGTGACCTACCGAGCGGCAGGCTCCGGGGCAGGTCGTTGGGCGTTCATCAACCAGGCTGTCAACTTCGCTGCAACGGATGATCCTCTGCAACCCAGAGACCTCGCCAGGGTGAGGCGTGGAGTGGTTCAGATCCCGATGGTGGGTGGCTCAGTTGCGTTGGCCTACAACAAGCCTGATTGCGATCTCAAGCTGACCCAGACACAGGCCGTGCAGGTGGCGATCGGACTGATCAACAACTGGACGCAGCTCGGGTGCCCCCCAGGCCAGTTGACCTGGGTGCACCGCTCGGATCGATCCGGCACAACCAAGGTCCTGACCCAGTCCCTGGAGGCGTTCTCACCGCTCTGGACCCTGGGAACCGGCATGACCATCAAGTGGCCGGGGACAAACGCCATCGCCGCGAAGGGAAATTCCGGCGTTGCCAGTGTGATTCAGGCCACTCGGGGTGCCATCGGTTATGTGAATCAGTCGTATCTCAAGAGCAATCTGCAGGCGGCAGCGCTTGAAAACCAACGCGGTGAATTCATCAGACCGACAGCTGTCTCAGCTGCCAGAGCTTTGGATGGCATCAATCTGGATTCCAATCTCGCTGGCGAGATGTCCAATCCCTCCACGCAGGGGGCCTATCCGATCTCAACGCTCATCTGGATGCTGGCCTACCGATCCGGAAACGGTTCGAACACATCGTCCATCAGGGATACATTCAATTTCATGCTCAGCAGCGATGCTCAAAAGCTGGCCGTTGACCTTGGTTTCGTGCCCCTGAACGATGAAATTCTCAGCAAGGCCAGAGCCGCTGTGAACAAAATCGGAAAGTGACTTGTCGATGATCCGGAGACTGAGGCAATCAGAGCGCACAAGTGTTCTGTCTTGATCTTTCGATACCTGTACAAGGCACTGAATGATTCGACAGTTGGCTGTTTGTTCTTTGAGTGATGTTGCGCTCCATACGGTCTTCGGTAGTCAAATCGTCACCCATCGCGAAAGCTGCTCCGTCAGAATCGATGTTGTGAAATGCCGGACAAATTCCTCTGCACTCAAGTTCTGACGACCGCAATCTCTTGCACCTTTCCGCAGGGAATTCGGTGCCGTTGCACAAGAACAGGCTTTGGCTTGTGGTGACAGGCATGGTCAAACTTGGCGCTGTTTCGGTGCACGGAGATGAACTCCTGCTCGGCCTTGCCGGACCGCATGAAACCTTCGGGGAGCCGTTGAGCACCGTTCAGGCCTATGAAGCCGTGACCCTCACCGATTGCGAGCTGGTGTGCATGACCATGGGTGAGGTGCGGGACTCTCCAGACCTCGCTCATGATTTCTTGGGTGCGGTTGTGATGCGTCACCGTCAAGCCGAGCACCTGTTGTCTCTTCTGGGATTGCGGCGTGTTGAGGAGCGGGTGAAAGGCTTCCTTGAACTGCTTGCCCAGGACTATGGCCAACCCTGCGATCAGGGTCTGCGTCTGAATCTCCGCCTCACCCATCAGGAGATGGCCAGCGCCCTCAGCACCACCCGCGTGACCGTGACCAGGGTGATCGGTCTTCTCAGGGATGAGGGTTGGCTGAAGATCGATGGCCAGCGTCATCTGGTGCTGACCCATCTCCCCTGCAAATAAGACTGAGTGAGATCCGTCCCTGCATCCGATCAACGATGCCTGAGCGATCCGCACAAAAAAGCCCTCTCAGGAGAGAGGGCTTCGCTGAAGGATTGGACTCTGACATCGGAGCGGCGGGATTTGAACCCACGACCCCTACTACCCCAAAGTAGTGCGCTACCAAGCTGCGCCACGCCCCGATGGCAGATGCAAGCTATCACAAGGCATTCCCGCTCTTCGTGTGCCGCTTGATCCGGGTCAGCAACCGCGCTGTGAGTCGGTCGCGGTTCTCACCTGCATACCCCCAGAGCCGTAGTTGTCTGCTCAGCTCTCGCAGCGCTGAGAGATTCATCGATGCCAGCTGAAGTTCAGGCAATGTTCTCCAGGCTCTCGAGGCCATGGGCAGGTTGGATCGACTCCTGCCGTCTCCCAGGTTGAGCGTTCCATCCGCAATCCATTCGGGAATCAGCACCACCAGCACGGCGATGAGCCCATACAGCTCAACCAACCCCCTCGGCAGTGGATGCAGGCGTCGGGGGCGCGGCGGCTCAGGAGTGGTGGGCACGGAGCGCGAGAAGTCCAATCATGTCCAACCATGCCAGGTCTCCAGGATCAGAGGCGGCTCAGTGGTCAGATCGCCAGGGTTCCCCCTGAGGATGGCTCAGCGACCTCAGCCGGAGGGGACTCCCGCCAGAGGAAACGTCGCTCCTGATCATTGCCGGGCCGCAGTGCAAAGGCCAGGGCGAACACCAGAATCACCGTCAAGAGGATGACGGCGATGGCAACCCGGTCAGGAAGTGCGTCGTTCATGTCTTCAGCTGGATCGGGGCGTTGTCACCACGCAGCACGCAATGGCTGATACTCCAGTCGTAGTGCGACCAAACCTGATCCGGCAAGCGGTACTGGGCACCCTCGAAGGTCCCCAGCCTCAGACCCGACGGCATCGCTGAGCAGTAGGGCCGGCTGCCTGGCCTGGCCAGGTACTGCTGGTGGTAGCTCTCAGCGAAATGGAACGTCTGGTCGGCGGAGATCTCCGTTGTGATGGTGTCGCGTCCGGCTTCGGTCAGGGCATGTTGATACGACTCCCTGCTGGCGAGAGCCAGCTCCATCTGGCGCGGGGTCGTGGTGTAGATCGCAGACCGGTACTGGCTGCCTCGGTCATTGCCCTGGCGATCGCCCTGGGTTGGATCGTGACACTCCCAGAACAGCTTGAGCAGATCGCTCACGTCAGTGGCCGGAGTGCTCCAGACCACGCGCACCACCTCGGTGTGCCCAGTGCGTCCGCTGCAGACCTGTTCATAGCTCGGAGCGGCTGTCTGGCCTCCGGCGTAGCCAACGGCCGTGGACACGACGCCGGGCAGGCGCCAAAAGCCTTTCTCCGCACCCCAGAAGCATCCGCAACCGAACAGGATCTCTTCCTGGTCGTCCATCAAAGGGGCGTGCAGTGGGGTGCCGAGCACCACATGACGGTCGTCAGCTTTGCCGTCTGATGGGCTTTGCTGAGACCCCGTCAGCCAGTTGGGCAGCATGGCATCGATGTTGCAGCGGCAACCCTAGGCAGATGTCACGGGATCCAGACGGATGTGATTGAGCAGGGTCGTGACGAACGCGAACAGCAGAAAGGGCAGGCTGAGCACAAGAATGAGTCCCACTCCGACCAGAGCGAACAGAGGTCGCGACGAGCCCATGAGGGCCAGGCCGGCTGCCAGGCTCACGAAGATCACTGCCATCCAGGCCAGGATCTGGCCGTAAATGTCTCCAAAGGTGAGGGTGCAGCGGATCGTGAAGGGTGTGCCTGACGACATGGTTCGGAGCCGTTGATTCCAGCTAAGCCGAGGCGACATCGTTTGTCTCCTCTTCATTGCGCAAGCGTTGCGTCAGGCGACTGATTCCAGACGTTCAGCGGCCTGTTCACGCTCCCAGAGACTCCGGTACAGCCCGTTCTGCTGGATCAGTTCCGAGTGGTGGCCCTGCTGAACCAACCGCCCCTGTTCCAGCACCAGGATGCGATCGCAGGCTGCTGCTGCCGACAACTGGTGGCTGATCATCACGATGGTTCTCTGGGTCTGGCGTCGCACCGAGGCGAGGATCTCCGCGGCCGTGTTGTTGTCCACGCTGGCCAGAGCGTCATCGAGCACCAGAACAGGTGCTTTCATCAGCAGTGCCCGCCCGAGGGCGGTGCGTTGCCTCTGGCCGCCACTGAGGGTGATGCCTCGCTCGCCGACCAGCGTGTTCATTCCATCCGGAAACCCTCGGACGTCGCCGAGAAGTCGTGCCTGTTCAGCAGCCGCTTCCACGCGTGCAAGCGGCGCATCGGGCTCGCCGTAGCGGAGATTGTCGGCGAGGCTGCTGGTGAACAGGTAGCCCTCCTGAGGAACAAGAGCAATCTGTTCACGAAGCTGATCCAATCGCAGGCAGGTGAGGTCGTGCCCATCGAGGAACAGCTGGCCTCCGGGCACCTCCACCATCCGCCCCAGAGCCCTGGCCAGAGTGGTTTTCCCGCAGCCGATCGGACCAACGACGGCCACCAGTTCACCCGGACGAATGTGAAAGCTGAGGCCGTTCAGCGTGTCTGAATCGCTTCCGTCGTAACGGATGCGAAGGTTGCGGGCCTCCAGTTCCCCACGCACCGGCAGGTCCAGCTGCTGGGGCTGGCTTGGATTGCGGATCATCGGTCGTCGGGAGAGCAGTTCCTCGACACGTTCGAGGCTCACCTGTCCGGTCTGGAAGGTGTTCAGTGTGAAGCCCAGCAAGGCTGTCGGGAAGACAAGCCTTTCGACGTAGAGAATCAAGGCCACAAGGCCACCGATTGAGAGGGTCCCCTGCTGAAGCTGTCCGCTGCCGAGGGCCAGCAGCAGAAGCAACGAAATGGAGGAGATCCCCTCGAGCAGAGGGAACAGCGTGCTTCGGGTTCGCGCCAGCTGAATCGCTGAATCCCGGTAGCCGCGATTTCGGCTGCTGAACGCGTCCAGCTCCTGCTTCTCCTGGCTGTAGATCTTGATCGCAGCAATCCCGGAGAGATCCTCCTGAATCAGCTCGCTGAGGTCTGCAAGCGCTTCCTGCTGGCGACGCTGCTGACGCATCATCCGACCGCCAAACAGTCGAACCGCGCCAAGCATCAAGGGGTAGAGAGCGATTGCCGCAAGTGTCAGCCAGGGGTCAATCGCCAGCATCGCCGGCAGCGTGAAGGCGTAGGCCAGCACGGTGTTGGTGAGGCTCAGAACCGCGAACCCAAGCAGACGACGCACGTTTTCCACATCGCTTGTGGCGCGGCTGATCACTTCGCCGCTGCCCATCTGCTGAATCCATCCAGGCTCCTGCTGGAGCATCTGGTCAAACAGTTTCTGGCGCAGTTCCACTTCCACCTGTCGGCCGACACCGAACACCAGTTGTCGAGAGATCAGCCTCACCACGGCCATGGCCGTGGCAAGCAGCACGATCCAGGCCGCCTGTGTCAGGACATCGCTGAAGGCAAACCCCCCCTGGAGGTCATCGATCACCCGGCGAACCTCCAGCGGGATGGTGACACTGAGGATGTTCACCACCACGAGGGCAATCGCTCCCAGCAGCACAGCGCGCCGATGGGGCTTCAGGTAACGGCCGATGAGATCGACGCGGAAAGCGGCCATCGCAGATCCTGAACAGCCAACAACCTAGGCATTGGGCCGTTGCTCACGGCGGCGGCAGCAGCAGGAGAGCTTTTCGGCTGACAAGTCGATCGATTCCAAATCTCGACGAACTGGCCATCCCCTTCTTTTTAAGGGATAGTGTTGATGTCCCCATCACCCGGCCCGGAGTGCGTCTGCACCCGGGCTTTTTTCTGCCCGTCGATCATTCAGGCTCCCGGCCTCACTTTCCCATGGACTCTTCGCTCGTTTCCTGGCCACAGACATTGGAGCATCTGCTCAACGGCGGGGTGCTGAGCCCCGATGAGGCAGCTGCTCTGATGACGGCCTGGCTCTCTGAGGAACTCAGTCCCGTCCAGACGGGGGCATTTCTCGCGGCGCTGCGTGCCCGCGGTGTGAACGGTGGCGAGCTCGGTGCGATGGCCGCTGTGCTGCGTGAAGCATGCCCCCTGCCAGGGGCCCGTCCTCAGCTGCCGCTGGTGGACACCTGCGGGACGGGGGGGGACGGCGCCAACACGTTCAACATCTCAACCGCCGTGGCCTTTGTGGCGGCGGCCTGCGGCGCCCATGTGGCAAAGCACGGCAATCGAAGTGCCAGCGGCAAGGTCGGATCAGCGGATGTGCTCGAAGGGCTCGGCCTGTGTCTCAAGGCGCCGGCCACTCAGGTGGTGGAGGCACTGCCAAGGGCGGGTGTGACATTCCTGTTCGCACCCGCCTGGCATCCAGCGCTGGTGAATCTTGCCCCCCTGCGTCGCAGTCTGGGGGTGCGCACGGTGTTCAACCTGCTTGGCCCCCTGGTCAATCCCCTCCGCCCCGACGGTCAGGTGCTGGGGGTCGCCACGGAGGATCTGCTCGATCCGATGGCGGAGGCCCTGAGGAGTCTTGGCCAGGAGCGTGCGGTGGTTGTGCACGGAGCGGGTGGATTGGACGAAGCCTCCCTGGCTGGGCCCAATCAGGTGCGGATTCTCGATCAGGGCGCTGTTCGGAGCGACTGCATCGCCCCTGAAGACCTCGGTCTTCAGTCGGCGCCGCTTGACGACTTGCGTGGTGGAGATCTGCAATGCAATCAGACCATCCTCAGCGATCTGCTGCAGGGCCGTGGAACCCGGGCACAGGCGGATGTGGTCGCCTTCAACTGTGCGCTTGTGCTGTGGGTTGCCGGTGTGGAGACGGATCTCAAAGCAGGCGCCGCCCAGGCACTGACTGCCCTGCATGAGGGTCTCGCCTGGGAAAGACTCGAGCAGCTGCGCAAGGGCCTGACACCCGCCGAGGGAGGATGAACGAGCAAGCGTCGTTCAAAGGATTCGTCTGCTGATGTCTGCTGCTGCTGCAAAGAAGCCGGCATTGCTGGTGCTGGCCGATGGCACGGTGTTCACGGGACTGGCCTGTGGTGCAGCCGGCAGCGTGATCGGAGAGGTGGTGTTCAACACCGGGATGACGGGTTATCAGGAGGTGATGACGGATCCCAGCTATTCGGGACAGCTGGTGACATTCACCTACCCGGAGCTGGGCAACACCGGGGTCAACCCTGACGATCAGGAGGCCGACAAGGCCCATGCACGAGGCGTGATCGCTCGTCAGATCTCCCCGGTGTCCAGCAACTGGCGTTCCAGTCAGCCCCTTCAGGAGTGGTTGGAGTCCCATGGTGTGGTGGGGATTCATGGCATCGATACCCGAGCTCTGGTGCGCCACCTGCGTGAGACCGGCGCCATGAACGGCGTGATCAGTTCTGACGGACGCTCCCCCGCGGAACTGCTGGAACTCGTGCGTTCAGCCCCGTCCATGGAAGGGCTGAATCTGGCGGATCAGGTGTCCACAAGCCGCCCCTACACGTGGCGAACCCCCTGCACGGTTGACTTTGACCGACGGCTGCAGGCAGGACGACCACAGACGCCTTACCGCGTGGTGGCCATCGACTTCGGAATCAAGCGAGCCATCCTCGACCGCCTGGTTGGCCATGGCTGTGATGTGACCGTGATGCCGGCGTCGACCGATCTGGAGACCGTGTTGGCGCATCGGCCTGAGGGTGTCTTTCTCTCCAACGGGCCGGGGGATCCTGCGGCAGTGAGTCATGGAATCGAGCTGGCACGAGGTCTCTTGGAGCAGAGGGATCTCCCCCTGTTCGGCATCTGCCTCGGACATCAGATGCTCGGTCTGGCCATGGGGGGCACCACCTTCAAACTGGGTTACGGCCACAGGGGTCTCAATCACCCATGCGGAACCACTGGGCAGGTGGAGATCACCAGCCAGAACCACGGTTTCGCCCTGGATTCCGCAAGTCTTCCCGCCGATCGCGTTGAAGTGACGCATCTCAATCTCAACGATCGCACCGTGGCGGCGATGGCCCATCGGCAACAGCCGGTTTTCGGCGTGCAGTACCACCCTGAAGCCAGTCCTGGGCCCCATGACGCCGACCATCACTTCGCGCGTTTCGCTGCGCTGATGTCAGATCGACGTTGAAGCGTGGTGCGTGTTGTGATGCATCACTACACTTCGCACGATGCAACGCCGGGGGTCTGGTCCCATCACTGAACTGCAGCGACTGACGGTTTCGCTTCGTGGCGGCTTTGAGCAGAAGGATGGCTGCCTGGTGTTTCACTTCACCGGTCAGTTGGACGCCTACTCCGAGAAGCAGTTCATCACCTATGTGGTGGATGTTCTTCAGGCCAACGGCTCTCCGATTGTCCTGGATCTGAGCAAGGTTGACTTTCTTGATTCCTCCGGGCTCGGAGCCCTGGTGCAGCTCGCCAAGCAATGCAACGACGCGAAGCGCAGCTTTGTTGTTGTGGGCAACGCCAGGGTCACCCAGACGGTGAAACTGGTGCGTCTTGAATCATTCCTTCATCTGGTGAACGATTTGGAGACAGCCTTCACCCAGCTGGCTGCTTGAGCGACTGGATTCGGCTTCAGCAGTCCCTGCCGGCGGGAGCGACGGATCTCGGGCCCCTGCAGCTTGCTTGGCTCGGTGATGCGGTCTGGGAGTTGCATCAGCGCCTGCGTCATTGCCGTCAGGCCGGCCGATCCAAGGATCTGCACCGTGCGGTGGTGAAGGTGGTTCGTGCCGATGCGCAGGCGACTGCCCTTCAACGGCTGGAACCCTGGCTCACTGAGGAGGAAAAGGACTGGGTGCGTCGCGGGCGCAACCGGGCTGGACGTGGTCCGCGTGGGGCTGATCCCGCCGCCTATGGGAAGGCCACGGGGTTTGAGACAATGGTTGGCTGGCTCTTTCTGCAGAATCCGGCGCGGCTTGCCCAGCTTCTGGATCGACTTGAGGAGACCGAATCAGCCCTGTCATAACCAACGTTTCCATGAGCTCCCGCTTTGACCGCCGCCCGCCCCGCCCGTCTCGTGGTGGGGAGCCCGGTGGAGGCCGCCCATCCCGCGGGGGGCCTCGCGGTCGTCGTCCTCGCAGGGATGGCGGACCGGCCGGTCCCCGTGGCCGCGAGGCTGATGACACGCGTTCCGAGTCGCCCTGGCGAGGATCCCGTGATGGGGAGTTCCGGGGGGCGAGAGGTCCGTCCAGGGGCGGGGCCTTTCGTGGGTCATCCAGAGATGGAGCCAGGCCATCCGGCCGGGGCGACCGTCAAGACCGCCGTGTCGGTGAGCGTCGATCCGAGACCAGCCGTTTCGATGACAGGCGTCCTGATCATCGGCGCGCGGATGATCGTCGCTTCCCCGACCGTCGCGTGTCCGATCGCCGACCGGGAGGCCGTCGCTTCGATGATGGTGATGCGCGCAACAGCCGGTCTGGCCGCTCCGCGCAGACCGACCGTCGATTTGACGATCAGCCCCGCGGTGAAGCGAGTTCCCATGGCGCCGAACCCGTTGCCGATGACCTGCT
>Ga0160422_10000719_pt1 | contig 20315 bp, 17 predicted proteins | sample Fk160mmetaG_FD_108192 | JGI IMG/M metagenome (GOLD analysis project Ga0160422, IMG submission 108192) | Marine microbial communities from the Central Pacific Ocean - Fk160115 60m metaG | ecosystem: Environmental > Aquatic > Marine > Oceanic > Photic zone | place: The Central Pacific Ocean... | reverse complement strand
TATGAGTGAAAAAAAATATTCAAAAAAACATGAATGGGTAGAGCTTGAAGGTGATGTTGCAACAGTAGGAATAACTGCTCACGCAGCAAAACAGCTTGGTGATATTGTATTTACAGAGGTACCCGATAAAGGCAAGAAAATTGAAGCTGGTAATGAGGCTGCAGTTGTTGAGTCTGTTAAAGCAGCAAGTGATGTTTATTCTCCAATTGGTGGAGAAGTTGTTGAGACAAATAGTTCAATTGTATCTGACCCATCATTAGTTAATAAGGACCCAGAAAATGCTGGTTGGTTTTTTAAAATTAAAGTAACAAATAAAAGCGAAGTTGATACATTAATGAATAAAAATGATTATGAAAAGTATGCTACGGAGAACCCAAATTAATGAGTGATAATAGATCAATAGAATTTATACAAAGACATATTGGTCCTTCTGAAGACGACCAAAATAAAATGTTGTCTTATCTAGGTCATTCATCTATGGAAGAATTTATAAACAAGATTGTTCCTCAGAAAATTATAGAAACAAAAAATTTAAAACTAAATTCATCTGTATCTGAAAACGATGCTTTAACGAAATTAAAATCTATAGCAAAGCAAAATAAAGTGTTTAAAAGCTATATTGGAATGGGATACTACGGCACATATACGCCAAATGTAATTCTTAGAAATATATTAGAAAATCCAGGTTGGTATACGGCTTATACTCCTTATCAACCAGAAGTCGCCCAAGGAAGATTAGAAATGTTATTGAATTTTCAACAAATGGTTATTGATTTGACTAAAATGGATATTGCTAACGCTTCTTTACTAGATGAAAGTACGGCTGCGGCTGAGGCGGTGGCATTGTGCCAAAGAATTGATAAAAATAAATTGAACACAATATTCATATCAGAAAATTGTAACCCACAAACAATTGATGTTGTTAAAACCAGAGCAGAACCTTTTGGTTTAAGAGTAATTATAGATAAAGATCAAAATATAAAAAAAATCGATAACGATTTATTATGCGCAATATTTCAATATCCTAACACTTACGGTCAAATAGAAAATGTAGACCAATATATAAATCACACTCATGACAAAAAGGGTAAAGCAATAATAGTTACTGACCTTCTTGCTTTGACATGTTTGAAGCCTCCTGGTGAGATGGACGCAGACATAGTTGTAGGAAATTCGCAAAGGTTTGGAATTCCCATGGGCTATGGCGGCCCACACGCAGCTTTTTTTGCAACAAAAGACGAATTTAAAAGAGCAATGCCGGGAAGAATTATTGGAGTATCAATTGATAGAAATAAAGATCAGGCACTCAGAATGGCCTTACAAACTAGAGAGCAACATATCAGAAGAGAAAAGGCTACAAGTAATATATGTACAGCTCAAGCCTTACTTTCAATAATGGCGGCCGCGTACGGTATTTATCATGGGCCGAAAGGAATATTGCATATTGGACAACGTACAACTAAATTTGCAAATTTATTTTATAATAATATCAAGAAGAAATTTAACGTTTTATCAGATAATTTTTTTGACACAGTAACAATTATTACTGGTAAGAAAACTAAAGCACTTACAAAGCAAGCACAAAAAAATCAAATTAATTTAAGAGAAATTGACAAAAATTCTGTATCTGTTTCTTTTGACGAGACTACTACAGTTGAAGATTTAAACTTACTATTAAAAGTTTTTGGAATTAAATCTAAAATAAATAATTTAAAAAAAGCTAATATAAATTCTATTCCAGATGCTCTAAAACGATCATCTAAATTTTTAACACATAAAATTTTTAACAGTTTTCATTCAGAAACAGAAATGTTAAGATATTTAAAATCATTAGAAGACAAGGACATCGCACTTAATAGATCAATGATAGCACTTGGGTCTTGTACGATGAAACTAAATGCAGTAGCTGAAATGATACCTGTAACTTGGCCTGAATTTGGATCAATCCATCCTTTCGCTCCTGTCGAACAAGCCAAAGGTTATACGCTAATGTTTGATGATCTTAAAAAAATGTTAGCAGAGATAACAGGTTTTCCAGGAATATCTTTGCAACCAAACGCTGGCGCCCAAGGTGAGTATGCTGGATTAATGGTTATTAGAAAATATCATATAGAAAGAAAGAATAAAAATCGGGATGTTTGTTTAATTCCTAGTTCGGCACATGGAACTAATCCAGCAAGTGCACAAATGGCTGGAATGAAAGTAGTAGTTATTAATTGTGACAATGAGGGTAATGTAGATTTAAATGATTTAACCAAAAAAGCTGAAGAGCATTCTAAAAATTTAGCTGCTTTAATGGTAACTTACCCTTCAACCCATGGTGTTTTTGAAGAGCACATCAAAGAAATTTGCGCTGTTATTCATAAACACGGAGGACAAGTTTACATGGATGGTGCAAACTTAAATGCATTAGTAGGACTTGCTAAACCTGGAAAATTTGGACCTGATGTTTGTCACATGAATTTACATAAAACCTTTTGTATACCGCATGGTGGAGGAGGTCCGGGTATGGGTCCAATAGGTGTAGCAAAGCATCTAAAACCATTTTTACCAAATCATAAAGTAATTAAAAAAGGTTCAGGACCGAGCACTGGAATGGGCGCTGTTTCAGCGGCTCCATGGGGAAGTGCAAGTATTTTACCTATTTCCTGGATGTATATTAACATGATGGGAGCCATAGGTTTAAGAAAAGCAACGGAAGTTGCCATTTTAAATGCAAATTACGTTTCAAAAAAATTAGAGGGTTCTTATAAAACTTTATATAAAGGAAAAAATGATCTAGTTGCGCATGAGTGTATTATTGATTTTAGACCGATAAAAGCGGAATCCGGTATCTCAGAAGAAGATATTGCAAAAAGGATGATTGATTATGGTTTTCATGCACCAACAATGTCTTGGCCAGTTGCTGGAACACTCATGATAGAGCCAACTGAAAGCGAAGGACTTGCTGAGCTCGATAGATTTTGTAGCGCCATGATAAATATAAAAAAAGAAATAACAATGGTTCAAAATAATGTTTTTGATAAAGAGGATAACCCATTAAAAAATGCACCACATACAAATTTGGAATTATCCTCGGACTCATGGATACACAAATATACACGTGAGCAAGCAGCATTTCCTTTAAAGTATTTAAAAGCTAACAAGTTTTGGTCGCCTGTTGCACGCGTAGATAATGTGCATGGAGATAGAAACTTGGTTTGCTCTTGTCCATCTTTAGAAAGTTATAGAGATGAAGAAGCTGCTTAATGAAAGCTGAGCTGCTATATAATCCCGGCAATACTATCTGCGACTTCCTTGAAATTAAAAATGATCATAAATTTATTTTAAGACTATTTATAAATCTTGTTTATTATGGTCATTTATTAGGGGCGATAACTTTATTTATTGTTAGATCAAATATAATTTTGTGATCAAAAGATATCGAAGTTTATTTATAATTATATTTATTACTTTGTGCTGTTCTTATGCTTCTGGATTAGTAACTAGAAATAATTCAGAAACATGGTACGCATCATTAACAAAGTCTAGTTTATCCCCACCTAATTGGGTTTTTGGGCCTGTTTGGGTCACATTATATATTTTAATGAGTATTGCAGTTTGGGGTGTTTATGACAAACTAAAATATATTAAAACTGAAGACGCAGATCATATTATAAAGCTTTATTATTTGCATCTATTAATAAACATTAGTTGGCCAATTATTTTTTTTGAATTTCAATTAATTTTATTGGGATTTCTGAACATCATACTGTTATTGATTTTTATTTTTTATTTGATGAAATTATATATTAAAGTTTTATACAGATCATTTATTTTAATGGTTCCATATTTTTTATGGGTTTGTTTCGCTGGATATTTAAATTTTGAAATTTTTAGACTTAATTAGTTCTATTAACTATAAATTTGGATAGATCCTGTAATTTTTTTACTAAATTATTATTTGCAAACATATTAAGCGAGTCCGATGATACGTTTGAAAAATAATCTGCTCTTTTTTTACAGTCCTCTAAAATTTTATATTTTCTTAAATTCTCTAACACAAAATAAAATTCCTCCTCTGTTCTGTCTTTTTTCAAAAAAAGATTTATAAGTTTATCTTTTTCTTTACCTATTGACTTTTGAAAAAGTAAAATTATTGGTAAAGTCAGCTTACCTTCTTTAAAATCATTTCCTATTTTCTTACCAAATATTTTTTCCTTTGATGAATAATCTAAAATATCATCGGTAATTTGAAAGCAAATTCCTAAATTTCTTCCATATGACTCTAGCGCTTCTTTTTCCTTGTTAGATCTACTATTTATACATCCACCAATTCTCATTGAGGCGCCAAAAAGAGAAGAGGTTTTTGCGGTAATGATATCAATGTAGTTTTTTTCAACCATATCAACCTGTTTTTCAAATTGTAGCTGCAGAATTTCACCCTGGGCTATTTCAGATGAAACCGATGAAAGTAGTTTAAGGACTTCTTGTGAACCATCATCTACCATCATTTGAAAACATCGGCTTAATAAATAATCTCCTGCTAATATAGATGTTTTATTTCCCCATATAGAATTAGTTGTCTTGAAACCTCTTCTAGTTTCACTTTTATCAATAACATCATCGTGTAGAAGGGTAGCATTGTGTATTAATTCTACACAAGCTGCTAAATTAATATGACGTTTTCCCTTGTAATCAAATATCGCTGAGGAAGAAATTGCTAATAGAGGTCTTATTCGTTTCCCACCAGTTTTCATTAAATGTGAGGACATTTTGCCTATAAGATCTACATGACTTGAAAGTTTAGATGAAATGAGACTATCTACTTCTTTTAATTCTAGTTGAAATAGGTCTTTTATCTCTAAAAAAGGATTTGAGTCTACGTCTTTGAGGCGGATAACATTTGAAAACATGTTTTTTTTTAACGTATTTATTGGTTATTTGTTATTAATCAAATGACGCACCTATTAGCAAAAAACAAACATTACCTTTACGTTTTCGATATAAATTAATAAAAAGATTCTAATTATGATTTTTAGTAAAAAACCTGTGGTTGCACACATAAGATTAAAAGGAGTAATAGGAAACGTTGGAAGATTTCAACAAGGCTTAAGTTTGGCTTCAAATGAGGCAATTATAAAAAAAGCATTCGAAACTAAAAAATTGTCAGCCGTGGCTATTTCTATCAATTCCCCGGGCGGATCTCCTGTTCAATCAAAATTAATTTATTCATTAATTAGAAGGTTGGCAAAAGAAAAAAAAGTTAAAGTTTTTACTTTTGCTGAAGACGTAGCAGCATCAGGCGGCTATATGCTTGCATGTGCTGGCGATGAAATTTATGCAAATTCGAGTTCAATTGTAGGCTCAATTGGAGTTATATACGCTGCCTTTGGTTTAAATGAACTAATTAAAAAAATTGGAGTTGAGAGAAGAGTTTATACAGCTGGTAAAAGCAAAAGTACTTTGGACCCTTTTAAAGAGGAAAAACCAGAAGATGTTGAAAGGTTAAAAAGAATTCAAGAAGATCTTCACAAACAATTTATAGAACTGGTTAAATCAAGCAGGAAAGATAAAATAAAACATATGAAAGATGATGATTTATTTACTGGAGAATTTTGGTCAGGCGAAAAATCAAAGGATCTTGGATTAATCGATGGTATTGGTGACATGACAGAAACAATTCAAGAAAAATTTGGAAAAAAAGTAAAAATAAAAAATTTTGATAAACCAGAAAGTTGGCTAAAGAGAAGACTATCCTCAAATTTGAGCAATGATATAATAAATATATCATGTGAGCTAGAATCTAGATATTTGTGGAATAAATATGGTTTATAATGATAAAAAAAAAAAATAAATCCATTAAACAAAAAAAAAGTTCAAAAAATAAATATCTTACGTTTCAAGAAATAATATTTAGCCTTCAAAATTTCTGGTCTAAGCAGGGTTGTGTAATTCTCCAACCTTACGATTTAGAAGTCGGCGCGGGAACTTTTCATCCAGCAACATCTTTAAGATCTTTAGGACCTGATCCATGGAAAACAGCTTACGTTCAACCTTCGAGACGGCCGACAGATGGAAGGTATGGAGAAAATCCAAATAGACTTCAACATTATTATCAATTTCAAGTTTTAATAAAACCATCTCCAAAAGACATACAAAAACTTTATCTTAAAAGCCTAAGTGCTTTAGGAATAATTTATAAAAATCATGATATTAGGTTCGTAGAGGATGATTGGGAAAGTCCAACACTTGGAGCATCAGGATTAGGATGGGAAGTTTGGTGTGATGGAATGGAAATTACTCAATTTACTTATTTTCAACAAATGGCAGGTTATGAATGTAAACCTGTATCTGCAGAAATTACTTATGGTTTAGAAAGAATATGTATGTTTATTCAATCAAAAGATAGTGTCTATGATTTGGATTGGAATAATCAGGGTGTAAAGTATAGAGATGTGTTTTTAAGATGTGAAAAAGAATATTCAGCATACAATTTTGAACATGCAAATACAGAATTACTTTTCCAAACATTTAAGGGAGTAGAAATTGAATGCAATAATCTTTATGAAAAACAACTTTGTTTACCTGCATATGATCAATGTTTAAAAGCAAGTCATATTTTTAATCTTTTAGACGCAAGAGGAGTAATAAGTGTTTCAGAAAGGGCTAATTACATAAACAGAATTAGATCTTTGACTAAAAAATGTGGTGAACTTTGGTTAGAACAACCTAAATGAGATATAATTTTTTTTTAGAAATTTATTCTGAAGAAATACCCTATTTGTTACAAGTAAGCGCTAGAGATCAATTATTAAAATTAGCTGAAAAAGATTTTAGGGAAAACAATATAGACTTCAGAAATCTAAAATGTTTATCTACGCCCAAGAGGTTAGTGCTTTTAGCAGAAGAAATGTCATCTAAAATTTTAATACCTAGTAAATTAATAAAAGGCCCGAGAGTTGGTTGTAAAGAGGAAGCTTTAGCCGGTTTTATGAAATCTCAATCGTTAATTAAAAATGATCTTTTTGAACAGGATACTGAAAAAGGAAAATTTTATTTTTTTAAATCGCAAAAAAAAGATATAGATACCAAAGAAGTATTACAATCTCTATTAGGTGAATTTTTATCAAGAATACAATGGAAGAAATCAATGAAATGGGGATCATATGATTGTTACTGGGGCAGACCGATAATTTCTTTAGCTTGTATGTTAGACGAGTATGTTGTTAATTTTAGTTATAATCACCTAGTATCTAAAAACATTATTTATTTGAATGGTCCTTACGATGATAAAGAGTTTAAGATAAAAAATTCTTTACATTATTTAGAAACTTTAAAAAAAAATAACATTATATTAGATCATGACGAAAGAAAAAAAATTATATCAGAAAATTTAAAAAAATTTTTATTGAAAAATGGTTGTCACGAAGACTTAAATAATAAATTGTTAGATGAAGTAACAAATCTTGTTGAACAACCATATGTTATTAAAGGAAATTTTAAAAAAGATTTTTTGGATTTACCTTCCCAGTTATTAGACTTAACTATGCAATATCATCAGAAATATTTTACTATGAAGCTGAAAACCGACGATAAGCACATAAATTATTTTTTATTTGTTTCAAATAATAAGGATATAAATAATTTAATTTTAAGTGGAAACGAGAAGGTCTTACAAGCAAGATTATTTGATGCAAAATTTTTTTGGGACAAAAATAAAAAACAAAACCTAGTAAAACAAATATCTAAATTAAAAAAAATCACTTTTTTTCAAAAATTAGGCACAATGTATGATAGAACCCAAAGAATTAGACAGTTGTCTTCAATAATTGCAGATTTAGTAGATGCTAATAAAAGTGAGGCAGAAATTGCAGGATCTATTGCTAAAGCAGATTTAGTTTCTGATTTAGTTATAGAATTCCCGGAATTACAAGGAGTTATTGGAAGTCACTTCGCAACTCAGCAAGGTTTCAGCGAAGAAGTTTCAAATGCAATAAAAGATCATTATTTACCAATTGGACCCAAAGACAATGTACCAAGGTCTAAAGTAAGTATTTCAGTTGCCTTAGCTGACAAGATAGATGTAGTTTTGGGGTTTTATGGAATTAATGAAAAACCAACAAGCTCAAAAGATCCTTTTGCATTAAGAAGGAATGCATTGGGTATCATAAGAATACTTATAAAAAATAAAATAAGCTTATCTTTGAAAGAAATATTTAACAATGCAAAAAATTTATATAAAATTCAAAATATCAATTTGGTAAATGAAAATCTCACTCAAGATTTAAATATTTTTTTTCTGGAAAGACTTAAAATTATATTGAGAGATTTTAATTTTAGGTCGGATGTTATTAATTCTATATTGGAAGATGATGGGGTTGATGATATTTATAGAGTCTATAATAAAGTTAAAATCTTAGATAATTTATTAAAACAAAATAGTGGAAAGATTGTTACGAGTGTTTATAAAAGAGCAAAAAATATTATTGATCAAAATTCACAAGACGACATTTTTGGAAACCCAGATAAAATTTTGTTTGAACACCCTTCAGAAGATGAAATATTAATAAAAATAAACGAAATCAAAGATTACTTTACAACTCCTAGTCGATTAAGAGACTATAACAAATCTATTCAATTATTATCTGAAATAAAACCTTTAACAGATACTTTCTTTGATCAGGTAAAAGTGAATAACGAAAATCAACAACTTAAAAAAAATAGATTGGAATTATTATATTTGATGTGTAAAACTTTCGATAAATTTACTGATTTTTCTAAACTTGATGGAACGCAATGAGCACCTGGGTATATAATTTTGATAAAAAAATAAAAGGTGCACAATTTCCTTTAAAGAATCTTCTTGGAGGTAAGGGTGCTAACCTTTCTGAAATGATAAGAATAGGACTGCCGGTTCCCCCAGGGTTTACTATTACTACCGAGGCATGTAATGAATTTTATAAAAGCAAACAAAAATATCCAAAGAGTTTAGAAAAACAAGTAAAATCTTCAATTAAAAATATAGAAACAAAACTAAAAAAAAATTTTGGTGATGAAAAAAATCCCTTACTTCTATCTGTAAGATCAGGAGCAAGAGTATCAATGCCAGGAATGATGGATACAGTTTTAAATTTAGGTTTAAATGATAAGACTGTTCAAGGTTTGCACATTAAAACAAAAAATGAAAAATTTGCATATGATAGTTATAGACGATTTATTCAGATGTATAGCAGTGTTGTGCTTGGAATTGATCATCATAACTTTGAAGATTTGATAGAAAAGTATAAACTTACAAAAGGTGTTGTTTTAGATACAGAACTAGAAGGATCTGATTGGAAAGAATTAATTTTAAATTTTAGGGAAATAATAAAAAAACACACTAAAAAAGATTTCCCTCAAAATGTATATGAGCAATTATGGGGTGCAATTGGAGCAGTATTTTTGTCGTGGAAAAACCAAAGAGCGAAAACCTATAGAAAATTAAATAATATTCCAGAGGAGTGGGGAACTGCTGTTAATATACAATCGATGGTGTTTGGAAATATGGGAAATGATTGCGCAACTGGTGTAGCATTTACTCGTAATCCTTCAACAGGTGATAAAAATTTTTATGGCGAATATTTAATTAATGCCCAAGGCGAAGATGTTGTGGCTGGAATTAGAACACCGCAAAATATTACTTTAAAAGCTAGAAAAGAGTCAGGTGCAAATGAACCATCCATGGAAGAGTCTATGCCAAAAGTCTACCAACAACTGGTTAAAATTTATAAAAAATTAGAAAAGCATTATAAAGATATGCAAGATATTGAGTTTACAGTAGAAAATAATAAATTATGGATGTTGCAAACTAGATCAGGAAAAAGAACTGCTAAAGCTGCAATAAAAATTGCAGTTGACATGGTAAAAGAGAAATTAATTAAAAAAGATCAAGCCTTATTAAGAATTGACCCAAAGATACTTGATACTTTGTTACATCCTACATTAGACCCTAAAGCAGAAAAAAACATAATAGCAAAAGGATTGCCAGCCTCACCTGGTGCAGCCTCTGGAAAAGTGGTATTTACAGCTGATGAAGCTGAGGAATTAAAATCACAAAATCAAAAAGTAATTTTAGTCAGACAAGAAACATCCCCTGAAGACATTCATGGGATGAATGCTGCTGAAGGTATTTTAACATGTAGAGGTGGTATGACCAGTCATGCAGCTGTTGTTGCAAGAGGCATGGGTAAGCCATGCGTCTCAGGTGTTGGTACTATACAAATAGATTATGAAAGCAAAGAGTTCAGAGTTAATGATTTAGTTATTAAGGAAAATGATATAATAACAATCGATGGATCAACAGGCGAGGTAATAACAGGCGAGGTTGAAACTATAAAACCAGATATCTCAGGTGACTTTTCAACAATAATGTCTTGGGCAGATAATTTTAGAAAGCTTAAAGTTAGAACGAATGCAGAAACACCAATAGATACAAGGGTAGCAAGAGAATTTGGGGCTGAGGGAATAGGATTATGTAGGACTGAACATATGTTTTTTGATGAAGAGAGAATACTGTATGTTAGACAAATGATACTCTCTCAATCCCAGGAAGACAGAAATAAAGCACTAGAAAAAATATTACCTTTCCAAAAAAAAGACTTTACCGAAATTTTTAAAATTATGAATGGTTTACCAGTGACTGTTCGACTATTAGATCCACCACTTCACGAATTTTTACCAAAAAGTAAAAAAGAAATTTCTGCAGTAGCAAATGCACTTGAAATTACTGAAAAAGAAATAGAAAACAGAATTCAAGATTTGCATGAAGAAAATCCAATGTTAGGCCATAGAGGATGCAGGTTAGCAATTTCATTTCCTGAAATTTATGAAATGCAGTGCGAAGCTATATTTGAAGCTCTAATGGAATGTAAAAAACTGAAAATTAAACCCATTATACCTGAAATTATGATTCCACTTGTATCAACTTCAAAAGAATTAGAAATTTTGAAAAAGCTTGTTGATGAAAAAGCAAATGAAATTAGTAAAAAATATAATAAAAAAATAAAATATTTGGTTGGCACTATGATAGAACTTCCAAGGGCAGCCCTAAATGCAGAGGATATATCTAAATACGCAGATTTTTTTAGTTTTGGAACTAATGATTTAACTCAAACTACTTTAGGCATTAGTAGAGATGACTCTGGAAAATTTCTAGATGATTACGTAGATAATAATATTTTTAAAATTGATCCGTTTGTCAGTATAGATGTTTCAGGAGTTGGAAAATTGATTAAATATGCATGTAAAAATGCAAAAGCTAAAAAATCTAAAATAAAGCTTGGAATATGTGGAGAACATGGTGGTGATCCAGATTCAATAAAATTTTGTCAAGAAACAGGACTTCACTATGTGTCCTGTTCGCCATATAGAGTCCCTATTGCACGACTCGCTGCAGCTCAATCAAAAATTATACAAAACAAAAAAAGCTAATGCTTTATTTTGCTTATGGTTCTAATCTATCAGAACAAAACCGTATTAAAAATAATATTAATATTACAAAAGTTAAAAACTATAAGCTTAAGGGATACCGTATATGCTTTAGAAATCCATATGGTGACCCTGATATAGAAAAAACTTCTAAAGGTTTTGTTAATGGAGTTTTATTTAAGATTAATAGTTTTCAGGAGTTAAATCTTGATAGATATGAAAATTTTCCAAGTTATTATAAAAAAACTTATTTAAAGAAACCTAGTATAATGTTTTATGAAATGGTTAACAAAAATGATTATAGTCAACCAGATCAGAAAATAATGAAATATATACTTGCTGGATATGAAGAAAATAATTTATCGCTAATAAGTTTGAAGCGTCAACGAAAAATCAATATTTTTAATAGTATGTGTAATTGATCCAAGTGAAATTCTATCAACTTGAGTTTTTGCATAATTTAAAATATTTTTCTCATTTATATTTCCTGAAACTTCTGTCTCAATAAATTTTGGAATTATTTTAAGAGATTTTTTAACATTTTTAATACTCATATTATCTAGTAAGATTCTATCGATTTTAAGTGAAGATACCAGTTTGACTTGATTAAGATTGTCCGTTTCTACAGTAATTTTTTTTTTATTTTTATTCATTTTTATTAATTCATTTATTCTATCGACAAAAAATAATTTATCATAATGATTGTCTTTAACAAATATTTCATCTTCTAAATTAAACCGATTATTTGTTCCACCACCTATTGTTACGGCATATTTTTGTAAATACCTTAAACATGGTATGGTTTTTCTAGTACAACATATCTTAGACTTATATTTTCTACATTTAGAGATTATTCTATTTGTTTTTGTTGAAACCGCAGATAATATGCCAAGATAATTAAGCAAAATTCTTTCAATTTTAAGTATAGATTTAATACGTCCGTGTAAAATTAATACAATAGTATTTTTTTTTAATTTTTGACCATCTTTCTTTAAAATTTTTAATTTCAAAGAACTATCTGCTTTACTAATTATTTTCTTGATAACTGGAATTCCACATAGTATTGCATTTTCTTTAGAAATAATTTTTGCTTCTACTAAATTATTTTTGGCAAAAATAAATTTTGAAGTTATATCATTATTAGTAGCATCTTCTAATAAAGACAATTTGATTATTTTATCTAAATTTTTTAAAAATTTACTTTTTATCAATCTTTATCTACCTACTTCAATCATTTTTGTGATTGCTGCCTTTGCTTTTTTTGCAATTTCGTCTTTAATTTTAATCTCGTTTTTAAAATTTTTAAGACTATCTAAAATTTTTGGTAATTCAATTTTTTTCATATGAGGACATAAATTACATGGTTTAATAAAATTAATATTAGGATTTTCTACTTGAACATTATCACTCATTGAACATTCAGTTACTAAAAAAATGTTTTTTGCATTTGTATTTTTAACATGACTTATCATGGAGCTGGTTGAACCTGTAAAATCTGATGCAGCTATAACATCAGGTGGGCACTCTGGATGGGATACAACTTCTAAATCTTTGTACTTTGATTTTATTTCTAGTATATCTTTTTTACTAAATTTTTCATGAACTTCACATTTACCTTTCCAAGAAATTATTTTTACTTTTGTATTTAATGAAACGTACTTTGCTAAATATTCGTCCGGTAAAAAAATAACTTCTTCTACACCTAAAGACTCAACCACTTTAACAGCATTTGCAGATGTACAACAAATATCAGTTTCGGATTTAACATCTGCTGATGTATTAACGTATGTAACAACAGGTACACCTGGATATTTTTTTTTTAAATTTCTAACATCTTCTGCGGTTATAGATTCAGCCAATGAGCACCCCGCTCTCATATCAGGTATGAACACTTTCTTTTCGGGAGACATAATTTTAGCTGTTTCTGCCATGAAATGAACACCACACATTAAAATATTTTTTTCTTTAACTTTTGACCCTTTAATCGCAAGTCCTAAAGAATCTCCAACAACGTCAGCTATTCCATAAAAAATATCTGGTGTTTGATAGTTGTGTGCCAGTATTGTAAAGTTATTTTTTTTTTTAATTTTATTAATTTTAAAAATGTAAGGCGCCAAAATTGGCCATTCCAAATCTGGAATTGAATATTTTAACTTATCATAAATTTTAGCTGTTCCAGCTTTAACAATGTCATTAAAAACAAGATTCATATTTAAATATTATCAGATAATAATATAATTTAATTATATTATTGTCACATTTTTACAGATATATACTAAATTTTATGCGGTTATGCTGGAATTGGTAGACAGGCACGGTTGAGGGCCGTGTGGGTTTCCCGTGAGAGTTCGAGTCTCTCTAACCGCACCAATTAATTAATAACCATTTATAACCAATGTATCTTTTGAACCTCCACCTTTCGAGCTATTAACAATAGTGCTACCTTTTCTCAATGCAACTCTTGTTAAACCACCTGCAGTTACATACATTGTTTTACCGGATAAAACGAATGGCCTTAAATCAACATGCCTAGGATCAATACCGTCTTTTGAGATTGTAGGCACAGTTGATAAAATTTCTAAGGGTTGAGCTATATAATTGCTAGGATTATTTTTTATTTTTCTAATAAACTCATTAATTTCCTTTACCGGAGCTTTTGGACCTATCATGATACCACTCCCACCTGAACCATCAGTAGGTTTAACAACTAATTTTTTCATATTCTGAATAACATAATCTCTTTGTTTTTTATCGTTACATAGAAAGGTTTCAACCTGTCTTAAAATTGGTTGTTCATTTAAGTAATATGAAATAATTTTTTCCACATACGCATATACAGCTTTGTCATCAGCAAACCCTGTTCCTGGAGCATTTAATATACTAACATTACCTTTGATCCAGCATTTAAATAATCCCGGCACTCCCAATAAAGATTTTTTGTAGAAAACTTTTGGATCCAAAAAATTGTCATCAATTCTTCTATAAATGCAGTCTACCTTAAGTGGGCCTTTCACAGTTTTCATAAACACATTGTCATTTTTAACAAAAAGATCCTTTCCTTCTGCTAAAGCAATACCCATTTGTTCAGCAAGAAATGAATGCTCAAAATATGCCGAGTTATAAATTCCAGGTGTTAGAACAACCATGTGAGGATCTTTACTTTTTTTTGTAATACATTCGCGCATACAATTATATAATTTGTTTGTATATTGATGAATTGGAGACACTCTATAACGTGTAAAAAGTTCAGGGAATACGTCGTGCATAACCATACGATTTTCGAGCATATATGATACACCAGATGGCACTCTAAGGTTATCTTCAAGTACTAAATATTCTCCAAAAATATTTCTAATCAAATCAATTCCTGAGATGTTTGACCATACTTTAAATTTTGGTGAAAAATCTTTACATTCTTTTAAATAATATTTAGACTTAAAAACAATATCTTTTGGTATAATTTTATCTTTAAATATTTTGCCTTCATTGTAAACGTCGTCGATAAATAAGTTTAGCGCCTTAGCTCTTTGCATTAATCCTTTAGAAATTTTTATCCATTGAGACCTTGGTATAATTCTTGGAATAATATCTAATGGCCACTTTTTATCTTCAGCAATATTATTTGCAGCATAAACTCTAAAATTTATTCCTCTAGCACTTATGGTGCTTTGACAATTTTTTTCAATTTCTTGCAGTTTTTTATTACCGTATTTTTCAAGGATACTAGAAATTATCTTCGCATGCTTTCTCAATTTATTTGAGTCCGTAAAATATCCATCATAGGATGAGCTTGCATTATAATTTTTCCAAATTGAAGTCATTATAGTATTATTTTAATATTAATGAAATTAGACAAATGTTGAGTCATTATATCTGCTATGCTAAAAAAAGTTTGCATCTTAAAATAATTTCAATTAATTATCTTTCATGACTTATTGTATTGGTATTAAATCAAAGAATGGCCTTGTTTTTGCCTCTGACTCCAGAACTAATGCTGGCTTAGACAATGTTAATATATATTCTAAAATGCTTACTTATGATGTAGGAGATAGAACAATTATTATCGTAACATCTGGAAACTTGGGTACATCTCAAGCAGTATTTAAATCTATTCAAAAAGACCTTTCTGAAAATAAAAATGGTCAAAATTTAAATACTTGCAAAGATTTTGATCAAATTGCATCCTATATTGGATCGTTGAACGTCAAACATTCTTCACCTTTAGGAATTAATACAGATAATGTATTATTAGGCGCAACTTTCATTGTGGGGGGTCAGATTAAAGACCAACCAATGGAATTATTTTTAATTTATCCTCAAGGTAATTTTATCAAACCAGCAGACAGCAAACCTTTTTTAGTCATAGGTGAAATTAAGTATGGCAAACCTATTTTGGACAGAGTAATAACCCCTGATACATCAATAGGAGATGCCTCTAGATGTGCCCTGATCTCTATGGACTCGACATTACGAAGTGATTTGACTGTTGGCCCACCAATTGATTTTGCAGTTTATAAAAAAGATGAAAACAAAATTGCCTCAATAAAATGTTTTAATATAACTGACCCAGAATATACTGGGGTATGTAAAAAATGGTCTGAAGCTATTTATAAAGTATTCGACTCATTTCCAAGATTTGATTGGGAAAAATAAATTTACAGGTTCATCCAATCTTGTTTAATGATATTTATTTTAATTTTTTTTTCAGAATATAAAGGCTTATCGACGTATTGATCAAATTTTTCCATTTTAAACATTCCAAAAGATGGATTAGCACAAACTACTTTTCCAACAACATTGTTTTGATAGAAAATATTATCATTTAAATTTAAATTATTATGAGTTTTAATTTTAAATAATCTTTTTGTTATTTTATTTTTTAAGTTCATTCTTGCTGTATTTTCTTGTCCAATAAAACATCCTTTTTTAAAGCTTATGGCTTTCAATTCCTTTAAATTACACTCTAAAGAAAAGTATTTATCTTTTAAATTTTTTAAACAACCATCTACCATTCCCAAGTTATTTAACATCATATGATAATATGATTGATCTTGAAATTTTATTTTATTTTTACTTTTTTCACATATTAAATATGTGCCCATATTTTCTAATCTTGGATCCTCAAAACTAATTTTGGCATTTATGTTTAAAGTATTTGATATATTTGAAAAAATACAATCTAAGTTATTTTCATAATCAATATTAATATTCATTTTTAATTTATATAAATTTACTTTTGAAATTAAATCCTCTTTTAAAAAATTATCAAGAAGCAGATATATTTTACCTTCCATATTAAATATCATAAAATGATTTGAAAGTTTACCCTGAGGTGTTAATAATGCAGAGTATATTACTTTTTCACTTTTTAATTGCGTTATATCATTCGTAATTAAGTTTTGTAAAAATTTCTCATTATCTTTACCGGATATAGAAATAATTGTTTTATTTTCTAATTTTGTAATGTAATTATCAGTCATATTTTATGAATAATAAAACCTCAGTTTTGCTCAAAAACGCAGAGTGTTTTATTAATAATAATTTTAATAAACTAGATATTTATATCAAAGATAATTTAATAAACAAAATTGATACTAATATAAATATTAGCGCAGAAATGACATATGATTGTTCTGGTCTAACAATTTTTCCAGGTTTTATTGATACTCAAGTTCATTTTAGAGAACCAGGACACCCTGATAAAGAAGATTTAGAGAGTGGCAGCAGGTCAGCAGTATTAGGTGGAGTTACATCAGTTTTTGAAATGCCAAATACTTCACCACCAACAGATTCAGTTGAAAATTTTAAAGATAAACTTAATAGAGCTAATAATAGAATGTTTTGCAATTATGCATTCTATTTCGGTGCAACTGAAAAAAATTTAAATAATTTAGAAGTGATAAATACTTTAGATGGATGTTGTGGAGTAAAAATGTTCGTAGGCTCATCAACTGGTGAATTGCTAATTAAAAATGACAAATATATCGAGCAAGTAATTAAGAATTCGCCCAAAATAGTTGCTATACATTCGGAAGATGAAAACATGTTAATTGAAAGAAAAAAATTTATTAAAGAGGGAGATGTACATTCTCATTACGAATGGAGAAATCCTAGCTGTGCTTTAAATTCAACGAAAAAATTAATTTCATATGCACAAAAACATAAAAAGAAAATACATATCTTACACATTTCCACTAAAGAAGAAATTGAATACGCAAGAAATAATAAGGTATTTTTTACAATGGAAGCTACTCCACAACATCTTACAATGCATGCTCCTGAGTGCTATGATAAACTAAATACACTTGCGCAAATTAATCCTCCTATTAGGACAAAGGATCATCTGAATGGTATTTGGGAAGGGGTAATTGAAAATATAATTGATATTATTGGTTCTGATCATGCACCTCATACCATTGAGCAAAAACAGAACAAATATCCTAAAAGTCCTTCGGGTATGCCTGGAGTACAGACAGTAGGTTTAATAATGGCAGATTATGCCCTAAAGAAAAAAATATCATTTAAGAAGTTAGTAGATCTATTATGCACTAATCCTTGTAAAATTTTTGGTATAAAAGATAGAGGTGTGATTAAAGAAGGATATTTCGCAGACCTTACAATATATAATTTAAATAAAAAATATGAAATAAAAAATGATTGGATTGCTAGTAATTGTGGCTGGACAGCTTTTGACGGATTAGTTCTAGATTTATCACCATTCGGTACTTTGATTAATGGCAATGTTGTTGTTTGGGATAACAAGATACAAAATAATGTAAAATATGGCAAACCTTTAAATTTTAATTAGATTTTATAAAGTCTTTTTTTTTATTATTTTTATTTTTTTCTATTTTATTGTTAAAATATTCTTTAAAATCAAATGGGTTAAATTTAATTTCTCCATCTGATTCCAAATTAAACATATGATTCGCGTCAGCAAAATCAGTTATATTTTTTAAGAAGTTATAAATTTCATTAGACCTTGACATTTGATGGCTTGATATAATTTTTTTTAGAAGTTTTTGTGGTAACATTTTTGATCCCTTAATTTCTTTTTCTAAAATTATTTGAATAAATGTTTGTGCAGTAATATCATTATCGTTTTTTGCATTAATAATTTTAAACTCTTCATTATTTGAAATTAAATTTACAACATCATCCTGAGTAATGTATGTACTTGTTGTGGTATTATACAATCGTCTGTTAGCGTATTTTTTAATTTTAATCATGGCGTTTTTTTCTATATTGAATAATTTTGCAATGCAATATATAAATTTTTGATGAACAATTCTTCAGTTTATATAGTCGCAGCAAAGCGAACTCAAATTGGTAAAAAAAATGGCGGACTAAAAAAACTTTTAGCACATGATCTTGGTACGCATGTGATTAAATCATTAATTAAGAATATTGACTTAGATGTAAAAGATATTGATGAAGTTATTATGGGACAAGTTTTAACTGGTAATCAAGGACAAAATCCAGCAAGACAAGCAGCAATTAATGCAGGAGTTCCAGTAGAAAAAACTGCATATATAATTAATCAAGTATGTGGATCAGGCTTAAGATCTGTTGCTAGCGCCTACCAATCAATATTAATAGGTGAGTCGAATATTGTTTTCGCCGGGGGGCAGGAGAGCATGAGCAACACAGATAATGAAGTTTTGTTAAAAGATGGTCTTGTAGATGCTTTTGGATCTTACCATATGGGCATAACAGCAGAAAATGTTGCAGAGAAATGGCAAATTACAAGATCAATGCAGGATGAATTTTCAATAAATTCTCAGTCAAAAGCACTTAAAGCAATTAAGGAAAATAAGTTTAAAGAGGAAATAGCTGGAGGCTTAATAGACCATGATGATGACGAACATCCAAGAGCAGGGTTGACTTTAGCAAAATTAAATCAAATGAGTCCGGTATTTAAAAAAGATGGAACTGTTACTGTAGCAAACTCATCTGGAATTAATGACGGTGCTGCTTGCGTAATTGTAATGAGTGAACAAGAAGTTAAGAAAAGAAATTTAAAACCTCTTGCAAAAATAATTTCGTGGGCATCATGTGGAGTTGAACCCGCTGTAATGGGTACAGGACCTATTCCAGCGTCAAGAAAAGCATTAGAGAAAGCAGGCTGGACTATTAATGATGTAGATTTGGTTGAAGCTAACGAGGCTTTTGCTGCTCAAAGTTTAGTAGTAATGAAAGAATTAAATATTCCAAAAGATAAGTTAAATGTTAATGGAGGAGCAATTGCACTTGGTCATCCAATCGGTGCAACAGGTACAAGAATATTAGTTACACTCATACATGAAATGAAAAGACGAAAATCTAAAAAAGGTCTAGCAACCTTATGCATAGGCGGAGGCATGGGTATTTCGATGTGTATAGAAAATGTCATATAAAAATATTAAGACTCAATCAAAAAACAGTATTGGAACAGTCACAATTTCTAGAGAAAAAGAAAAAAATTCGTTAGATATTGAAACTTCAAAAGAAATTTATGAGTCACTGGTTGAATTTGATAACAATAATTCAATTAATTGTATCGTTATTGAAGGTAATTCTAAAATATTTTCTCCTGGTGCTGATATAAAAGAGTTAAAGGAGTTAAATTCCAGCTCAGCGAAATCTAAGGAACTATTTAAATATTTTGATAAGATTGAAGAAATAAAACTTCCAATCATAGCATCAATTGAAGGCTATGCTTTAGGAGGAGGAATGGAACTAGCTCTTATTTGCGATTTAATTATAGCCTCTAATAAAGCCAAGTTTGGTCAACCAGAGATTAATTTAGGATTAATACCTGGGATAGGGGGAACACAACGACTAAAAAGATATATTGGAAAGTATCATGCAAATTTTATTTGTATGTC
>Ga0160422_10000716_pt1 | contig 20365 bp, 14 predicted proteins | sample Fk160mmetaG_FD_108192 | JGI IMG/M metagenome (GOLD analysis project Ga0160422, IMG submission 108192) | Marine microbial communities from the Central Pacific Ocean - Fk160115 60m metaG | ecosystem: Environmental > Aquatic > Marine > Oceanic > Photic zone | place: The Central Pacific Ocean... | reverse complement strand
TCAGAACTTGCACAAGATTGACATGAACCGGATTCAAATCGACTCCGAACAAATTCTTCCTCCTCAGAAGACTGCAGCGTTACCAAATGACCACCTAAGGCTTCAGCACGCATCGCCTCTTCTGACCAAGATCCCGCTTCGGAATATGGAATCCACTGGTACCAGTGCCCATTACCACCCTCGGCCACTGACCATTGAACCGGGTCACTGGCTGCGGATGTTTGGTGGAGAACAAACACGAGAAAACAGAAGCGAAAGCAATGGACCATTGAGGATCCCTCCGGTTCCTCAATCTACTCATTATGAAGTTGGGGGTGACGCCTCAAATTCTACGAAGCACGAAAAGATAATGATTTTCGGGCAGGATGCTGTGCTTTTATGAGACTAGGACTTTTGCCATCATCCTCCCCCCAACACCGCCTTCGCGAAGTCCACCAGCTCCTGTAAACCCTGCCGCTGGGCATCGTCCCCCGCCGCTTGGACGGCAATGGCCCGCAGTTGCATGAAGGTCATGTCTTTGGTGTGTGGATCGTTGGAGAGTTTGAGCCCCAAGGCCGCCACCGCGGCGGCGAACCGGTGGTCTTCGCTGCCCGCCACCGTGCCGGCATCAACCACCGATTGCTCGCAGCGAACGCTTTCGTCTTGCCCCACGGGCTTCCACCGCAACTTGACGGTCAGCAACTCTGGAGAATCGACCAGTTCGGCTGCCGAAGGCTCGGCCGGCTCTTCGTTGCGTTGGTACTTGAGGTCATCCACGGCTCCCGGGGCACCAGGAATGCTCACCCCGACCGGCACCACTTCGTAGAGCGCGGTCACGGTGTGCCCCGCGCCCAGATCGCCCGCGTCCTTGGTGTCGTCGTTGAAATCTTGGTCGGCCAGACGGCGGTTGTCGTACCCGATCAACCGATAGGCCGCGACCTTGGCGGGATTGAATTCCACTTGGATCTTGGCATCCTTGGCCACCGTGAAGAGGGTGCCCGTCAATTCTTGCACGACCACTCGCCGGGCCTCCCGCAACGTGTCGATGGCATAGGCCACACCGTCGCCGTGGTTGGACAACATCTCCATGCGGTCATCCCGCACGATGGAGGCGCCGTAGCCAAAGACAGAAAGACCAATGCCATTGCCCCGTTCTCGCTCGACCAACTGGACGAGTTCATCTTGGCTGCTGGGCCCGACGTTGAAATCACCGTCGGTGAAGAGCAGCACCCGTGAGACCGCCCCCTCCCGGACATTCCGCCGCGCGAGGTCGTACGCGGTTTGAATCCCCGCCGCGCCAGCGGTGGATCCCCGGGCCCGCATGGCATTGATGGCGGCCAAGATCTTGGTGGTTTCGTTGCCTTTGGCTTCCGACAAAGGGACACTGGCACTGCCCGCGTAGGTGACGATGGAGACCCGATCGTCTTCGCGGAGCTGGTCGGCCAGCATGCGCAAGGTGGCCTGCACCAATTGCAGTTTGTCACCAGAGTTCATGGAACCCGAGGTGTCCACCAAAAGCACCAAGTTCACCGAAGGGCGTTCGGAAGCATCAATCTCTTGGGCGGAGATGCCAATGCGAACCAATCGGTGCTCCAAGTTCCACGGCGCGGCGGCGACTTCGACCGCCATCGCCAACGCATCACCCGAGGTGGGCGGAGCCGGGGTGGTGTAGTCGTAGAAGTTCACCATCTCTTCGATGCGGATGGCATCCACCGGAGGCCGCTGCCCCCAACCCAGTTGGCGACGCACGATGCCCATGCCCATGGTGTCAACGTCAAGACCAAAGGTACTCAGCGGCGATTCGAGCGGGGCCAGAAAGACGCTGGTGGGACCAGTGTCGGAAGACAGGTTGGATGAACCGGCGCGATCGCTCGCCCCATCTAGGAAAGCGTCTGGTGGCGCGTACCACGTCCCTGCTCCGAACGCGCTGTCTGGCGAGGGGACAGCGCCACCACGACCATCACTTCGGGAGCGTCCCACCTTGGAACGCACGGGGGGCGGCGGTGCCATGCCGGCATTCACCGCGACGCCCAGCCCTCCCGCGGGAGCGGTCTCGGGCGATTCGGATGGTGCTTCCTCTTCGGTGATCACCACGGCCGGCTCGACATTGTGCGCGCAGTCGGTCGCCTCGCTGAACCACTGGCCACCCAACAACGGGCAGTCGTTCTCGCCAATCGGAACCACCACAAGACCAAAGCAACACACGCCGATCAGGGGCTGATTGGTATCAGCAACTGGAACGTCGACTGCGAGTTTCATGGGCACATCGGCCGAACGCACCATCCCGTTGGTCCGAACCACGCACACCTGGACTTGACATGCTTGCCCATATTGCTGCCCCCCCGCGTCGATGCATTCAGCCGGTGACAATTCCACGCACTGGTCGGCAATACAACACGCAGCCGCGCTGGCCATGGGCCCCATGCTCTCGTTGGATCCAGGGCCAATCCAGACCACCATCGCCGCCACGGCGGCCGCGATTCCCACCCCCAAGCTGCCCCCCAGACGCGCCAGCACGTTGGGTGGTTCGCGGCGAGGCGGTCCCGCCGTGGCAAACGCGTGGCTTCCATCTTCGGCGGGACGAGCCAAGGCACGGGCCATGCGGTCGGCCGTCGCTTGCAAGGCTTCTGCTTCTTGCTGCAGCGCGGGATCGTTGTTCAGCGCCTCGGCCATCTCTTTATTGTTCTCTTCGCCCAGTACGTGTTGGGTCAGTCGTGGGTCGTCGTGGTTCATATCGCACGTCCTTCGGTGGCAGGATCAAGTTCTTCTCGGAGGGTGCGCAGCGCTTTGTGCAGCAACACCCCAACGTTGGAATGGCTGGTGCTCATCACTTCCGCGATGGCGTCATACGAAAGCCCCCCGCGAAAGCGAAGCACCATGGCTTCGCGTTGCCGCGGGGGCAGCTGGTTCAGGGCTGTGATGGCCTCGGTGTCCACGGTCGGATCGTCGGCATCCACCGCCAAGGCAGGCAAGATGTCGTTGGGCCGCTCTCGTCGCGACCGGCGATGCAAATCGATCAAACGATTGCGAACCACCCGGAACAGCCAAGGTCGTGGTGGGTCTCCGGCGACCACGGGCGTGGTTTGCTGCAATTTCAAAAATGCGTCTTGCACGGCGTCCTCCGCTTGCTCGACGTCTCCGCAATAGCCCCGGGCGTAGTGCCGCAAATCGCAGCTGTGGGCCGCCCAGGCAGATTCAATCCAATCGTGGTGCGTCATTCGGGGCTCCAACGGGGTCGGTCGACACCAATCGACGTGAAAACTGACCTCTTCTTACCATGAATCACAGATTTATTCGCGATCGGAAGGAAGAACCCATGCTGACCACCCCACGCCTCTGCATCATGATGTTTATCCAGTTCTTTATTTGGGGAGCGTGGTACGTCACGGGCCCCAATTATCTGGAGACGATTGGCTTTGGTGCCGAGGACTTCGGCTGGACCTACTCGGTTGGTCCAATCGCGGGGATGATCAGCCCATTCTTGGTGGGCATGATCGCCGACCGCTTCTTGCCCTCCCAAATCGTCTTGGGCATCCTGCACCTTATTGGGACCGCGGGGATGTACATCGCCACGACCTACATGACGGTGGAGAACCCCTCCCCTGACACCATCAACATTGTTTTCTTCTGCTTCATGCTGAGCTTCTTCCCCACCCTGGCCATCGTCAACACCGTGGCCATGAGCAACATTGCTGACACCGAGAAAACCTTCCCCATGATTCGGGTCTTTGGGACCATTGGCTGGATTGCGGCAGGCCTCACGGTTTCATGGCTGGGCGCTGACGCAACCATTGACCAGTTCTACTTGGCCATCGGCGCGTCTGCGGCCATGGGTCTCTACAGCTTTACGCTCCCCAACACCCCACCTCCCGCCAAAGGCACATCGTTCAGCGCTTCGCAAGCCATTGGCTTGGATGCGATGTCACTGTTGAGAGACCGCTCCTTCTTCGTCTTCATGATTGGCTCGTTCCTCATCTGTATTCCTTTGGCGTTCTACTACCAAATGGCCGCCCGCTTCATCACCGATGCCGGGATGGAAAACCCCGCCGCAAAGATGACTCTGGGACAAATGTCCGAAGTGCTCTTCATGCTGGCCTTGCCCATCTTCTTGAAGTTGTATGGCATCAAGTTCACTTTGCTCGTAGGCATGATTGCTTGGGTGGCTCGGTATGCCATGTTCTCTTTTGGTGCCGACGATGGTGTGGTCTGGATGATGATTGGCGGCATCCTGCTGCATGGTATTTGCTACGACTTCTTCTTCGTGACGGGCCAGATCTACACCGATAAGATCGCCCCGCCCGAAATTCGTTCCCAAGCCCAAGGCATGCTGGTCTTCTTCACTCTGGGATTGGGTATGTTCATTGGCGCTCTGGTGGCCGGACAAATTGAAGCCGCCCATACCGTGGTGGTTGAAGCCAGTGAACCGGGAGGCGAACCAGGAAAAATGGTGGAATGGGCTTCACTTTGGCTGAAACCAGCCGGAATGGCCGGTTTGGTCATGCTGCTGTTTGCTTTCTCTTTCTCAAGCAAAAAGGCGGAAGACACCACCCCAAACCGAGCCTAAGATAGCGCTGTGCCTGAACGACGCCTAACCCGCCAAATCTCATTGGGGGATGAGAGGACTGGCATTGTCAAAATTGGCGGAGACGCTCCCGTCGCCGTACAGACCATGACCACCTCATTTACACATGATGTGGAATCGTCGGTTGCCGAGATCAACCGATTGCACGCCGCCGGGGCCGATGTCATTCGCGTCGCGGTTCCGGAGAAAAAAGACACCGAGGCTCTCCCCGAGATTTTGGCTCGAACTCGAGTTCCAATCGTTGCTGACGTTCATTTCCACTTCAAAAGAGCCCTCGAGGCCGTGGAAGCCGGGATTCACAAAATTCGTTTGAACCCTGGAAACATCAGCGATCGTGGGCAGGTTGAAGCCGTCATTGATGCCTGCAAGGATCGTGGAATCCCAATTCGTATTGGGGTCAATGAAGGCTCCATTATTGAACGGCGTGACAAACAAATGCGGGCCAAGGAGCTGGGGCAATTCTTCAGCGAACATCGTCATGGTCAAATGTTGGCTTTGATGATCGCCAAGCTTGAAGAGTATCTGGACATTTTCCACGCCAAAGATTTCTATGACCTCGCCATCAGCGCGAAGAGCATGGACACCATGCTCACGGTGGATGCGTACACCGAAATCTCAAAGCGGTTTGACTATCCACTTCACCTTGGAGTCACCCACGCCGGACCCAAAGAAACCGGATGCATTCGATCGGTGACTGCCCTCGGCTCGCTGCTCCAACAAGGAATTGGAGACACCATCCGGATCTCGTATGCCTCAGACCCAATTCATGAGGTCGAAGACGGCAACGAACTCCTCTTCTGCCTTGGTCTTCGCGAACGGGTCGGCGCTGAGCTGATCGCGTGCCCAACCTGTGGCCGGCTGCAAGTCGATCTTTTTGAACTGGTCCAAGAAGTGAAACGCACCCTGCAAGATGAAATCGTAGTGCCGATGAAAGTGGCCGTCATGGGCTGTGTCGTCAACGGACCCGGCGAAGCTGAAGGTGCGGATGTTGCTGTTTTCGCTGGCAACCAAAGAGGCATCATCTACGTCCAAGGTCAAAAAGTGGCCAACGTTCCCGAGAACGAAATTCTTGATCGCCTCCGAAAAGAGTGCCAAGACTTCGAGAAGCGAGTCCTCAGCGGTGAATCCAAACTGGGCGAGAAGACCGTAGACATCATTCCTCCTGATCCCATTGGCGACTTGGGCTCGGGGATTGAAAAGATTCGGGCGGGACTTGTCGAAAAGCCAACCATCGGCCGCACCTGATGCGACGCGGACTCAGTCTGATCGAAATCTTGGTGACCGTGGCGATCATTGGAATCTTGACTGCCTTGCTGCTTCCGGCACTTGGTTCAGTCCAGCGCAGTTCGAAAAAGAGAGCTGAAAGCAATGCCATCCGGGCTCTGCACACTGCGTTTGAGCAATACGCCACCCGTTCCCAAGACGCCTGCTTGCCGGGACATTTGGATTCCGCCGTGGTGAACCGCTGGGAGCTTGAAAACTTTTGGCCCGGTGGCGCTCCCATGTTGTCCACCGACTTGGGGTACTGGCCAAGCCGGCTTCTGCCTTCGCTGGGCAACCAGTTGGAACCTCTGCTGCACGGCTACGGCGTCATAGATCCCCTGCCGCTGCGGTGTGGACAAGCCGATGGCGACGATCCGCTTGATCCTTGGGATGTCCCTGGACCATGGCCCGAAGCGACCTTGCGTCGGACCACGGTCAGCCTGCACCCGGCGTTTGCGTACAACGGCCGGCATATCGGTGGACGTTGGGTCGAGACCGATGAAGATATTGGTCCGGCCCTTCGAAGCAACAGCCCAGTGCTGGTAAGACGCACTGTTTCCACCATCACCAGACCTTCGCATCTCATCTTGTTTTGCTCGGCCACGCCGAGCCGAATCAGAACCACCGATCTGCTTCGAGAACGCGACACCCTACGACCCGGCGTCGACCTAATCGGTCCGCCGAACGCCGTGATTGGGTCTTACACCTACCAGACGTGGCAATCCATCGAAGATGTGCAGTACAAGGTCAAAGCACTGAGGTTGAGCCCCGAGCGCCAATTTTCTGAAATTCCTTGGGGCCGCCACACGGGAGAGGTGGTGGTGCTGGCGGCGGATGGTCATGTTGAACCCGAGTCCGTTCCCGATCTGGATGACATGACCCGTTGGGTGGATGGACTCACGGATCCGGAGTGGGCTCCGACTTCGGACTGAGGCGTTCGGCTTCACAGTTGAGCACGCCACCAGCTTCGCGCACCCTCGCGTGCAACCAGTGCCGAAGAACCAACGCCACCAGAGCGATGGCCAAACCGGCTGCAGTGGTCAGCATGGCTTCGGCCAAGCCGGCAGAGATCAGTCGATCCAAGCTGGCTTGCGATGTCCCGGTCCCCTTGGCCCCCAAAGCGCCCAAGGCCTTGGCCAATCCAAGCACGGTGCCCAAAATGCCCAACATGGGGGCGGCCCCGACCACGAATCCCAAAAAGGAAACGCCACGCCGGAGGTCTCTCTCAATGACAGTGAAGGCCATGGCGTGGCCCTCCCCGCTCAAAATAGCGCGCCACCGGTCCAGCTGAGGGCCACCACCATCACGCCGGTACCGGTGGAGCCGAAATTCACTTCCAGCTGTGGACCACCACCAGAAGCGCTCCAAGCCCGTGGCCACCACGGCCAACGAAAGGACCACCAACAGCCAAAGCACTGGCCCGCCGCGTTCCAAGATGGCTCCCATCAAATCAAACACGAATACATCCTACGATGGCGGTGTGTCGACCGTACTCCAAGCACATCGTGACGCATGTGATGCCCTCTTGACGCGGGCATTGGAAGAAAGAGGTTGTGAGCCAGAACTCGCCGCGGCCATTGAGTACGCAGTATTGGCCCCCGGCAAGCGGCTCCGCCCGGCCCTTGTTCGGCTCGCCAACCAGTGCATTGGGGGAGAACTTCAAGATGCAGAAGCCCCCGCTGCGGCCGTGGAAATGATCCACGCTTTCAGCTTGGTCCATGACGATTTGCCCGCCTTGGACAACGACGACTTGCGGCGAGGACGCCCCACGTTGCACCGCCATACCGATGAGGCCACCGCCATCTTGGCCGGCGACGCCCTGCCCATGTTGGCCATGAAGCTGTTGGCCCAAACTCCCAATGGCCCCGCCATGTGCAACGTGCTTGCCGAAGCCACCCTGCGAATGATCGAAGGGCAAATGATGGACATGGCCGCCGAACGCGAGGCCCTGGCCATTGACGAGCAAAACCTACGGGCCTTGCAAGCGGGCAAGACGGGCGCGCTTTTGGTCGCCGCTGTCGAACTGGGAGCTTTGAGTGCGAAGGCCTCAACACCACAGATCGAAGCCCTGAACGCTTGGGCCAACCATCTGGGAGAGCTGTTCCAACTGACCGACGATCTCTTGGATGCCACCGCCTCCAGTGAAGCCATGGGCAAACGGACCGGAAAGGACGTAGGGAAATCCAAACTGACTGGGGTTCGTGTGTACGGGCTGGCCGGGCTGCGTGATCGAATCCAAACCTGTCGGCAAGATGCCCTAGACGCCCTGGAAATGTTTGGCCCAGAAGCCACCGATCTCCGCCTGTTGACCCAAGAAATGGCGGATCGGAGCCACTGAGGCCCCACGTTCAAGCTTCCTGAAGGCCTAGAATCAGAACATGACGGCTCCGCTCCTGCCCACCATTGCCGGCCCCACCGATCTCCGGCGCCTTTCGCCGGAAGAGTTGCCAGGACTTGCCCAAGAGATTCGTGAAGCCATCATCGACCAAGTGATGACCACCGGTGGCCACTTGGCCCCAAACCTCGGGGTCGTCGAACTCACCATGGCTTTGCACCGGGTCTTCAACTTCGAACACGACCGACTGCTGTTCGATGTGGGACACCAGTGCTACCCCCACAAAATTCTTACCGGCCGCGCGGACCGTCTGTCGACCCTTCGGCAAACTGGCGGCATGGCGGGCTTCCCCGAGCCCAGTGAATCCCCCTTTGATTTGTTCAGCGTCGGCCATGCAGGTACTGGCATATCAACCGCCGTGGGGATGGCCCGGGGCGACACGCTTCGGGGTGAGGGGTATCACAGCGAAAACAATCCCGAAGGTCGCCGAACCGTCACCTTGGTTGGCGATGCCTCCATCGTAAACGGCTTGGCCATGGAAGGGCTCAACAACGCGGGCACGCTGGATCGACAAATGCTCATCGTGCTGAACGACAACGGCATGTCGATCTCAAAGCCGCAAGGTGGCTTTGCCAAGGCACTGGATCGGGTTCGTATGGATGGTCGCTACTTGGATGCCAAGCTGCGGGCCAAACGGATGGCCGATGTCATTCCCGGTGGCGAATCGCTGGTGCGTTGGTACCACAAGATCGGCGAAGTGGCCAAAGACCTCGTGGCAGAAGATTCTTGGTTTGCGGATTTTGGCCTTTTGACCGTGGGCCCCGTAGACGGACACGACCTGCCGAAGCTGGAATCGGTCTTGCGCGAAGTGGCCAAAGCCGACCGCCCCATTGTGCTTCACGTGCACACGGTGAAAGGCAAGGGTTTTGAGCACGCCGAAGGCAACGCCACCAAATTCCACTCTCCACCAGCTTTCCAAGTGAAAGGCTGCAGCGTGGAAACCGCCAGCAAAGGGCGGGCCTTCACCGCCGCGTTCTCTGACGCGCTGGCCTCCACCATGGCCGAAGACGATCGCGTGGTGGCGTGCACCGCGGCGATGCCCGATGGCACCGGCATCACTCGAATTTTGGAGGAATACCCAGACCGTGCCTGGGATGTAGGCATTTGTGAATCACACGCCATGGACATGATGGCGGGCCTGGCCAAGACCGGATTCCGCCCCTTCTTCGCCGTATATTCCACCTTCCTCCAGCGGGCCTTCGACCAAGCGTTTCAAGAAGTCAGTTTGCAAGGCCTTGCCGTTCGCCTGTGTCTTGACCGGGCTGGTTTGGTGGGCGGTGATGGCGCTGTCCATCACGGCTTCTGCGACATCTCGCTGCTTCGAACCTTGCCCAATGCGGCCCTGTTGGCACCCATCGACGAGCCGAGCTTGAAAGCGGCAGTGGCTTGGATGGCCGACTACGACGACGGTTTGTCCGCCGTGCGATATCCCCGGGGCACTGTCACCGAACGAGACCTTGGCCCTTGCCCCGCATTTGAAATCGGAAGATCCCGCCCCTTGCTCACACCGGAACACCCCGTGGCCGCCATTGTGTCGTATGGCACCAGCGGATTGGACGCATTGGAAGCAGCCGAGGCGCTGGCGGCTGAGGGCATGCCCGTTGAAGTGCACGATGGGCGATTCGCCGCCCCCGTTGACCTTCAACTTCTCGAAGATCTCGCCCGCCGTGAACTGCCCGTGATCACCGTCGAAGACCACGGGCTTCCCGGTGGATTTGGTGCGGCCATCGCCGAGGCCGCGTCCGATGCGGGCCTGACTTTACGACTGCATAGATTGGGCATTCCGGCCCAGTGGATTCCATGTGGCGGGCAATCCGACCAGAAAAAAACGGCTGGAATCGATGCTGATGCCATCATGGCTACGCTTCGCAAATTGGTCGCCAACATCCCGGGCTAAACCTCATCCCAGAGTCTGGAAAGGCTTGATTTTGTGGCCTTGGACGCATCCAACACCAGTCAGTGGCGTAGCTCCCCGGAAGTGCCCGCGAAGCGTCGGTCAACCGGCATCAGCAGCAAGGCCACACGTTCAAGCAGCCGAACAGAGTTGCGTTCGTAGTCGGCGTACCCGCCGTCCGCTTGTTGAAGCTGTCGCTCGATGGCGTCGGTGGTCACTCCCGCCTTCTTCATGAACTGAGCTTCAGAATCGCACCAACTCATGATGCGATCGCGGGAACATTCAGGATGGAATTGGAACCCGTACGTCCGCAAGCCCTTGGCAAAAGCCTGAACCGCCGTGTCGTCTGACTTGGCCAGACCCTTGGCACCGTCAGGCAACGTGGTGATGGCTTCGCCATGGTGGTGCAGTTGCACATGGGACCAACCCAACCCAGCAAACAACGGATCGTCTCGACCGGCCGGGGTCAAATGAATGTCAGCCAAACCAAACTGGTATCCAGCTTCTACTGGGCCAACTTCACCGCCAAACGCGTGGGCCACAATTTGAGCCCCCAAACAAATGCCCAGCACGGGCCTGGCGGCCGCATCCAATGTCCGAACCAAACTTTGGGTGGCCTCGATCCAAGGCTCGTCTGAAGCCGCAGAACCCGGTCCACCCATGATTACCAGCGCATCAATGTCGCTGCTTTGGGTTGGGACTGCATCTCCCTGGTGGGGACGAATGATGACCAACCGGTGGCCAAGGTCTTGCAGCATGACGGCAAGACGTTCGGCGGGTCCGGACGAACTGGGCTCGATGATGTACGTAGCCATGGAATTCCATTCTACGACGGACCCGACCAAAAGAGACTTTTCCGACACAATCCGAGATCGGAACCTGACCGGAGTACAATCAGCCCTATAGAGGAGCCACGTCTTGAGCGAAACCACACCACCAGCGTCACCTTCCAATGTTCCTTCCGCGACGCCGCAGATGATGTACGCCCCCCCCCGTTCGAGCGGCGGAGCTGGTCTGGTGTTGGGCGTGTTTGCGGCTTTGATGCTCGCCGTCCTCGTGGCCGGAGGTGCTTTCATCTTTGGTTTGGTGGCAGGAGCAGCAGGTTCCAGCGCAGGTGAGATGGATGTTCAGAATGATGTGGTCCGACGCACCGTCCAACGCGGAGACCGGGCAACCCAGATCGCCATTGTTCCAGTCGAAGGGGCCATCACCGACCAAACCGCCTCTGAGGTAGCGGCTGCGGTCGCTCGAGCACGAAACGACAACGTAGACGCCGTGCTGCTCCGGGTGGACTCTCCTGGTGGCGGGGTCACCCCATCGGATCGAATTGATCACGACTTGCAAAAGCTTCGTGACGCGGGCATTCCTGTGTTTGCCAGCTACGGCGGCATCTCGGCCTCGGGAGGCGTGTACGTCTCCGCCCGTTGCGAACGCATCATGGCCGAGCCAACCTGCGTCACAGGATCCATTGGCGTGATCGCCAGCGTCATCACCATGGAAGGTCTGGCCGAGAAGATCGGGGTGGAAGCCAACAGCGTGGTGGCCACCCGAAGCCCTGAAAAAGCGGTGGCCAACGACCTCTGGCGCAACTGGGATGAAAAAGACTACGCGAAGATCCGAAAAATTTTGGATGCTGCGTACGACCGGTTTCGCATGCTGGTTGAAGAAGGTCGTTCCGAACGCTTGGCCGAAGGTGTCGACTTTGATGACCTGTGCAACGGCAACGTCTTCACGGCAAATGAGGCCCTCGAGCTGGGCTTGATCGATGCCATTGGCTACCAAGAAGACGCCATCGCCATGGTGGAGCAAGCCCTTGGAGTAACTCCTGGCGAAGCCAGTGTCTTTCGTTACGAACGTCGACTTGATCCCTTTGAACAACTGGGATTGGGCTTGATCTCTGGACCTTCGATCGAAGAACGCATTCGCTCGGCCGGTACGCCAGTGCTCGAATACCGAGCCTGGTGATTCAGATTTTCTAACGCAACAAGCCTTCAAGAAGATCAGGGGGATAAGAGATGGGGATCTTGCGCGTATGTGGCGTCGCTTACGGAATCTTGGGATGGGCGGCCACTTCGTCAGCCCAGTTCACTGCAGAATCGATCAGTGATGATGACATCACTCAGGCCATTGCACTGCTGATCGAGGAAACCTTTGAGGAATGGAATCCCAGAAGCCACTGGGATCCATCAACTCCAAAGTACGACCACTCTCCGCTTGGTCAAACACCGTTAACCATTCTGGGACTCATGCACGCGGGAATGAAATTCCAAGATCCAAGAGTGCAACCAAGCGTGCAATGGATGCTGACAGCATCACTGAAGAATACATATCCAGTTGCTTGTCGAGCTCAAGCTTTGGGACTCATGCCCGAGTCAACCCGTCCGTACCTTGAGCGAGACATTCGTTGGCTTTTGCATTCATTTGGAAAGGAGGGGGCATGCTGGGGCTACCGTGGCCAACCGAACACCAAACGGGTTGATAACTCTCTGCGGCAATATGCCGCTTTGGCTTTGTGGGCGGGTGAACAACGCGGCGTTCGAGTTCCACTTTTGGTGTGGTCGGCTTTGGAAGAGCGCTTGCTCGAGGAGCAACGATCAGATGGAGGATGGGGCTACAACGCAACCGATCGCCCTCGTTCTTCTATGACCCTTGCTGCCCTCACTATTTTGGCCATCGCCCAAGACTGGTTGCACAGTGAAAGCGCGGTGCAGGGAAATCGAGGGGCACTGGAACGAAACCAAGCAGCCGTAAAACGGGGACTCGACTGGGTGGACCGGTATTTTGATCCCAAAAGCAATCCTTCGGTTGGAGAGGAAGGCATCGATGATCACGGATGGTGGTGGTACCACGCCTACTGTGTAGAACGCGTCGCTCTGGCCACGGGGAGACATCGGTTCGGCACTCACGATTGGTACCGAGCCATTGCTGCACGTATGTTGGAGTTGAAGTTTCAACGAAGTGACACAGGACTGGTCCGCAATCGGCATCCTCTAAACACGGTCGATCGCGCGTTCGCATTGATGTTCCTCAGTCGGGGCCGGATTCCCGTGGCGATCAACAAACTGATTCTGGACCCACAACACACCAATCGTCGCCCCCGCGATGCGGCAAATTGGACAGAACACCTCGTCCAGACCACAGAAGAAAAGCTCAATTGGCAACGCGTCACACTGGATGACCCTTTGGAAAAATGGTCCCAAGCGCCTCTTTTGTGGTTGACAGGTCGGGGAAGGTGTTTTCCAGATCACCAAAAAAGCTCCGGCGAACACCACAGAATTTCTCAAGCCCGAGCTGTTTGGCGTGAACAGTGCGCTCGTGGGACCTTCGCCAGCCGCGAAGCCTTCTTGACTGCCAAAGCCAATCTGCCACAACCGTCTAACGAACAAATCTGCCAGAAAATGCAGACCTATCTCCAGTCCGGAGGCCTCTTGGTCGCTTCAGGCGATCAACTTGACCGGTCTTTTGTGGCGTCAATTCGGCAATTTGGGCAACGCATGTACCCCGAGGGAACCTGGGAGGTTTTACCCGAAGACCACTGGATCTTCAGCTTGCACCACAAGGTTCGGGGGAAGATTCCCGTGGTGGAATCCCTTTCCGCAGGAGGTCGCGAACGCATCTTGCTTTTTCCGAGCACCGACGTCAGCGCGGCATTACAGCAACGAGACCATCAGAAAAAACACCTTTTCAACACCCTTAGCAATATTTACCTCGGAGCGAGCGGCCTCAAACCACTTCCCGTTCGATTGCACGGCGTGAAGATCAAAACCGAGAAAGCCCCTACCGAAGCGGCTCCAGAGTTGCTCGTGATCGAAACCGTCCACCAAGGCGACTGGAATCCGGAACCTGTGTCAACCGAGAAGCTGCTGGCTTGGATGGGATCTTCCAGCAATATCAAGGTCGAGCAGTGGGCATTGGCCAACCTTAATGAATTGAAACGAAGGGCTTTTGTTTGGATACGAGGGATCAATCAGATCGACTTGACCGACCAAGAACTGAATGCTTTGCGATTGTTTTTTCAATCGGGCCAAGGAGTCATTCTGTTTGAAACTGTGCACGGTGAAGGCTCGTTTTGTCAGTCAATCGAAGCGAAACTCAGTTCTGTATTTGACCAATCAGTAACGAGAGTTTCTGACCCCATGAATCTGCATGACAAATTCAATGCCGAACTCAACAAGATCGGTGGCATTTCCTTCCAGTCCCGAACCAGCCGACGTCTGGGATCGCACGAGCAGAACCACCGGCTTCGTACGTTGCCGTTGGCAAATTCGGAGGTCAAAATCTTTTTCAGCCACGAAGATTTGTCCTACGCCCTTTTGGATCGCCCTTGGTTCAGCACCAACGGGTACAGCACGGATTCGGCCCGCAACATCCTGAACCTACTGATCCAAAGTAGCTCACCAAAATGAACCACCCCACCTATCAACCATGTGTTGAAACTGGGCCATGGCTGCTGTACGCATCCAGCACAATCAACAAATCGTTGAATTGAACCAATCCGTCTCCCTCCACATCCCCCATGGTTCCCAACCCCTAGACAATCCTCACAAAATTCCTATGGGGCGGGATGTCCAGCACTTGGATCGTATTGGTGCCCCATGCCACCACCCCACCACCAAGCCGGCGGCACATCTGAAGATGTTCCACCAGGCAACACGATGAACATCAAGACACACGGATGCATCAAATCCTCTTTTCGCACAAGTTCGGTCCGATGTCAGAATGATGGGGCCCCCATATTTGGGTCACGGTGCCAATAAAATTTGATGACCCCCAAAAGGCGTCGCCAGCACTGAACAGAATTCCCCTGAATCGGCCTTTGGCTAGCTGCACTTTCCCCATGCGTTGAGCAGTTCCAAAATGTCAGACATCCCAACTTCGCCGTCACAGTCCAAGTCGGTTGGACACTCAGGGGTACAGGCCCCCCAGCCGGAAATCAGCACCAGGAGATCTTCGAACGAAACCACTCCGCTGTTGTTGAAGTCCGCTGGGCACTGGCACACGTCAAGAATGCCGTCGCAACCCTTGTCGACCGCACCATCCGCAATGTCACAGACGTCCAAGCGGCCGTTGTTATTGCAATCGTTGTTGGCCAACTCGCAGTCATCGGGAACGCCGTTGTTGTCACAATCTTCCTCGGTGTACCCCTCACAGGAGTCGATTACCCCGTTGCCATCGCAGTCGAAAGCGGGGTCGTATTGCTGAGGCAAATCACAGATGCCATCGCCATCGCAGTCAATCGATGGGAGAAGGTCGAAAACCCTCGCAATACCAGCACCCTCTCCGTATCGGTTGTCAAACAAACCTCCGGCCACAATGGTTTCATTGTCCAAGGACAGCGAAAGACCCAAGGTTGAATTTTCAAAAGTTCCCATATTGAATCTGTTGATTTCGACCCAGTTCCCAAGACCAAGCCTCCGGTAGACATAAACTTTTCCGCTTGGGGAATCAATCGATGCGTCGTACAACTCCGCCGGAGCCCCCACCACCAAAAAGTCACCAGACAGTGAAACCCGACCTCCAAACAACTGGTAGTCCTCAAGATCATCTGGCCGAAGAACCGTGACATCCCACGTACCGTCATCCAGCCGTTCGTGGATTCCCACAATGCCCCGGTTGGGTCCAAATTGCGAGTCGAATCCAGAACCGACAGCCACAATGTTCCCCTCGAAGTCCAAAGCGCTTCCATACTCTTGTCCTGGGAACGGTTCAGGCGAGTAAAACTTGTCCCGGACTACAAATTGACTTTGTATCCGTTCGAGAAGATAAACAGATCCGGTGTTCTCACCGAGATCGTCGGATCGGGAGGCCGCCACAACGACTTCATTGCCTTCTACGGCCAAATCTGCCCCAAATCGGTCGAGTGGTTGCAGATCGTCGGGTCGAAAATCTGACTTCCACTGCCAACCTTCGTAAATGTCTCGCTCGAACCAGTGAATTTCTCCCGCACCAGTTCCCGAGTCATCTGCCCCTGGTGAACTGGCAATCAATCTGTTCTGCTCAAAATCCATGGCTTGACTGAAGCCATCGGTCGCGGAAATGCCAGGGGGCTGGAGACGGGTGTCCTCTACCCAACCCGAATCGGTCAAACGGAACGTCACCAAAATGCCCGCGTTGAATTGAGGTGGCGTTCCCGGAATGTTGTAAAGCCGCGCGCCAACGGCAATGGAGTCCCCTGCAATCCGAACCGTTTGACCCCATCCCAAAAAGAAGCCCTGTATGTCCGGCTGACCGTCCCCGTCTTGATCCTCGCTGACAAGCTCTGATTCAAAGACCCATTGATCGCCTTCTTGTCGGAAGACGTACACCGCATCACTGTCTCGAGCGCTCACAACCACTCGAGGCCCTTCAATGTCTACGCTGCGGCCAAAGTTTTCACCCGGGATTGGACCCGGGTGCGGCAGAGGTTTCCCCACAATTCCGCAATCGCACACATCAAGAATGCCATTGCCATCCAAATCCAAGCCAGCATCCTGCAAATCACACACGTCAAGGATCAGGTTCGCATCGCAATCCAGCAATGGATTGTTGGCCATTTCGCAGGCGTCTTGCAAACCGTTGTCATCGCAATCGGTTCCGGGAAGGGCACAATCTCCAGTGGCCAAAGCAGCCACCAGAGCAGACAAAGCGAACAATGCAGACATGGAATCTCCTTATAAGGCTTCTGCATTCAGACTAGCCAAGAATGGTCAAATTGCGAATCAATCTTTGGGCACGGATGCAGAATCGCCTCTCAAAGCCACCAGTACCGATTCGCCGTACTTTTGGCTTTTGGCGGTGCCAATCCCTGGAACCTCAAGCAGGGCCCCCAGTTCCGTAGGTTTGGCCTTGGCCAAAGCACGCAGGGTGCGGTCGCCAAAGACCACGTATGGTGGCACCCCTTCGCTGGCCGCCACTTCTTTACGCCACTCGCGAAGACGTTCGAACATCGCCCGGTCCACCCCTTCCCAATCGGCAGTGTCGGCTTTGGTGCGCCGGGTGGATCTGCCTTCCGGTGGACGGGTGAACTGCACCTCCACCCGACCTTTCATGGCAGCCATGCCCTCCTCGGTCAACCGAACCACAGGCCGGTCGCCCGACGTGCGTTCCAACAAGTCCAAATCCACGCACTGATGGACCAAGTTGGTCAAAGCTTTGACGCTGTGGTCAGCCAGCAAGCCAAAGACCGACAGTTCATGGTGACCCCGCCGCTGGACGCTTTCATCCATTACGCCCCTCAACACTTTGACGACATGCCCAATGCCAAACGACTGCTCAACTCGGGCCACGGCCGAGAGAATCTTCCGCGCAATCAGCGTGGAACCCGGCAACGCCACGACTTCCCCGAGACACACATCACATGCACCGCATCCTGCATCTGACTTGGTCTCAAGCTGCTGACCAAAGTGTTCCACCAACGTCCGGTGGCGGCAACGAATCGTCCGGGCGTAGGCCTGCATTGCCGTCAAATGGTGATGGCGACGCGAAGCATTGGCATCGTCACCAGACTCTCGCGCCTCGCGGTCAATGAATTCTTTCCAGCGCACCACATCGCCCGCTGAATACAGCAGCACGCACTCCGCCTCCAGACCGTCGCGTCCGGCCCGGCCGGTTTCCTGTTGATACTGCTCGATGGACGCCGGCAAGGAGGCGTGAATGACACAGCGCACGTTGGAGCGATCGATTCCCATCCCAAACGCCACTGTCGCACACACCACATCGAGGCGCTCGTCTTTGAACGCACGCTGCACGCGCTCTCGGGACGAAGCATCCATGCCCGCGTGGTAGTGCCCCGCATCCAAACCGCGTTTTCGAAGCGACTCGGCGTAGCGTTCGGTTTCGGATCGGCTGCGGCAATACACAATCGCGCCCTCTCCACGGTGCCGTTCCAAAGTGGAAGCGATCCGATCGGTGGCGCCATCTTTGGGCAAAATGCGGTACACCAAATTCGGCCGGTCAAAATGACCCACCAACTCGACTGGATCCACCAAGCCCAGTTGACGGACGATGTCGTCCCGAACTTTGGGGGTTGCGGTGGCGGTAAACGCATGCACCGACACGCCCGGGAAGTGTTTACGCAAACCGGCCAACTGGCGATACTCGGGCCGGAAGTCATGGCCCCAATCACTGATGCAGTGGGCCTCGTCGATGGCGATTGCACCAATCCGCATGGCCCGCATCACTTCGATCCATCTCGGATCCACCATCCGCTCTGGCGCGCAGAAGAGCAACGACCAGCAGCCATCGCGAATGCCATCAAGGACCTCGTGGTGGGCTTGGTTGGACAGCCCCGAGTGCATGGCCGCCGCTTGCACCCCCACCGAACGGAGCGAAGCAATTTGATCTTCCATCAGGGCGATCAAGGGCGAGACCACAATGTCGACACGGCCGGCCACCAACGGAGGCAGCTGGTAGCACAAGCTCTTTCCCCCACCGGTAGGCATCACCAACAAGGAGTCGCGGCCCAGAAGACCTGCCGCAACCGCTTCTTGTTGCATGGGCCGGAGCGCGTCGTACCCCCAGTGGTGTTGAAGAACATCCAAGGTGCGGGCCCGATCCTCGGGCGACATTTCCGGCATCCGTTCCGGCATGGATTGGATCCTACCGGGCCATACGAAAGCACTCCCCCTGCACCGGATGATTCAGAAACAATCCCCGTAATCGGCCAGCACCTGCAGGAGGTCGGCGAACTCCACCGCACCATCGTTGTTCACATCGGCGAGGCAATCAAGGCATGGGCCCCACGACACCACCACCTCCAGCACATCCGAAAAGCCCACGAAGCCATCCTCATTAAGGTCGCTGGGGCAACCGCACGTGCCAAGCTGGGTGCGATACTCGATCCAAACCATCCCCCAGTGTTCAAGGAAAGGGACGACAGCGCTGACTTGATCCCCCGAGACAACCGCATCCAGCATGACGGCGTGTCCCCCTTGCCATTCCGGGGCCGCAAACCAAAGGCGGCTTTCGGACCAGGGAGCGGTCAATTGAATCTGTATGGGCTGATCCACCAACACGTCCTTGCTTTGCGCTACCCCCGCGGGATCACACCACCGGGTATCGCTGGCACGGCGGAGGTCCACCAAGTGCACCACGTCGTAGCGGTTCGCACAATCGTCACCTCCACGGGTGGTTCGGAACGTCCACACCGATCCGGCTTCACCCTCGGTGCTGGTGGGCACACTGCCATCACCAAAAGACATCAAACCAGACCCCGCTTGGACGCCATGACGCAGCAGGTTTTCGTAGGCCACCGCAAAATGATGAAAGCGGTCCACGTCCCGCAACAATTCTTCGGAAGCTTGCAGGTTGCGATTGGGGAAATACTCATGGCACAACATGGCCGCGCCATCACCCCGACTGACCAGCCAGCCCCCGTTGGCCAGGACCGCCGACTGGGCCAAGAGCACCGAAGTGTGGTTGAACTGGCCTGGTGCCTGACCGTTGTACTGCTGGGCCAGGTCGTAATTCACATAGCCCGCCACGACTGACGAAACATCCGACTCACTGTGATGCGTGTTCAAGAAGGAACGAAGATCCGCGTACTCGTCGTGGTTGGGGTCGTTCCACAACTCGTAGTACGCCACATCCCAAGCGTCTTGGGCCCGCAAAGATGGCCCACCAAAATCACCCACAGCATTCACCGAAAAGACTTTGTCAGGCAGGGCGGCTCGCAATGCCGCCAAAAATTTTGTGTACGAAGACGCCAGGTCGATCGGCTGACCCACGTCATCAAAGACCGCCCCCCGGTCGCCCAAGGTGTCAACATGCCATCCATCAAAAGGCATTGCTTCAAAGGCCTCGGCCGTCCGGGCGGCGATCCAATTTTGCCAACCCACGTGGCCGGGATCAAAAAGCGCAAGGCTTTGGGTCTCCCACCCTGGAATGTTGATCGGATGCGCGTCCTGCGGGCCTCCGCTTCGGTACAGACCCCACGACGGATCAATGGATGAAGTGCTCTGAAAGTTTTCGTAAGCGGCGTACATCAGGTTGTAGGCCATCGATGCCATCCCAAAGTTTTGGGCCACTTCGATCAACTCGAGCAGTTTGTTGCGAGAGACCCAAGGTTCACGAGCAGCGATATCTTGCCAATAGTCATAGCCCACCCGCCACGGACGATGATGCTCATCCATCCAATCGTAGATTTGGACCACGTTGATCAAACCATTCCGCAGCGGCCGCAACAACCCCTCGGCATCAGCTGGTTTGTTGAACTGGGTGAGATATCCATAACGCGGGAATCGGGTCCAATCGGCGGCCACTTCAAAAGCGCCGC
>Ga0160422_10000715_pt1 | contig 20367 bp, 14 predicted proteins | sample Fk160mmetaG_FD_108192 | JGI IMG/M metagenome (GOLD analysis project Ga0160422, IMG submission 108192) | Marine microbial communities from the Central Pacific Ocean - Fk160115 60m metaG | ecosystem: Environmental > Aquatic > Marine > Oceanic > Photic zone | place: The Central Pacific Ocean... | reverse complement strand
GGCTTTTACGAGATTCATCTTTTTGAATGAATCGACGTTAACCACAAGCATACCTCCTTCGGGAAGGTCATCAATGTTGGACTTCAGGGCAGCCGGGTTCATCGCAACCAAGGCGTCAGGCTGGTCGCCGGGCGTTAGAATTCTGTGACTGCCAAACTGCAACTGAAAGCCAGAAACACCTGCAAGAGTGCCCGCCGGGGCACGAATCTCCGCCGGAAAGTCGGGCAGGGTGGCAATGTCATTGCCTGCAAATGCGCTGGAATCCGTGAAACGCTCGCCCACAGTTTGCATGCCGTCTCCAGAGTCTCCTGCAAAACGCACGACTGCGGATTCGATTTCCTTGAAAGAATCGGTGGGTGGTGTCATGAAAAATGTTTGATTCGGGCATAGTTGCAGTTTTGCAACACATAATCATTGTATCGTAATTCCATGAATCTCAACGATAATCGAAAATAAAAATTCATAATTATCGCTTTCGTCGAACAATTCCAAAATATATTTGGTAAATCTTTCACAAATAATCGTCCCTCAAAGGAAAGGAATGCAAATTAAAGGCTAAGGAAACTCGGTCTTCCTCTGACAAATTATCCCGGACTCCATGCCTCAGTTGAGGAGGAAAGATAACCACAGATCCAACTGTCGGTTCGATCTCAAGCTCCTCTTGCTTTTCGCTGCAAAAGTAAAGGTTTCCGCAATTTTTTTCAGCTTGCAAATAAGAAACCGCAGAAAGAGCAGCAGCCTGGGTGTGATCATGCAATCCCGTACTTTGCTTGGGACCGGCAATATTGAACCAAAAGGGTGGGTATGGATGAGCCGAACGATTTGGGGGTTCGAAAAGAATCACTGATCGAATTCCCAGAACTTGCATCCCAAGATCTCTGGCAAATCTCATTGGCGTCCTAACCTCGGGCACCAGATCAATTTCAAGATAGGAATTTTCCCAACGGTTATTGATTTTGTGAGAGTTCTCGAATTTTGATTCGTTCGTTCTCATTTGGAACAGCAAGGCAGGCACCCAGTCCTCGTATTCGGGAACTTGAGCAACAATCACCCTTTCGTACCCAACCTTAAATTCCTCGAACTCCATTAATCCTCAATCCGAACCATTCCTACTCAGTTTTTCAATAATCGATCTCTGTTCCGGATAGATCCGCAAAAGTTGATCGACTTGCGCCCAGGAAAAGTCTTCATCCTCATAGCCGGGACTGACCATGCAACTGATCAGCGAACCACTCCCCTGCCCCATGCATTCGGCCCCAAAAACGGTACCTGCAGAAAGAATATGTTGGGGTTTGTTTTGCAGATCAAAATCAGTTCCCAGAACAACTTGGGTATATTTTCCCGAATTAAATTGATGAATTCTGACCGGGCTTCCCCAATGAAAATACCAAATCTCATCGGATTTAAGTTGGTGGAGGCAGGATCGTTCATTGGTTTTTAGAAAATAGAGAATGGAACTGGAGCAGGCTCGCTCTCCTCTTTGAAGCGAAACACTCTCTCGGGACTCGTAGGTTCTTCTGTACCAACCACCCTCTGGATGAGGAACCAATGAGAGTTCCATAATTATTCGATCATCGGATTTCATTCGGAAAATACAATGAGTGATTGCGATCGGAAATGGTCGGGACGGTGAGATTCGAACTCACGGCCTCCTGCTCCCAAAGCAGGCGCGCTAACCAGACTACGCTACGTCCCGTCAAAATAAAAACCACTACAGAAAACGGGTCTGTTTGGCAAAGCAAATTCAACGTAATTGCCAATCGACTGCTTTAAGCCTTTTCATGTTGCGAAATTAACGCATCATCGTATCATGATATCTTGATGCGTTAATGAAAGACTTTTCCAAAGACAAACCGACCGAAATTGATTTGAAGAACATCTTGGATCAACGCATCCTGATCATGGACGGTGCCATGGGAACCATGATCCAACAGGAGAAACTCGAAGAACATGATTTCAGAGGTGACTTGTTTCAAAAGCATGAGGGTGAGCTCAAAGGCAACAATGACTTACTGAGTCTTACCAGACCCGATATCATCGAAAAGATTCATTCCTCCTATTTTGATGCGGGCAGCGATCTTGTGGAAACGAACACCTTTAGCGCAACGAGCATTGCCATGGCGGACTACAACTTGGAAGACGTCGTTTATGATTTGAACGTCGCGTCCGCTCGCTTGGCCAGAAAAGCGGCCGACCTAGCCATGAAGAGAGATCCGAAGCGCCCTCGATTCGTCGCGGGAGCCATTGGCCCAACCAACCGAACGGCTTCTCTTTCCCCTGACGTCAATGACCCTTCTCTTCGAAACGTAACCTTTGATCAACTGGTGGAATCCTACTTATCTCAAGTACGCGCTTTGGTTGAAGGAGGGGTTGACGTCCTGCTTCCCGAAACCACCTTTGATACGCTCAACCTAAAGGCTGCCATATTCGCCATGGAAGAATTTTTTTCCTCGTATGGGAAAAGGTTGCCCGTGATCATGTCCATCACCATTACGGATGCATCGGGTAGAACACTCTCCGGCCAAACCACCGAAGCTTGTTGGAATTCAATCGCCCATGCCAAACCCTTAGGGGTAGGATTGAATTGCGCATTGGGAGCGGATGCCATGCGACCCTACCTGCAAGCGTTATCCAAAAACGCTGACTGTTTCGTACATTGTTACCCCAATGCCGGTCTCCCCAATCCCCTCGCTCCGACCGGATACGATGAAAAGCCCGAAGATACTGCAAACGCTCTTTTCAAATTCGCTGACGAGGGCTTGCTCAACATGGCAGGAGGATGTTGCGGAACTACCCCTGACCATATCCATGCGATTGGCGAGAAGCTTGCAGAGGCTGCTCCTAGGGAACGGGTTGAAATCGATCCGGCGCTACGTCTGAGTGGGCTCGAACCCTTTGAGCTCAAAGGAGCCCCCAAATCCTTAATGAGCGTTGGGGAACGTACGAACGTGACAGGATCTCCGAGATTCCGAAAACTGATCGAAGCCGAAGATTATGATTCCGCGCTGAAGATCGCCAAACAACAAGTCGAGAATGGCGCCAACGTCATCGACGTGAATTTCGATGCGGCCCTTCTCGACGGCGAAAGTTGCATGACCAAATTTCTCAATTTAGTCGTCTCCGAACCTGATATTTCAAAAGTTCCGATTATGATCGACAGTTCGAAGTGGTCAGTGATCGAAGCCGGTCTTAAGGTCATTCAAGGCAAATGCATCATCAACTCCATTAGCCTTAAGGAAGGTGAGGAAACCTTCAAGGAGCATGCCCGCCTAGCCATGCGATACGGAGCTGCGGTTGTGGTCATGGCCTTTGATGAAGACGGTCAAGCCGCCACCTTCGAAGACAAGGTGCGCATTTGTGAGCGGGCTTATGGAATTTTGGTGGATGAAGTTGGGTTTCAACCGGCGGATATCATTTTCGATCCCAACGTTCTCACTCTCGCCACCGGGATGGAAGAACATAACAGCTACGGCATAGACTTCATAAACTCAGTGCGTGAAATCAAGAAGCGATGCCCACATGCCCGAACGAGTGGCGGTATCAGCAACGTTTCCTTTTCCTTTCGGGGAAACAACCTTGTCCGGGAGGCAATGCATTCCTGTTTCCTCTACCACGCCTGCCAAGCAGGTCTGGATATGGGCATTGTCAATGCGGGCATGCTTGGAGTCTACGATGAGATAGAAGCCAAACTAAGAGATCGGGTGGAAGCCGTGATCTTAAACGCAAATCCGGAAGCCGGCGAAGAACTCCTCGCTTACGCTGAAAGCATCAAGGATCAAAACGAAAACCGCAAGCAAAGCGGAGCGGATTTGGCCTGGAGGGAAAAGCCCGTTGCCGAAAGATTGAGCTTCGCCTTGGTCAAGGGGATCAGTGACTATGCTGAAGAAGATGCGGAGGAAGCTCGCCGGGCACTAGGTCGCCCACTTGAAGTGATCGAAGGTCCTCTGATGGACGGAATGAAAGTGGTGGGCAATCTATTCGGAGAAGGGAAGATGTTTTTGCCACAAGTGGTCAAGAGCGCTCGAGTTATGAAAAAGGCGGTGGCGTATCTCGAACCTTTCATGGAGGCGGAGAAGGAAGGTTCGGATTCGGGTAAACGAGGGACGATGGTCATTGCAACTGTCAAAGGGGACGTTCATGACATTGGCAAAAACATTGTTGGTGTGGTTCTCGCCTGCAACAACTGGGAAGTGATTGATCTTGGAGTCATGGTATCTTGCGACAAAATTTTGGAAGCGGTGCGAAAACACAACGCGGACGTACTTGGATTAAGCGGCTTGATTACTCCTTCTCTCGACGAAATGATACACAACGCCCAAGAGATGCAAAAGGGCGAATTGAAAATCCCTCTACTCATTGGTGGAGCAACCACGAGCCGGGCTCACACTGCCATCAAGATTGCTCCTCATTATGAGCATGGGGTCGTTCAGGTCGCGGATGCGTCTTTGGTCGTCAACGTCTGCAATGATCTCATGCAAGAGGGAAAGCGTGAAAATTTCGTAAAGGAACTCAAGGACAAGCAGGAAAAAATACGGATCAAGCACGAAAATAAGGAAAGCAAACTGATTCTCCCCTTGGCCGATTCGCGGGCCAAGGGAATCTCGTTCGATTGGAACGAACAGGAGATTGCGGAACCGCTTCCCGAGCGATTGGGGCTAAGCCAAATCAAAGCCGAACTTAAGGAGGTGCTGCAATTCTTTGATTGGTCGCCTTTTTTCTGGGCTTGGGAATTACGGGGCAAGTATCCGGATATCTTCAATCACAAAAAGTTTGGGGATGAAGCCAAGAAATTGTATGATTGCGCCCAAGAACTCCTCGATCGGATTCTGAAGGAAAAGTCCTTTCAATGCGATGCGGTCGTCGGCTTGTGGCCCGCTCATTCAGTAGGCGATGACATTGAAGTTTTCCAAGACATTGAAAAGGATAAGCCATTGGGGACTTTTCGTTTTCTGCGTCGCCAGCAACCTCTGCCCAATCAACCTCATCATTGCCTCGCCGATTTCGTTGCTCCAAAGGATTCCAAGGTCATGGATTACCTCGGAGCCTTTGCGGTTTGCGCCGGAAAAGGAGTGGAAGACCTCGCTCAGGAATACGAAGACAAACATGACGACTATTCCGCGATTATGATCAAGGCTCTCGGGGATCGTTTTGCCGAAGCCATGGCGGAATACACCCACAAAAAAGTACGCGAATGGTGGCAATATGGAATCAACGAGAATCTAGATAACCAAGCTCTTATTCGAGAAGAATACCAAGGCATCAGGCCCGCCTCCGGATACCCTTGCCAACCCGATCATACGGAAAAGGACCTTATTTGGGAATTATTATCCGTTAGCGAGAAAATTGGGTTAGAACTAACCGAATCGCGTGCCATGACTCCGGGTTGTTCCGTTTCAGGATTATATTTCTCTCACCCCAAGGCAGCTTATTTCAACGTAGGGGGCATCGATCAAGATCAAGTCGAAGACTACGCCAGGCGAAAAGGATGGTCCCGTGAAAAAGCCCTCAAGTGGTTGGGTCCGAATTTGGCCTTTGACCCATAACTGCCATGTCCCTTTGGCGTTGCAGAAAACATCCTTCAAAACTAATAAGATGAAATCATGAAGGAAATGACTCCATTGGAGGAAATTCGCCATTCGACTGCGCATGTTTTGGCCGCCGCGGTGCTTCGGTTGTATCCGAATACCAAATTGGACATTGGTCCCCCCACCGATGCGGGTTTTTACTATGATTTCGATTCCGAAATCGCCTTCACTCCGGAAATCCTCGAAGACATCGAGGCGGAGATGAGAAAAATCATCAAGGAAAACCAACGCTTCGAGCGCATCGAAGTGAGCCGCGACGAAGCCAAAGCCATGATCCTTGAAATGAAACAGGAAACCTACAAGTTAGGGCGGTTGAACGATATCCCTGATGAGGAGGAGGTATCCTTTTATCAAAACGGAGAGTTTTTGGATCTTTGCGCAGGCTCTCACGTCAATTACACCAAGAAAATCAAGGCTTTCAAACTTTTGCAGATTGCCGGTTCCTATCACCGTGGAGACTCCAACAACAAGCAATTGCAAAGGATTTACGGAACCGCATTCGCAACCAAGGATGAATTGGCGCAACATCTCGAACAGATCGAAGAAGCGAAAAAAAGAGACCACCGCAATTTAGGAAGGGACTTGGGGCTCTTTCACATCGACGAGATGGTTGGTCAGGGCCTGGTACTTTGGAAACCCAATGGAGCCATCATCCGTCAGGAACTGGAGAGCTTTATTTCCAGCGAACTTGCCAAGCAGGGATACTCTCAAGTCTACACTCCCCACATCGGCAAACTTGACCTGTATCGAACCTCCGGTCACTTTCCTTATTACCAAGACTCCCAATATCCACCCATCATTCACCGAGACTGCCTCACGAACTTGGCCAACGAAGGATGCAGTTGTTCCGAATTGTCGAACCAGTTGGAAGAGGGGGAAATCGACGGTTATCTCCTGAAACCCATGAATTGTCCGATGCACATTCGCATCTTTCGATCAGAACAGCGTTCCTATCGGGATTTACCCATTCGTCTAGCCGAATTTGGTACGGTCTATCGCTGGGAGCAATCAGGGGAATTGAATGGAATGACTCGGGTCCGCGGCTTTACGCAAGACGATGCCCATCTCTTTATAAGAGAAGACCAGCTTCAGGAGGAAATCCAAGGATGCCTGGGTTTGGTCAAGCTCGTCTTCTCCGTTTTGGGGATGAAGGATTATCGAGTCCGCGTCAGTTTGCGAGACCCTCAATCGGATAAATACGTAGGAAACCCCGAATCCTGGAACAAAGCTGAGAATGCCCTTCGTCAAGCGGTCAAGTCCCTCGACGTGGACTATCAGGAAGAAATCGGTGAAGCCGCATTTTATGGGCCTAAAATCGACTTCGTGGTGAAGGACGTGATCGGACGAGAGTGGCAATTGGGAACCGTGCAAGTCGACTACAACCTCCCCGAACGCTTCGATCTTTCCTATGTTGGGTCGGACAATCAAAACCATCGCCCCGTTATGATTCATCGGGCTCCCTTCGGTTCCATGGAAAGATTTTGTGGTGTGCTTATCGAGCACTTTGCGGGGAATTTCCCCACTTGGTTGGCCCCTGAACAAGTCCGAATCCTCCCCATGAACGATGATCTCATTGGCTATGCTGACGAATGCCTGAAGACTTTCAAGAACCTAGGAATTCGAGCGGACGTGGATGACCAATCCTCGAAATTGGGAGCAAAAATACGCAAAGCGGAAACCGACAAGATTCCTCATATGATCATTCTTGGCAAAAGGGAAGCGGAGGAAGGGAAAGTGTCCGTTCGCTCCCGAAACAAACCAAGCCTCGACGGTATCTGCGAACTCAACGAATGCGCCAATACAATTGCGGAGGAAATCAAAGACAAGTCACTCCCTCAAGCAAGAGACTCCAACTCTCAAAATCGATAATATACATAATAAAAGGGAACTTAAAAGGGAACTGTGTGATATTTTGCCTAAGAAGCACAAAACAATAGGATGTTCGATAAGTGAAATACGCACTCCACAATATTACCTTGAGAAACTTATTGGCATTCCCTTTCATTTCCTTGATTCGTCTCTACCAACTCATTTCTCCCCTTAAGCAGCTGGTTTTCGGACCCTATGCCCGATGCCGCTTCCACCCCACTTGTTCCGAGTACGCATTGGAATGCTTTCGTTCATTTTCCCTCCTCGAAGCCTTGTGCAAAACCCTTTCACGCATAGCCCGCTGCAACCCCATGCATCCCGGCGGGGTTGACCCAGTTCCCACTCCCATAAAATCCATTTCGCCCAAGACCGAACCATGAATTCGAACAATTCGGTTCCTGCTCCGCCCTTTCATTGCGACGACACAACTGATCTATTGCCCTATTTGCAGGGAATGATTGGTGAAATCAAAAAGTCCGGTTGCACCCGCTTCCTCTCCATAACTCTTGAAACCGGATATTCGGACCCGCTTGCCATCCTCGAGGAGATCCATCGACCGGGTCAGGCGGTTTGCTACCTCGAACGTCCTGCAACTGAATTTTCAATAGCCTGTGGAGGACTTGTTGCCGAAGCCGCCTTTTCCGGGGAGAAACGATTCTCACAAGCAAAAAATTGGGCCAATTCAATCTTCGAAATGACCCACATCGTAGGCAACCACAAGTTTCCGGGCACCGGACCCACCCTTTTCATTGCCGCCACCTTCGAACCCGAATCCACTCGTGAGGGTTCCCCAAAGCCTTTGCAAGTCTTTCTGCCGAGATGGCAAGTTTTACGTAAAGGTGGGCAAAACTTCATCATCTACAACACAGAAATGAATGCGGTGTCCTCCCCGGCATCCATCTTGGAAGAATTCAAAAGCGCCACAAACCGCATCAAAGGGATGCGTTACGATACCAGCGTTGCGTGCAGTCCGAGATCAATCAAAGTTGGCCCACCTACGGAACAATACGACTATGAGGAAGCGGTCAAGGTCGCCTTGCAAAAGATTTCAAGGGAAAATCTGTCCAAAATCGTACTTTCCCGTCAACTTCGCTACAATACTTCCGAAGAACTGCCGGCCTTCTCGATCGCTCATGATCTTCGCGAAAAATTCCCTGACTGTTTCACTTTTTGCCTATCTCTCGCAAAAAACGAAATCATGGTCGGAGCCACCCCGGAAACCTTGCTTCGAGCTTCCGGTTCGATTTTCGAAACCGAAGCCATTGCCGGTTCCGCTCCACGCGGGCCCTCGGCCGGCAAGGATGCGCAATGGGGTAAAACTCTCTTGGGTCGCGAAAAGGAAGTACTCGAACACCGTCTTGTCATAGAGAGCATTCTTCGAAGACTTAGATCCATTGGACTTACCGATTGCCGCGAAGGTCGGGCTCGCCTGCTTCGCTTGGCCAACCTTCAACACGTCCGAACCCCGGTTCAAGCGAAGATGACCGAAGGCATTCACCCATTTGATGCCTTGTCCGCCTTACATCCGACCCCAGCTATGGGTGGAACACCAAGAGAGGTTGCTCTGCCTTTGGTTGGCAAACTGGAAAAGACCGCTCGAGGATGGTATTCTGGTGTAACCGGATGGCTTGACTCGAGAGGACGGGGTGAATTCGTGGTTCCGATCCGCTGTGGCAAAATCACGCCTTCGACTCTCACTCTGTATGCCGGTGCGGGTCTTGTGGAAGGTTCGATTCCCGCTCAAGAGAAGATTGAAACGGACTGGAAACTGCAGGCAATGCTCGAAGTCATTACCGGGAGAAGCAAAGGTTCTCGTGAATGAATCAAATCCCGAAGTTACTGCTCAAGCCAACTACCTTTGGGGAATTGTGGTCGCTGACACCTTGGCCGAACTCGGTATTCGGCAAGTTTTCTTTTCACCGGGTTCGCGTTCCACCCCATTGGTAATCGGGTTTGAAAACCAGCCAAAGATCAAAGCCATTCCCGTTCTGGACGAACGCACGGCAGCATTTCTCGCTTTAGGTTCCAGCAAACGCACCAAATCTCCAACTGCTTTGCTTTGTACCTCGGGTTCAGCTCTCACCCACTGGTTCCCAGGCGTGACGGAGGCCCATCACTCGAGCGTGCCTTTGCTTTTGATGTCGGCTGACCGCCCACCTGAACTTCAGAATTGCGGAGCAGGACAAACCATTGACCAAGAGCATTTGTTCGGGTCATTCACACGCGCCTATCATTCCGTCGGGCTCCCTGAAAATTCATCCGCAGCAATCAATTTACTGCAAAAGATACTGACCACCGCCTACGCTCAGACATTGGGCTCGAATCCCGGACCCGTTCATCTCAACTTCCCGTTTCGTGAACCATTCCTGCCCGAACAGACTCCTCAAGTCCCGGATTTATCCTTCGAGCCATTTATCCCAAAGGAAAATCAATCCGATCCAAAATACCTCTCGGTGATTTCGGAATTGCTGAGTTCCTGCAAACGTCCACTGCTTATCGCAGGAGAACGGGCTACCCATGAAGATCTTAAGGGATGGATTGAAAAAGCTCCCGTACCCATTGTCTGCGATGCCTTATCAGAATTGAGAGAAACCCCTGTACCCTGTCGGGTTCTGCGATTTGAAAACCTTCTTCGCGATCCTGTTTTCTCTCAAAAGCACACTCCCGATCTGATCCTTAACCTAGGGCCCTTACCCACTTCCAAAACACTTCGGTCTTGGATCGATCGAAGTCAAGCCAAGCGATTTGTCATCGAGCCTCGAGGCCTATGCGTCGACCCCCTGAAAAGCCCAAGTTACGCTCTTGACTTGCCCTACTCTTTCATTCGCAAAATGCCGATTCCGCAAAGTGAAGCCAATTGGCTTGATTCTTGGCTCAAGGCTGAAAACTCGATTGAAGAAAAACTTTCTCAAGTCTTCGAGAAGGGCTTGCATGCGTTCGAAGGCACCATTGCAAGAACCTTATCCGAATTCCTTCCTCCCCAGTCACACCTGCAAGTTTCCAACAGCATGCCGATTCGTGATATTGAATGGTTTTGGAAGCCAAGCGAAGGCAAACGCCGTCTCTTTGGAAACCGTGGAGTCAACGGAATTGACGGCACCCTCGGAACCGCACTCGGTTTGGCTCATCATGCAAAAAAACCGACCTACCTACTTACCGGAGAACTTGCTTTTCTTCACGATTCCAACGCCATGCTTTTCGCCAAGGATTTGAAAGGCAGTCTCACCGTCCTTGTCATCAACAACAACGGGGGAGGCATCTTCGAACACTTGCCCATTTCGAAGAGAGTCGAATTCGAGAAATGTTTTGCCACTCCCCAAACGGTCGACCTTGAGGCCCTGAGCAAAGCTCATGGTTTGGAATACCGAAAAATTCAAGGTGAGAGGGAAATCGCAGAGGTCGTCTCCAATCCAGCCGACGGGCTTCGCATCTTTGAAATTTCAACGGACCGAAAGTCCGATCCTCAAATCAGAAATCGGTTGCTTGGATTAGGTCCCGAATAAAAACCTAAATTAGCCTACAAAATGCCCGAACTCGCGGAAGTTGCCTATGCATCCAGTATTTGGAAAAAAGGTCTGAGACAAAGAGTGGTACAGGTGCTGACGAACGAAAATTCACGCGTATATCGTGAAGGAAACCAAGCGGATTTCAGGAATGAATTGTATCGTAAGACTTTTTCCAAACTTGCCACTCATGGGAAGCAGATGCTCTTTGGCTTTTCTCAGGGTCGTTGGCTTGGAGTGCACCTTGGCATGACCGGTTCTCTTTCGGTCGAAGCCTCCGATTACCAAATTTCCAAGCATGACGCCCTGCTCCTGCGCCAAAACAAGCAGACTCTCGTCTTCCGTGACCCCCGGCAATTTGGGCGTTTGCGCTTGGAAGTCATCAATACCGAGCCCGATTGGTGGAAGAATCTGCCTCCTTCCATGACGGACGTCCGCTTCGACCCGAACTTTTTAGCTCATACCCTCAAAAAGCATGCCAAGCGTCCCCTAAAAGCCTTGCTCTTGGACCAAAGGTATTTTCAGGGCATGGGCAATTGGATGGCGGATGAAGTTCTTTGGAGAGCCAAACTGCACCCAGCTCATTTGGCAGGCAAAGTAAACCAGTCACAGGCAAAGAGACTCTTCGATGAAATCATTTTCGTCGTTCGCGGAGCACTGGACTCAGTGGGAACTCACGGAGGAGATCCCCCGAGAGGTTGGTTGTTTCACGCTCGATGGAAAGATGGTGGCTTATGTCCGAAAACCCAAAAGCCCCTTTCAAGGGAACAGGTGGGAGGGCGAACGAGTTGCTGGTGCCCTTTCATTCAACGCCTGCCTTCCACTCAGAGGGGCGAAAGCAATTCCAAAGCCTGATTTTTGTCCGATTGGATTTGAGCCTTCAAATCATCCAAGGCTGCGAATGCCTTTTCAGGTCGCAAAAAAAAGTCCAACTCCATGTGAAGTTCGACGCCAGTCCTCCATTGCTCGGTATCAGGTTCCACCAATAAGTGGATTTCGAGCAAGGGTTCGCAACTGCTTTTCTCCAAAGTGGGACGCACTCCGTAATTAGCGACTGCGGGCAGCTTTTGGTCATTCCTTAGATTCTTGACCATACCAGCATAAACCCCAAAGCAAGGACGCGCTTGGGGATTCCAATTCAGGTTGAGCGTAGGAAAACCAATTGTTCGGCCAACCGCGTTCCCCGAACATACCATGCCTTCCATGAGATACTTTCTTCCAAGCATTTGGTTCACGTCACCAATACGACCTTCCTCGAGGGCTGCTCGAATGCGAGAACTGCTGATCGGACCGTCTCCCCAACTCTCCGATTCAGCGACCAAAACCTGCAAACCAAAAGCATTGGCGGACTCTCGGAGCAATAAGTGATCCCCGATTCTATTTTTGCCGAATCGAAAATTCTTACCAATGCAAAGAGTATGCAAAGTGGGTATATGGGCACAAAGGAATTCGACGAAGCCGGTCGCTTCCATTTGAGAGAATTCGTGGTCAAAAGGTTGCAGAATCACCTCCTGCATCCCTTTTAAGATCAAATGCTTTGCCTTGGTCTCCGGGTTCATCAGCAGAGGAGGGGCTTGTTCAGGGCGCAAAAGAGTCGATGGATGCATGGGAAAGCTAAATGCAACCGCAGTCCCTGCAAATGCATTGGCTTGTTCGACGGCAAGATTCAAAACCGCCTGATGGCCAACGTGAACCCCGTCAAACATACCGAGGGCAAGCATGACCGCTTGACGATTCCTTTCCTCAAATCCTTCGATCGAGCAAAATTTCTTCATTACGAACCTACAAAACGTGGGAAGGCACCGCTTGATGTATCGGTATGAGCAAGTTCTGAAATTCCGAAAGAGGCATCAATTCGATCTCCTCCAAGGTTTTGGATCCATCGATTGAAAATTGATCAATCCGGGTCCGGCGTAAAGCAGTCAAATGAGCACCGCATTCCAATTTTTGCCCAAGATCGTGAAAGACAGTCCGCACATAGGTACCTTTGCTGCATTCCATAAAGAATTGTCCTTTGGGAGAGTTCCAATCCGTTAGCCTTAACTCATTAATACGAATAAATCGAGGCTCTCTTTCCACCGTTTTTCCCTTACGGGCCATCTTATACAAAGGAACCCCATCGACTTTCTTTGCAGAAAACATGGGTGGCGTCTGGTATTGGTCACCAAGTAAATGATCCATTTCCAGTTTGATGGTCTCTGCATTTACGAAATCGGGAATTTTTCTGGTCGCGACCACTTCTCCATCTGCATCCTGGCTGTCGGTTTCGACTCCAAGAAGAAATTCCCCAGCGTAACTCTTGTCCAAACTTATCAGGAATTGAGAAACCTTGGTGGCCTTGCCAATCAGCATGATCATCAATCCGGTCGCCAAAGGGTCCAGAGTACCGGCATGCCCGATTTTCTTCATTTTCAATTTCCGCCTCAAACGGTCCACGATATCATGCGAAGTGATACCGATGGGCTTATCGACGAGAAGTACCCCTTCGAAAACCGGATCTTGCAAGACAGCCAATTCAGATCCTCCCTTTCCCTACGATTTGCAAATGCTCGCCAATCGTCCGAATGAGTTTCGGATAAAACTCTTCAATGGAAGAATCAACGTTGAAACCGGCGGCGCAGGCATGCCCACCACCATTAAAAGACTTAGCCAACAAATCCACCCGGTATTTCTTTTCCTTGGCTCGAAAGCTCCCTTTGATTTTTCCATTCCGATCTTCGAGAAGGACGCCCAACTCAACGCCCTCGAGAGATCGGGCGTAATCGACGAAATCCTCCGTATCTTCGGGCTCGGTACCTGTCTCCTGATAGAACTTTTCGCAAATGCTGCCTATGCACACACGATCTTCAAACTCCATCCTGAAACTGGCCAGAAACCTTTGCAGCAGTTGAATTCGGCCAGGCTTTTCTCTTTCGTACAATTCATGAGCGACCCGGGAGGGTTCGGCACCCGCTTCACACAATTTTCGGCACACCTCGAAGACGGATGCATTGGTTCCGGAGTAACAAAACTGGCCCGTATCCGTGCAAATCCCAAGATACAAAGCTTCTGCTGTCGTCTTATCGCAGACATAGCCGGAGTCGAAAAAGAATTTGGCAAGAATTTCGCCCGTTGCCGAAGCCTCCGGCAACACGAAGTTGTGACTTCCGAAGTGAGTGTTCGAGACATGATGGTCGACGTTGATGAAAACTTCCGGAAACTTTTCCTGCAAAGACTCTCCCACACGGGAAAAATCAGCGCAATCCACTGTGATCACCAAAGATTCGGAAGCTTCGATCTCACTTTGGCCGTAGAAGGGCGTATCCCCCACGAAACGTTTCAAGGTTCTGGGAATCGGATCCGCATTGACCGCACGGGCGTCGATGCCCCTACTTCGAAGAATTCGGGTCAAACCAACCTGCGAACCAATGCAGTCTCCATCCGGTCTGCGGTGCCCCAAAACAACAACGCTTTGCCCTGACAAACGGTCGAGGATGCGAGAAAAGGATTCGGATTGCGAAAGAAAGACGGACATGGACAAAGAGTTACGGAGAATCGATCATACTAGCGCAAAGGGGCTAAAAGGGAAGCTCGGAACATTCTCTACCTTGAAATCAAAAAACCATCCTCATCCATGCCTTGCACCCCGTCCACCACTTCTTCTTCAAGCCCATTGACAAAAAAAGCGCCGGATGCCTCACGGCATGAAAAACCCACCATCATCCGCCCCAAGGACAAATTCTTCGAGCCGACTTGCTCTCCATCAAGAGAAGATCCCTGGTGGGACGCGGAAGGTCCGTTTATCGAAATCAAACCATTGCGATCGGCGGCCAATCCCCGCACTTCGGCAAACGAATCATCGTTCAGGCAACTTTCGCATTTACCGATCAAAAATCCTTCCTCCATGAATCGAAAGACACGTTCGCCTAGGAAGGGAATCCACGGCAACCACTGCTCAAACCATGGTCCTGATCCGGAACGTATCCATAAGAGTGGGTAGTCCCACAGATGCATCTCTCTCAGTCTCATCCAGTTTGCATAGACACGGGAACTGCAAAGGTCATCATCTCCATCAAGAAACCGAGCCAAGGCATCGCCCCAAGGAACCAATTCCATCGGCACACCCCCCCTCTCCGTACGGATCTGATCAATGAATTCGCCTCGAGTCATCCGATCACCATCCTCGGATTGGAAAAGAACACCATCCCGGTTTCGCAAAATGGTCTTTTCAAGTTCATTCTTCGCTTCCTTACCCACTTTGATACGATCGCAGAAGGATAGCCTACCCAAATTCATAACTTCATGCCCAAGCCGCAAGACATTCGCTTCTTCGGCTTGAATTGGAGAACCGACCCGAACGGTGACTCGATACGGAAAGGAAATGGGCATCTTCCAAAAAAACTTACCGCCTCTCATGCTGAATACGGAACCCCATACGCCATCCAGATGAACTGGTATCACTGGAACCCTTGCCCGTTTCGCCAGCACTACGGATCCCCTCATAAAAGGCAAAAGCACACCCAGTCTGGAAATTCCTCCCTCCGCGAACACGCAAAGAGGAACTCCTTCCTTCAATCGCTTGACCGAAAGCCTTAGGCTATCCAAGGATTTCTCCGATGAAACCGTCAGGGTTTTGGTCAAACGAAAGACCCAATTCATAAAAGGCGAATCCGCCAATCCGTGATAGGCAAGATATCGAACCTTTCGGGGAAAAGCAGCCCCTATGAAAACCGGATCCGCATAGGACAAATGATTGCTTACGATCAAACAACCTCCTTGGGGAAACTTTTCCATCCCGACAATTTTAATTCTGTAAAAGATTTTCAGAATCATATGAAACCAAGCCCGGCAAAAATCCTCGAACAAGTGCCTCACCGTCATCAGACCGATCACTAAAGCGGGTGCCATGATGACTAACAGTTCCTCCTTTGAACTGAGCTTCAATACGTTGGAAAGATAAGCGTGAAATAAAATAAAGCCAATTCCGCAAAGTTGGGTGAGCAGATTCGAAGCGGCGAGAATTTTACCCCGTTCCTCCTCTCTGGCTTGATCCTGAAGATATCCGTTTAACGGAACGAAGAACAAAGCTCCGAAAAAACCCAAGGACAGACAACAGCAATCGAAGGTCAATGCCGTGGGTTCGGCAAGATACAGTCCGAGATAAATGATGGGGATCGCCAAAGCGCCTATTGGAGTAAGCCCGATTTCAATCCTACCGCGGTTAAGATAAGCGACGAACAAACTCCCCAACATGATTCCAATTCCGACCAGCAAAAACCAATACCCATACAAAGAGCCCATACCGACCTTACCAGCCACGACTTCCCCGGAAAGCTTCACCAGAACAAGGTAGAAAAAGCTTCCAACACCCCAAAACCAAGCATCCCCAAAGGCGGCATACCTCAATCCCCTATGTTTGAAGAGATAAAAAAGGTCATGAAAATGCCTTACCAAGAGACTTGCTCGAAAAGGTTTCGCTCGAATGACTTGGGTTTCCGGAATAGGCCAAGCGATGACCCAAGAAATCAGAGCGAACACGGTGACCGATCCACAAATAATTAGAGCCGCCCCCCAACCCCCTCGTTCCGCAACCAAGTGATCGAATGCAACCGCGCCTACGAATGCTCCACCAAGGATCCCAACCATGGCCAACATTTCCATGTAACCCACCGCTTTGCCCAATCTGCTTGTTCCCACCAACTCCTTGAGAATACCCTTTTTGGCAGGCGACAGGAAAGCGGACTGAATCGACAGTAGAAAGAACCCGACCAAGGAAAACTCCAAGCTCCGGACATACAAAGCGCAAGCGAGGAAACCAAGACCTAAAAGTTGTCCCAAAAGCGCAAAGACAATGACCTTTTTCTTGGAAAACCGATCGGCGAGCCATCCGGCAAGAGGAGCGAATACGACAAAAGGCAAAATCAAAAGAATCGAAACCTGTTGATTCACGGTATCCATGCTTGCTTTTCCAAATTGAACGGCGGCCATTACCGGCAACATGGCTTTCATTACATTGTCGTTAAAAGCTCCAATGGTCTGAGAAATCATCAGTGGCCAAACGACCTTAAATGATCTGTCTTCCGTATCTGCCTTCACCAACTGGAAAGTCCTTCCCGCATAATCAAACCCATTTCATTCGCAATTTTCCAATTGCCAAGGGAAATCGATTTATGCTGAAGATGTCGAATGCTTAAAAATAGATACACCCTTTACCTAATCTTGGCTTCCCTTGGCTTTGCCCTCCATGGAAAACCATTGAACGTGCTTTTCATCTTTACCGATGATCATGCTTATCAAGCCATTTCCGCTTATGGTTCCAACCGTAATAAAACCCCGAACATCGATCGTATTGCCAAGGATGGCATGCTTTTCGATCGCGCTTTCGTCACCAATTCCATTTGCGCTCCTAGCCGAGCCGTGATTCTGACCGGAAAACACAGTCACCTGAATGGACAACTCACCAATGGTCAAAGATTTGACGGCGAGCAGCAAACCTTCCCCAAACTGTTGCAGCAACGGGGCTATCAGACCGCGATGATCGGGAAGTGGCACCTGAAAAGCGATCCCACGGGTTTTGACTTCTGGCAGGTACTCCAGGGACAAGGCCCTTATTACAACCCGCCAATGAACACCGCCGATGGCGTTAAGAAAATTACCGGATACACCACCGACGTAATCACTGACGTCACTCTCGATTGGTTGAAGAATGACCGAGACAAGGAGAAGCCCTTCTTCGTGATGAGTCAGCACAAGGCCCCTCACCGCAATTGGCAACCGGGGCCCAAGTTTCTTAGTAAATATGATGATGTCGAAATCCCCGAGCCGGAAACCTTAAGGGACGACTACAAAAATCGCTTGGAACCTGCCTCGACTCAGGCAATGACGATCGATCGACACCTTTCCGTCACTGATTTAAAACTGAGGGCACCCGGCAACCTGACTCCCGAGCAGAAGGCCAAATGGGACGCTGCCTACGGCCCGAAGAACGAGGCTTTTGAAAAAGCTAACCTTGAAGGAGATGCCTTATTCAAATGGAAATACCAAAGGTACGTTAAAGATTATCTACGCTGCATCGATTCCGTGGATGAAAATATCGGCCGCTTGCTCGACTACCTCGATGAAAGTGGCCTCGCTGACAATACCGTTGTCATTTACTCTTCCGATCAAGGTTGGTATCTTGGAGAGCATGGGTGGTATGACAAGCGATGGATGTACGAGGAGTCTTTTCGCACTCCTCTGATCGTTCGCTGGCCGGGAGTGACCCAACCAGGTTCGAAAAATACTCAACTTGTGCAAAATCTTGATTATGCTCAGACCTTCCTCGATATTTGCGGAGTCAAATCGCCCAAGGATATGCAGGGTGCCTCGATTGTTCCCCTGCTCCATGGCAAAACACCAAAAGACTGGCGCAAGTCTCTCTACTATCAATATTATGAGTTCCCCGGAGCCCATTCGGTCCGTCGGCATTACGGTGTCAGAACCAACCGATACAAACTCATTCACTTCTATATGCTCGATGCATGGGAACTGTACGATCTGGAAAAGGACCCCAACGAATTATCTTCGCTTTATGGGAAGCCCGGGTATGAAAGGTTAACTGCAAAACTGAAGACCGAACTTACACGGCTTCGTGAGCAATATAAGGTGCCTGAAGATACGCGACCGCTCAAAAAAGCGCCTAGAACGCCCAAAAAAAAGAAGGAAGTATAAGCTAAAGAGCCTTTTCGATCGCCTCAGCGAGAGAAAAGTCCTTTTCGGTCACTTTTCCGCCGGCGTCATGGGTATTGAGAGAAATCTCTACGCGATTGAAACAGTTGAAGAGTTCGGGATGATGGTCCGCTTGTTCGGCTTCGTAGGAAATCCTGAGGATAAAGCCCATCGCCTCCCGGAAATTGTCGAATCGAAACTCTTTGCGAATTCGATCATTTTCAAAACTCCATCCACTGAGGGTTTTCAATTTTTCATCGATTTCTTCGATACTTAATGCATTTGACATAGAATCCTGCACTAAAGAATGCTTTACGCGTTGTCAATTCGCCCCGAACCCTGTTCGATGGCATCCGATTCAATGCAAGTATTTACGCCTGAAGAGCAAAAACAATTGCCCAAACACATTGCCATCATCATGGACGGAAATGGTCGGTGGGCCAAATCCCTTGGGAAACCAAGGCTATTCGGGCACCGAAATGGAGTCAAAAACGTTCGCGACATAGTGAATGCCGCCAGAGCAATCGGTATACCCTATGTCACCCTCTATGCCTTCAGCCAAGAAAACCAAAACCGTCCATCCGAGGAAAAGTCCGGCCTCATGAAACTTCTGCAGGAATTCATTAAAATCGAATTGAATGGGATGCAACGAGACGGTATCCGCCTGCGGGCGATCGGGGATTTGCGTGGTCTTCCCGACTACGCGCGTAAAGCAGTGGAAGACGCCATCGAAAAAACAAAGACGAATCAATCATGGAATCTTACCCTCGCACTCAATTACGGTAGCAGACAGGAAGTCCTTCAAGCTGTTTCTTCCTACTGTGAAAGCCAGGATGAAAGGAATGGCGAACTGACTTGGGCAGGGTTTGCCGAACACCTTGAAACCAAGGATTTACCTGATCCTGACCTGATTATCCGAACCTCCGGAGAGTTCCGTCTCAGCAACTTTCTACTCCTTCAGGCAGCTTATGCGGAAATCTTCGTTTCCCCCCTTCATTGGCCAGAATTCGATCGAAACGCATTCGAAGATGCCTTGCGCGAATACATCAGACGTGAAAGAAGGTTCGGTAAAACAAGTGAACAACTGACAACCCAGAATTCCCTTCCTCATTCCTCATGATCATCCGTACCTTATCAACGATTATCCTTTGGGGCGCCATGGGGGGAGTTGTATATTCTCTCAAGGAAGTTGGGGCCATGTGGATTCTCAATCTGTGCGCCACCCTCACCCTTTTTGAGATTTACACCATTCTCGGTCGTTTGGGCTATGCTGCCAATCGGATGTCGGGACTAATCACGGGAGGATGTATGATTCCAATCGCCTTTCATTTCCCAGGTAGCGGAATCGACGTACTCGCAATTGGCGCTCTTCTGACTTCCGGCGCTTGCGTTCTCTTTCCGCAAGCTCAGCGAGGAATGTACGTCAAACGACTGATGCCCACTTTCTTCGGGTTACTTTACGTTACTTTTCTTCTTCATTATTTCGTTCGCATCATTCAAGTGTCCGAAGTCGAAAGTACTTCTCAGACTTTGGGTTTCGGACTCTTCTTTTCGCTCTGGGTTGTCGTGGTTGCCAAATTCAGTGACATTGGGGCTCTTTTGGTCGGAAAAGCAATCGGAAGGACAAAAATGGCGCCATCGATCAGTCCTGGAAAAACCGTTGAGGGACTCATCGGCGGACTTGCGGCTTCCTCAGGCTTGGGAGCCTTGTTGCCTTGGCTTGC
>Ga0160422_10000714_pt1 | contig 20382 bp, 12 predicted proteins | sample Fk160mmetaG_FD_108192 | JGI IMG/M metagenome (GOLD analysis project Ga0160422, IMG submission 108192) | Marine microbial communities from the Central Pacific Ocean - Fk160115 60m metaG | ecosystem: Environmental > Aquatic > Marine > Oceanic > Photic zone | place: The Central Pacific Ocean... | reverse complement strand
GGAGGCGGATCGCTCCTCATGCTGGGTGGCCAGGTCGGTTCCCCTTCCAGCTATTTCAACACCCCCATCGCGGATATCCTGCCGGTCAAGATGGATTCCGCCAGCAGACGCTGGTTTCATGGGGGGTCTCATCCCGTCGTGACCGCAGATGGGATGGAAGGATCTGTCGTGTCCCTTCACCCCGACAAGGACATCAACGACCGGATCTGGAAAATGGTCACGCCGATGGGCTTCATGAGCGGCTTGACGCCCAAGCCGGGCGCCACCGTCCTGCTCTCGCGTTCCGGTAGCGACCCCACGGCCCTGCCTTATCCCCTAGTGGCCTGGCAACGGTACGGAAAGGGCAAGTCCATGTACGTCGGGACGGACGACCTGTGGCGGCTCCGCCGTGAGGTAGGCGACCAGTTTCATGCCCGTTTCTGGGGACAGGCGATCCAGTTTCTCGCCCTGTCCCGCAAGCTCGGCCAGAACAAGCAGGTCACCCTGGAAACCGCTCGCAGGCAGTATTCCACCGGTGAGCGGGTCGAACTTTTCGCCAACGTCCTGACCGAGACGTTCGATCCCGTCGACCGGGATTCGTACCCGGTCCTGCTGGACAGGAATGGTTCCGGAGACTATCCGATTGAGGTTTCCCTCGACCCGGTGCCCGGCACGCCCGGCCTTTACGGCAAGTCGATCCTGGTGACCGAGCCGGGCGACTACGAAATGAGGGCCATGGATAGTGATGCCCTCAAGGCGAACGTGGCTGACTTCGAGGTGGACAGGCTCTCGCTCGAGCAAAGGGAAACCTCCATGCGGGACGAATTGGCCGACCAACTTGCCTCGCTCTCGGGAGGCAACCGTCTGCTCGACTTCTCGGAGGAGGATTCGGACGACTCGAGACTGGCCGACTTGGCAGGACTCTTGCCCGGTCGCCTTCCCAAGTCCCTCCCCGTAGAGAGGGAAAAAGCCCTCTGGGACATCCCCGCCATCTTTGCCTTGCTCGTCCTCCTGACCGGTTTGGAATGGTATTTGCGCAGAAGGGAGAACCTCGTCTAGAATCCCAATGAGCGCCATGAAGGAAGAGAACGAAGCTGGAGTCAAGTCCATCGAGGACAAGCTCCATGAAGCCTGGCTGGAGGAGCGCAAGTTCTACGATTTTCGAGGGGCGGCCCGTTTCCTCATTTGGCTGGTCGCCCTGGTGGTGGTCGATTTGCTCATCGATTGGCAGATTTTCTTTCGTGAACGTTGGGAAACCCCCGGCATTCTCCTTCTCGTCGTCAACCTAGTCGTCCTCGGCTGGGTGCTTTGGAAGGAATGGCTGAGTCACCGAAAACCCTTCGACCCGGTACGGGTGGCCCTGGAGGTCGAGGGCAAACACCCCGAGCTCCGTTCCATCCTGGTCTCCTATTCCCAGTTCAAGGACCTGGATCCCGATGAGGTTCAGGCTTCCCCGGCTCTCCTCAAGGCTATGCGCGACCAGGCGGTTTCCCTGACCAAACCCCTCGACTTCAAGGACGTCGTCGACTTCAATCAACTCAAGAACCTCGGCCTGGTCTGCCTCTTGACGCTCCTCGGCTTTTCCGCAGTCAGTTTCCAGTGGCAGGATCATATGCGGGCCCTCTTCATGCGCTTGATCGGGGAGAATGCGGATTACCCGACCAATACCAAGATAACCGAGATCGTGATCGATTCAGGCAAGACTTCCCTCTCCCTCCAGCCTGGGGATGAGAGCGAGCCTTTTCCCGTCAAGTCCGGGGGAGACGTTGATATCCTCGTTTCCGTGGACGTCGCCAAGGAGGTTCCCGACCGGGCCGTCCTCTACTGGATCTCCGAAGGCATGGAGGAGAAATCGGAGGAATTCGCTTTCCGTGACTCCAAGCGGTATGAATGCAAAATCTCGTCCCTGACCCGTCCCACCCTTTTCCGCCTCGTCATTGGGGACGACCGCACGCGCGAGATACCCTTGTCCATTTCACCCCCTCCCGCCTTTACCGCCGTGGTCGCGGGCTTGACCTTCCCCGAGTACCTGGGCCGCCCGCCCTCCTCCTCGGAAACTCTTGATTTCTCGGTTCCTGCCGGTACCCGCATCAGATGGGCCCTGACCTGCTCCCCCGCCATTTCCGACCTGAACGTCACCCTCGGTGGGGAAACCATCGCGGCCCAGGTCAGTGAGGATGGAAAAACCGCTTCCTTCGAGGCCAATGCCACCGAGACCTTCCGCTATTCCTTTCCCTACGTGCGGGAGAAGGCAAACGGATTCGAGTACCGCATCGAGGGTGAGCAGGAGGTTGAGGTCGTTCCCGACCGGGTGCCTGAGATCGTTCTCCAGTCCGCCACCACCGCGAGCGGGTTCGCCACCCCGAGCAAAACCCTCGTGGTCGACGCCGCGGTGAGCGACGATTATGGCCTTGGCGAAGCCTTTCTGGTGTATTCGCTTGGTTCCCGGGAGGAAAAACGGGTTTCCCTGGAGGAACTGACGGATACGTCCTTGAGTGGAATAAGGGACAGGATCCGTTTGAGCGTTCCTCTCTCCGAGCTCCTCGGCGAGGCTCCCGAGCCGGGAGACGAGTTCGTCTTCCAGGTCGAGGTGAGCGATGAGATGCCCCCCCGGGGTACGCATAGGAACCTTTCCTCCGACCGGAAGCTGACCATCCTGAGCGAGGAAAAATATTTGGAATGGTTCAAGAGCGAGCTGGAGCTTCAGCTCGCCTTGATCGCCAAGGCCCGCGACTCCGAAAAAAGAGCGCGGGTCGAGATCGAGAACCTAAAGGTGGAAGAAAAAAAGGAGTAAGTGAGAATGAAAGTCAGAACCAGCCTTTACCTGCTGGCCGCCCTCGGGCTGCTGGCCCCGGCCGTCGCTCAGCAGAAGGAGAGGAGTAAGGTCCTGCAGACCAGCGAGCGAATCCGCAAGCTGGAACGCCGGCAGAAGGACGTCGACCGGCAGCTCGGATCGGCCTCCGACAAAATCGGAAGCCTGCTCAGGGATCTGGCCTCCAACAAGCTTGAGGAAAAGGGGAAGTCGGCCGACGTCTCCAAGATGAAAGGCTCCCTGCTTGAAGTGAAGGGCGATCTTCCCGAGGCCGAGGCGACCCTGGCAACTGCCCGGGCCAAGATCGAGAACGCCTATCCCCACTTGGATACGGCTGGGAAACAAGTCACTCAAATCATCATCGACCTCAGCCGCATCCTGAACGAGAGCGAGACCGCCATCCTGGCCGATGATCTTCTTCGCGAAATCAGGGAAATGATCAAACGCCAGTCCTTTATCTGGAGGGAAACCAGGGAATGGGGAAAGGTTCTCATCATCCGTCCGGAGATCGCCGCCGCCGACAAGCCGAGAGTGGCCCGCGCCCAAGGGGAAGTCGTGCTTTCCATCGACCAGTTCAAGGGCCTGCTCAAGGAAGCCCTCGAGAAGGTGAACGACCCGTTGCTTTCGCGTCGTTTCGGTAAGGGCATGGCGATCATCGAGGAGAAGAAGCCCGGAGCGGATCTGCGCCGGGCCCTTGCCTTTATCGACCAGGGTACCGTCCAGGCCGCTACGGATGCCGTCGTCCGCCAAGCCGCTGCCATTGAGACCCTCAAGGAAATCGAGAGAGCCCTCTCCAGCGACGACGACGAGCTCGCTCGCATGGAGGACTTGCTGGAGGAGCTCAAACGCATTCTCGAGGAGCAGGTGGCCCTGAAGGAAGAGGTCGAAGAGGCGGGAGACGAATTGAAAAACGCATCCGAGCTCCAGGCCGACCAGCTCGAGCTTAAGGAGGAGCTGGACGAGGCGGTGACTGAGGAGGAAGCTCCCAGCGACTCCTTGGAGGAGGCCTCCGATTCAATGGAGGAGGCTGCCGAGGAAATCAGCGAAGGGAACCAGGATTCCGCCCTGGCTGCCCAGGAGGACGCCATCGAGCAGCTTCAAGACGCCATTGGCGACCTCGAGTCGGCCATTGCGGATGCCGCCGCCGAGGGTAGTGAGTCCTCGGAATCCGGTGATTCCTTCGCCGATGCGGGCGAATCTTTCGGGGACAGCTTCTCGGACGCCCTGCCATCTGATTTTTTCTCCGACTCCTTGCCCAGCGACGGCTTCCCGAGCGACGGCTTTCCTTCCGATGGTTTCCCGAGCGACGGCTTCCCAAGCGACGGTTTTCCTTCCGATGGCTTTCCCAGTGAGGGAGCAGGCTTGCCCTCTCCAGGGGCCAGCCCGACCCCCGGAGCCGGAGCCCCCGGGCCTCCCGCGCCCGGTGCAGGGATGCCGGCCCCCGGAATAGGACCCCCCAGCTCGGTGCCCGGACAAGGAATGCCCGTTCCGGGATCCTTCGCTCCCGCCCCTCCCGGCGTTTTGCCCGATGACCCGCAAATCGATTCCACGGGTTATTCCTCCACCACGCCCCGTGGGGACGCCGTTTCCAGGACCCGTATGTCCAAAAGTTCAGTCGAGCGCAGAAGGCGCAACCTGGTCATCCAGAAGTACGTCCAGCAGTTGCCGGTCGAGTTCAGGAAGCAGGCCAGGCAGTACTTTGAGATTCTGGCCAAATGAAGACCCCGAGCAACCAATCGAGCGTTGCGGCCCTACTGGTCGCTTTTTCCTGTTTGCTTTTCGAGCCGGGCCAACTCCCGGCTCAGGAAAGCTCACCCGTTCAGCGGGTGGCCCGAGTCAAGTTGACGCCCGAAGTCCAGGAGGCGATCAGCAAGGGTCTGGTGTTCCTATCCAAGACCCAGAAACAAGACGGTAGCTGGGGCGACAAGCATCCGGTCGCCGATACTTCGCTTGCCCTCATGTCATTCATGCTCCAGGGACACGTCCCGGGCCGGGGCAGCTACGGGGACCACATGGAAAGAGGTTTGGCCTACATGGTCAATATGGGCAAGAAGGGCCGTGGGGGCTACCTCGGTACGCCTAGCCATCACGGCGGAATGTATGAGCACGGCCTGGCCATTCTCGCTCTTTCGGAGGCCTGGGGACAAAGTTCCAACCGGGACCTGCGAAACACCCTCCGCCGGGCCGTGGACGTTACCATCCGCGCCCAGAACAGCCAGGGTGGGTGGCGCTACAACCCCGAGCCCAGGGACGCCGATCTTTCCATGACCGTCATGCACACGGTGGCCCTCAACTCGGCCAAGGAGGCCGGGATCTCGGTTCCCGACAAGGTTCTCGAAAAGGCGGTGCAGTACGTCGAGAGCTGCCAGGACAAAACCAGTGGAGGGTTCGGTTATAGTGGCCCGAGCGGTCCCGGTTTCGCCCGCACTGGAGCCGGTGTGATGTCTCTGATCATGTGTGGTAGACGGGACCATCCCGCGGTCCAGCGGGGCATGAAGTTCCTCAATTCCTATCCCGACCAGAAGTTCAGCGGAGGCTCTCATTTCCTCTACGGGAACTACTATGCCATCCAGTGCATGTACCAGATGGGGGAAAGCCACTTCAATGCCTACTACCCACGAATACGGGATTCCCTTCTGCAGAAGCAGAACAAGTCCGATGGTCGCTGGTCGATTAAGGAAGGCGATACCTATTCCACGTCCATGGCCATCCTCATCCTCGGCGTTCCCTATCGCTTTCTGCCGATCTACCAGCGCTAGCCCATTAGGGGCCCGGGCTTCGTTTCAGTTTTGAGAAGTCGATGAGAGCTCTCGGTATCGTCTGCCTCCTCCCTTTTCTTTTTACCTTGTCCGCGTTTGCCGCGCAGAGGGATGAAAACACTGCTTCCGAGCTTCAGGTTCACCGCTGGATGAAGGATCTGGCCGGAGAGGATTGGGTTCTCCAGTCCGTGGCCCTGGAGGAACTGGGCAAGCGAAAGGCGCAACAGGCCGCGCCTCGCATCCGGGAGGTCCTGGAAAAAGGCAAGACCCCCTGGATCCGGGGGCGGGCCATGTTCGCCCTGGGCAGGATATCGGGTCGGGAAATCATTCCCCTGGCCCGCAAGGCCGCCCGCGACGAGGATCCCTTACTCCGCATTTCGGCCCTCCGGACACTTGAGTTTGTCGGCGGTGAAGGTTCCTCCGACTTGGCCCTGGAGCTCATGAAGGATTCCGTCCTTGAAGTCCGGGCAACTGCGGCCGCTCTTTATGCCAAGCAGTTCCCGCAAGAGGCCTGGCCCACCGTCGAGGCCCTTACCAGGCAGGATCGATCCTCCGTTTCAAGCGGCCTGCTGAGAGCTCTTTCCCATATTGGATCCAAGGAATCGCTGGATCGGCTTGGGGAGCTCTTCGCGGACGTCAATGCAAGCAGGGAAAGAAGACGGGAAGTGATCAAGGCCCTTGGGTCGGGGGATGATCGCGTGATCCCTCTTCTCGTCTCGGCGACCGCAAGCTTCCCCTCGGCATCCCCCGAGTTCAAGCTCGGGGCCAAGCTGCTCGGGCAGCGTCCGAGGACCCTGACCGGCCCCATCCTCAAGGCCTTGCTGGTCTCCGACGAGAACGCCTCCCTGGCCAGCGCGTCTTCCCTTATGGCGGAGGTTTGCCCGACCATCGAGCTGGGAGACCTCTTGGCCAAGACCTGGCCGGGGCGGGAGCTCCCCCCCTTGGCCCTTCAGGCCGGCATGGTGGCCCTTAGCAGGATCGACCCTGCCCGCTACGAGGCCTTTTTCAACCGTTACCTCTCGAGTGAGGACGTACCTACCCGTGCCATGGCTGTGGCGTGCCGCTCCCTGGTTCCCGACCAGGCTCTCTTCGAGACCTTCCGCCCTTTCGTGAAGGATCCGGAAATCGAAATCGTTCTCGCCGCCCTCACCGGCCTGCGCAGGACCCCCGAGGGAGCCCGGCCCGAGGAGGGCTTGGTCACCTACCTCGCCCCTTCCCTGGACAGCCCGGAAAAACGGATCCTCCTGGCGGCTCTGGGCCTGCTGGGCGAGAGGGGAGTGGTGGAGGAGTTCGACCGGGCCCTCGAGCTGCTGACCCCCATTCTTTCCGGGACCGAGGATGAGTTGAGGAAGTCCGCCGCGGAGGCCCTCAGCGGCTTTTGCCCCTCCGGTCGCATTGGGGCCATCGCCGTGGCCCAGGGCTACGTCGGGTCATGGAAGGTGGTGGGCCCCTTTGCCAACGACCGCAGCAACCTGGGGTTCGGGACGGCCTATGGCCCTGAGGAAGATGGCGAAGCGGAAAACTACAAGGCCACCTACCGCTGGGAATTCGGGGGGGGCAAGGACGAACGCGAACTGGACCTGGGATGGAACGAGACCGGGCCGGAAGACGTCCGGGGGGAAGTTCACCTTGCGGCCCTGATGCCCGTGCCGGTCAAGTATGCCGTTGCCTATGCCCGGTTCGAGATCCGTTCCGATGCGGAACGAAAGGTACGGATCCAGCTCGTCCTGCGGGAGGAGACGGCCCAGAGGATTTGGCTCAATGGCGAGGAGGTCGCTGATTACGCCGTTCAGCGCAACGAGCTCGGGGGTTCGATTGAGGAAAGGCGCCTCGGGGCCATCAGCCGCCCGAGAACGGTCGGCGTCCAGTTGGCCGAGGGGATGAACCGTCTGGTCGTCAAGTCCTCCACTTTCGGGGGCGACTGGCGCATCAGCCTGCGGATTCTCGATGAAAAGAAAAACCGCATGGCCGACGGCATCGTCCTGCGCAGCTTCGAGCCACCCAAGGAAGGATGAAGATTCCGGTTCCTGTCTTTCTCGCTCTCTCCCTGTGGGCCGGCCCTGCGAACCGGTGCCCGGCCGCTTCCCCCGGAGACGAAATCTTCCGGGAGGCGGAAGAGGCCTACCTGGAGGGCGACTTCAAGCTCGGCGGACAAAAGCTCGAGGACTTGATCGCCTCTCATCCCGGCGATTTCGACCTGGCCGCCCGGGCTCTTCACCGGATGTGTCTTTCCGACTACGCCGACCTGGTTTCCAGAGACTGGCCCAGCGGCGGTTTCCCGAGGGGACTTTTCAAGGTTTCGGGCCGTGATCACTCGCGAATGTGGGAGAGCCTTTCGGGTTTTCTGGAGGAAGCTTTTCTCGAATACGGCAGGCATGCGCGGGAAGGAGGAGTCTATCCTTTTCCTCCTCCCCGGGCTCTCGAGTCCCTCTGGAGAAAAAGAGCGGACTATCCTCTCACCCCCCTGAAGGAAGTATCGACTTCCGCCGCCGACCGGATCCTCGCCCTGCGGCGCTCGGGTTACCTCGAGAACGATTCCTCCGCCGTGGTGGATGCTTCGATCCTGCTCTATTTCATCCGTCGCAACCAAAAGCGCTACGAGGAGGCAAGCAGCCTTGTCGACGGCCTGGTGGAGGCGAAGAACGGTGGGTTGGACTGGCTCCTGGCCCGCGCCAAGTTCCATGCCGAGATCAGTTCCAACCGGGCCGAACCCCTTTTGCGCAGCCTTTTCGCCAAACTGGACAAGCCAAGGGTGGACAAGGCCGCCACCCGTGCTTCCATCCGGGCGAGACCTCTCAGGCAAGCCTTTTCGGCACCCCCACCCGAGCGGATCCTTCCGGGTCAACCTTGGATTAGGCAATTGACCTCCGAAAGGGAGGATCCTGCCTGGAAGACCTTCTCCGACGGCTTTATCCAAGGTCTGGAAGAACAGATCGACCTCTGGATTCAAGGAACCTTTTCCGAGGCGGAGGACGAGGTTTATCTGCTCCGCCGGGACGGCACCGGCTCGGCGGTTACCTGGAACGTCATCGACGACCACCTCAAGTCACTCGGCAAGGGCGCCGTTGCCGGCTTGAGGAAATTTCAGGAGAAAGGTTGTCGCCTGGATCCCATGTCGATGGAGCCCCGGATATCTTCCCAAGCGGGCAAACTTTCCCTTTTCCGCAGGTATCCCTGGTCCCGTACGGCGCATGCGGCCTTGCTTGAATATGCCCGTGGGGAACTGCGGGCGGGTCGCGAGCAGGCGGCCCGGAGCGCCTTTCGCGAAGTCATTGAACACACCCTGGACGAAACCCTCTCCAAGCGGGCCCGAGTGGGTTCCTGGCTGGCCCTTTCCCAGTCGGGAAAGGCGGATGAACTCAAGTCGGAGCTAGCCGCCCATGCGGGCCAAGCCTTTCCCTGGATGCAGAAAGAACTCGAGACCGGGGAAATCGGCAAGATCCTGACCCGCGGCCTTGTCGAGGACCGCCCTCCCGATAGATCCCCCCGTCTCTCCCAGCTTAAGATCAAGTTTCTACAGCTTCCCGCCTGCAGGCTCTGGAACCCTTCCTCCTTCCGCTACTGCTCGGGCATCGAGTTCGTAACCCTCCAGAAGGCCGGATCGGGCTTGCTTGCCAGTACCCGCAACCTCCTGGCCCGCTACGAACCGGGCAGGACGGATCGCCCCCTCTGGTTCGAGGTCAGCCCGACCCAGGGCGGAAGATCCGCCGGCCGGCCCGGAAGCTTCAGGCCCGCCGTCTCGGGCCGCACGGCCTTTGCCCGCTGGGGATACGGGGCCGACCCGGGCAAGCTCATCGCCTTGAATCTCGAGTCCCGTGAAATTTTGTGGAGCCTGGACGTATGCGGTCCTCCCTCGGCGGGAAGAAAACTGCCCCTCGGCAACCCCGTGCTCTCGGGGGGGCACCTTTATGTTGCCTCCGCCTGGAGCAACCGTTCGGGAACTTCCGTCTACACCCTCCGCTTGAGCTGCATCGATGCTTCCGACGGAAAAGTCATCTGGCAATCGGACCAGGAGATCCTTCTTCCCATGGTGGGAGGAGGCAACCCCTCCTTCGAGGGTACCTACGGGGATTGCCTGACCATCGCCGGGGGGAAGGTATATTGTTCCCCGGGTACCGGGTTCGTGGCCCGCTTTGACGCGCGGGCCGGAAAGATGGAGTGGATGCACAACTACCGCCCGTTCTCGATCAACCGGATGATCGCGGACAGCATGGGGACGGCGCCGCTTCCTCAAGGCGATCTTCTCTTTTGCCTGCCTCGCGACTCCAATACCGTGACTGCCCTCAATGCCCGCACGGGAGAGCTTGCCTGGAAGTCCTACCTGACCCTGCCCAAGGAAATTCTGGGAATCCGGGAGGGCAGGGTTCTCATTCGGGGCCTGACCGGCCTGGTTGCCCTGGACGTTCGTAGCGGGGAAGTCGTTTGGCAGTCACCTTATCCGGAGGATTTTCTTCGCCAGGTCTACCTCCGTGGAAACTCAATCTACCTCTCGGCCGGGGAAAGGCTCTATCGTCACGAGGCCGCTACCGGGATCGAGCTGGAAACACTCGCCCTGCCCAAGTACGAATCCACCCTTCATCACTTTGCCATGCTGGAGGACGAAGCCTATTTCATCGGAGCCAAGCCCAGCCTTGGCGTGCGGGAGGAATTCTCTCCCAGGGGGCCCGACCGGCAGCTTTGGGAACTTCCCTCCAATGACGTCAAGGCCTTCCATTCCGATGACCTTGACTTCAACAAAAGCAAGCTGTTGCTCGTCCACAACGAGGTTCTTACCTGCATGCAGGCCCAGACCGGGAGGATTCTCTGGGAAAGCTTCATTTTTCCCACCCCGCTTGAGGTCTATTTTCACGAGGGCAAGGCCATTCTGGCTTCCCTCTTGAGGGGCCGCGACATCCGTCTGGAAGCCTACGACCTGGAAGACGGGAGCAGGGACTGGAAACTCGATCTTCCCCGCCTGCGCAGCGGGCATGGGTCGATTTTCGGAAGATCGGGCAAGTACCTTTACGGGAGGGACAACACCGACGGTTACGTCCTGGCCGACCTCGGAAAGGGGGAGGTCGTGATGAGAAACCGGGTTTCCCGCCGAAATGGTCAAGTCAAGCCTGGGTTTGGGGCGGGAAGGGTTCACTTCATGATCATCCCTGCCTACCGAACGGGCTTGGAATGGCTGAGCTGGGATATTTCCCGTAATGAATTCGTCGGGGAAAAAGAGCCCTTGCGGGGGGTCGACGAGGATCCCTCCAAGACCTTCGACAGGATCAAGGGAAACTGGCTGGAGGATGCCCACTATGGGCCCGACTTCTGCTATTTCGTAAACCGTCAGGACCTGGGGAACAGGGAATACGTGGCCTACCGGGCCGACTACCGGGACCGGGGGGTGCGCGTCCTTGCCCGCAGTCCCGGCAAGATCAAGCTCAAGGCCCCTTACTTTTTCCTTCAGCAGGAGCAGTCGGAGTCGAACAAGAAGACGCGTACGCACACCTGGAAAATCCGCAAGATGGACGACCCCGACTACTCCCATACCCTCGACCTCGGCCACTCCTGGGACGGCCAGTCCCTCCTTCAGGCAAACTGCGCCCTCGAGGTGAGGACACCCCACCGCAACCAAAACCCCTACCTCGTGCAGGGGCATGACCTTGCCACCAAGAAAATCGTCTTCAGCCACTCCTCCGATTCCGCCGAGCGGATGGGTGTTCTGGCGACCGGCCCGAAGAAGGTTCTGGTCTACGAGTACAAGCGCAACAACCGCGAGAGGGAACCCTACTTCACCCTTACTCCTTACGACCTGGAGACCGGTGCCGCGGGCTCGCCCATATCCATCGACTATTGGACCGCGGCCAGGCACAACCCGCACCATGTCGAACTGGTGGGTAATTTACTGTTGATCCGGGAGCACCAGACCCTGCGGGCTTGGCGTCTTCCCCTTTGACTTTTGCCTTCCTTCCCGCTTCCCTCGCAGCCATGAGCGGGACAATCATTTCTTTCGGCGACATGCTCTGGGACTTGTTCCCTGAAGGCCCGAGGTTCGGAGGGGCGCCCGGCAACTATGCCTGCCATGCCGCCCGCCTCGGCGGGGAGGTCTACATGGTCAGCGGGGTAGGGACCGGGGAGCGGGGAACGGCGGCCCTCGAGGTCCTGCGGGCCCAAGGCGTGAAGGACGACCTCGTCCAGCGCCTCGATCAATACCCGACCGGTATCGTTACGGTGGAGGTTGGCGAGGGGGGCAAGCCGACCTTCGAGATCGGGAGCGACGCGGCCTGGGACCACTGGGAATGGAACCCGGCCATCGAGCAAAAAGTGAGGGAAGCCGATGCCGTCTGTTACGGCACTCTTGGGCAGCGTGGTCAAAAGCCCCGGGCGGGAATCCGCAGGGCTTTGGAAGTGGCCCGGGAGGAAGGGATCGCACGCGTGCACGACGTCAACCTTCGCCCCCCCTTCTTCGACGACGCGCTTATCCGGGATTCCTTGTCCCTGGCTTCGGTCTACAAGCTGAGCGACGATGAACTGGAACGCGTATGCAGAGCCTGCGGAATTCCCCTCTCGGGCGACCCCATCGATTCTCTTCGCTCCATCCTTGAAAAATACGGCCTCGAAGTCCTCGTCATGACCAAGGGGGCGGAGGGAGCGGTTCTGCTCTCCGGAGATTCGGTTTTCGAGCAACCGGGCGTGAAGGCGGAGATCGTGGACACGGTCGGGGCGGGCGATTCCTTTACCGCGTACCTGACCCTGGGTCTCCTCAGAAAGGAACCTTTCCCCGAGATTCTGGGCAAGGCCTGTGAGGTCGCCGCCCAGGTTTGCTCCCACGCGGGAGCCGTTCCCGCCTAAACCCTCTTTTTCTTTTCCCGCCAACCCTTTCTGCCGACTTGTGCCGGGCCGTGATTTAGCCTAGGCTTTAGGGCAAGAATGAAGCCTTTGGTCGCCAGCCTGTTTGTTTTCGCGCCGGTTTTTCTTTTTGCCGGCGCCTTCGAGGAAGAGGTCCTGCCCATCTTGAAACGTTCTTGCCTCAAGTGCCATGGAGGAGAAAAGACCAAGGGCCAAGTCGACTTTTCCGGAATCCTGACCGAGAGCGACGCAGGGGATCACCTCGATCTCTGGGAAACGGTGGTCGAAGTGGTCGAACTGGGAGAGATGCCCCCCGAGGAGGAAAAGCCCCTTTCTCCCGCCGAGCGAAAGAAAATCCGCGACTGGCGCGAGGCATTCATCCGCTTGCCGGTCGAGACGACCCTTTCCGAATTCCGTCCCCGCAGGCTTTCCGCCAACGAATACCGCAACACGCTCCGTTCCCTTTTCGGGTTCGACCTGGAGGTAGGGATTGCGAGGGCCGAGCAAACGGTTTCGGGCGAGAAATCCCTGGCCCTGAAGCTTCTCCCTCCCGACCCGCCCGGCGGGAGCGGGTACTTCAACGATACGCATGCAGTCCCCCTGTCCTCCTCCCTGCTTGAGAACTACGCCTACCTTGCGGGAGCCGCCCTAGATCGGCTCTTTTCAGGAAAAGGCAGGGACTCGCTCGCCCGGATGGTTGATCAAGGCGGGGACTGGAAAGGTGAAACCTCTCCGGCCTTCGCCGAGAAATTCCTCCGCTCCTTTCTTCCCCGGGCCCTTCGCCGGACCGTTCCCGATGAAAAAATCAAGGCCGTGCTCGACCGGCTGGGGGACAAGGAGGGCGAAGCTCTCGTCTCCGCCCTCAAGTTCGAGCTCAAGGCGGTCTTGATCTCCCCCGAATTCCTCTACCGTGGATTCCTCGCCAAGCCGGAGGGCAAACCGGGCAGGCAACCCGTTGACGATTTCGAATTGGCCGAGCGCTTGTCCTATTTCATCTGGGAGGATATGCCCGACGAGGAGCTCATGAAGGCGGCCCGCAAGGGTACGTTGAGGGAAAAGGGCGAAGTCTCCCGGCAGGTCGGGAGGATGTTGGCCAACCCAAAGGCCCGCAACCTCTCCGAGAGCTTCGGCGTACAGCTTCTGGCCTTGTCCTCAATCGACGACCAAATCAAGAACAACCCCATCCACCTGCACGCCATGCGTACCCAGCCCCGGGATTTTCTTCATTATCTCTTTACCGAGGATCGGCCGGTGATGGAGCTTCTCGATTCCAACGTCACCTTCGTCAACCAAAGCACTTCCGGCTTTTACGGCAATGACCGCCGTCGATTGGCTCCCTTTCACAAGCCCAAGGGCGTCGAGAGGCAGCGCACCATGAACCAGCGCCTGGAGATCAGGGATGCTGAAGGGCGGGGCGGAATCCTGACCATGCCCAGCATCCTGGCCATGAATCACGGACCGATTCTCCGAGGCACTTGGGTCCTCCGGCATATCCTTGGGGTAAGGCTGGGGGAGCCTCCCGCCGACGTTCCCCCCATCAAACCTGTTCCCCGGGGCAAGAAAATGACCTTCCGGGAAAGGTTCGAGGCTCATCGTGAAAACGCAACCTGCGCGAGATGCCATGAGAAGATCGACCCGATCGGCTTTGCGCTCGACGGCTACGACCGTAACGGCAGGTATCTTCTGGCCTCCTACCACAAGCGGGGCAACCAGCCCCCCATCGACACTTCGGGCAAATTGCCCAGTGGGGAGAAATTCGAGGATTTTCAAGGCCTCAAGAGCATCCTCCTGTCGAAGAAGAGGGAACAGATCGTGCGCCACTTGTCCTCCCAAGTGCTGTCCTATGCCCTTTGCCGCAAGCTGGGTAGGGGGGACCAGCCCGTAATCGAGGAGATTACCCGCAAGGTCACCCTTGAAAATTCGACCTGGCGTGAACTCCTGATCGAGGTTGCCAACAGCCCGCCATTCCGCGAGACTGTCTTCAGGCAACAGGAAACCAAATGAGCCGTAACTGGAAAATCGAACGCAGGACCTTCCTCCGGGGAGCGGGGGCTCTTCTTCCCTTGCCTTTTCTCAACCTGATGGAGGCCAAGCCGAGTTCCGGGGGCCTCGTTTCCGCGGGGCAAGACGGTCCGCCCCTGCGTTTCATGACCTTGTTCAAGCCGAATGGGGTCCACCCCCCGTCCTGGAACGTAAACGGAGGAAGGGAATTCGACTTCCGCATGTCCCCCCTCATGCAGCCCTTCGCCAAGCACAAGGAAGACCTGCTCATCCTCGACAACATGGGTGACTTTGGTTTTTCCTCCCACAGCAACTCCACCCGACGCTTTCTCTGCGGTCATCACCAGAATACCCGTTCGGCTTCCGTAGACCAGGTCATCGCCGACCAAATCCAGGGAGACGCCCCCCACCGCTCGCTCGAGTTGACCACCGAGGGGCTCTTCGTCAACCAGATCGGCTGCAGCTATATCTCGTACGACCAGAAGGGCGGCATGATGCCCCGGGACAGCGACCCTCAGCTTATCTTCGACAAATTATTCAGGAACCCCTTGAGCGATCCCGGCAAAAGAGCCGAGATGAGCAGCCTGCTCGACCGGGTCTCCTCCGATGCCCAGGCACTCCGGAGAAAGGCCGGGGCCGAGGATGCGGATACCCTGGACGAATATTTCACCGCCCTGCGCGAGACCGAGGTCAAGCTTGAGAAGATGGGTCCTCTCGATCAGGGGCTCGAGGCCTCCAAGCTGGCTCGCCTCAACCGCCCGCTGGCGCCTTCCAACATGGACGAACAGGTCAACGCCATGCTCGACGTCATAGCCATGGCCCTCTGGACGGACTCCACCCGATGCATTTCATACATGCTGGGCAACAGCAACAGCCGCATGATTTTCGACTTCCTGGGCATCAAGAAGCAACACCATTACCTATCTCACTTCTTCCGCAACTTCAGCCGGGAGAACATCGACTCCCTCCTCAAGATCAGCCTTTGGCATATGGAGAAGTTCGACTACCTGCTCAACAAGCTAAAGGCCTACAAGGACCATAATGGCCGTCTGCTCGATCATTGCGTGGTCCTTTACGGGTCCGGAATGGGGCACAGCGACAACCATACCGCCCAGCGCATCCCCATCGTGCTTGCCGGCCAGGGCGGGGGCAAACTGAAGACGGGCCGCTACCTGAGGTATTCCAAGAACCAGGAACTGGGCCGGTTGCACCTCTCCCTGCTCGAGCTTTTCGGGGCCGACAAAGAAAGTTTCGCCAATGCCAAGCAACCTTTGCCCGGCTTGGGGGGCGGCAAGTTCGACGAGTACGTCGAGCGTCCCTTCGAGAGCTGGGTCAAGGCCGATGGGGCAACCATGACGGTCCAGGGCAGGCTCCGCATGTCCGACAACCTGGACGAGGCAAAAGTCTTTTACGTCGACGTCGAGGGAAGGGATTCCGTCCGCATGGAGATCGGCTTTGGGGATTTCCATTCCCGCAACGTCGCCTACCACGTCGGGACGCCCGTCAAGCTGACCGGCAAAACCATCGAGAAGGACGGGCGGGTCATCCTCAACAAGATCACCGCCCTGGAGTCCGTCTTCGGGAACAGCAACCCGGGCAAGGCCAACGGCTGAGGCTATTTTCCGGGCTTGGCGGCAAGCAGCCCGTCGCCCAGTTCCTCGCGCTTCCTCCGCAGGGCCTCGAGCAACTTCGTCTTCACCGCCTTCAGTCCCGGATCGTCGATCAGGTCCTTGGTCTCGTGGGGGTCCTTCTTGAGGTCGAACAACTGGTTGCGTCCGATCTTCGGGTAGTGGACCAGCTTGTAGCGGTCGGTGCGGACCAGGCGCTGGGTCTCGATGTAGGCGTTGAAGATCACTTCCTCGCCTCCGCCTTTCTCTCCCTTGACGAGGGGGAGGACGCTCTTGAAGTCGACGGAACCGGGCACTTTCAGGCCGGCCAGTTCACAGGTCGTTGGGTAGACGCTCTGCATGTAGATTTTCTCGTTCACGGTGGCATTCCCGGCGAGGCCCGGACCCGAGATCATGAAAGGCATGCGGATGCTGTGATCATAGGGGTTCTGCTTGCCCATCAGGCCGTGCTGGCCGACCGCCAGCCCGTGGTCCGCGGTGAAGACGACGTAGGTATCTTTCTCTCTTCCGCTTTTCTTGAGGGCCCTGAGGATGCGTCCGATTTCATGGTCCATGTGGGTGATGATGGCGAAATACTCGGAGCGGTGAACCCGGACGACTTCCTTGGTTCGGGGAAAGGGCGCGAGGGCCTCGTCCCGAATCTTGATCGCCCCGTTGTCGAAGGGATGCTCGGGCAGGTAGTTGGCGGGGATGGCGACCTTGTCGGGCGGATACATGTCGACGAACTTTTTCGGAGCCTGCCTCGGGTCGTGGGGGGCGTTGAAGGCCACGTACATGAAGAAGGGCTTGGCCTGGCCCTTCGCCTCGCGGAGGAACTCGACCGCATGGTCGGCGAAGAGTTCCGAGCTATGCTTTCGAACGGTGTATTCCTTGCCGATTTCCCGTTCTCCGTCCCGGATCACGATATCGCGCACGAAGGGAGCCCAGTGCCCCGTGAACTTGCGGTCCCAAGGCGTCCAGTGGTCGTTGCCCGGTCTCGGCCGGTCGTAACCCGGTTTCTTTGATCCATCCGGATCGAAGGTCTCGTACATGCCTTTGGCGATTGCCTTGGCCCGGCTGAACCCCTTGAGCGCGGAGTAGTGGTTGTTGTGCCATTTTCCGGTCAGGAAGGTCTCGTAGCCGGCTTCCCGGAAGACCTCGGGCCAGAGCTTGGCCTCGGTCGAGCCCTCGACCGCGATGGCTCCGCGGGAATTGGCCCACTTGTCGAGGTAGGGCTTGTTGCGGGGCGCCCGAAAGACGTTTTGACCCGTGATGAGCATGGTTCGGCTGGCCACGCATACCGCCCCCGACCAGGATCCCTGGTTGAAGCAATTGCTGAAAAGCACGCTGCGCTTGGCCAGTCGGTCGAGGTTCGGGGTCTTGACTTCCGGGTTGTTGACCCCTCCGATGGAAAGGGGGGCCTGGTCGTCCGCAATGATGAACAGGACGTTGGGCTTGCCTGCCCAAGCCGTCAAGGGCCCGGCCAGGAAAAGGCAGAGAAGCAAACGGGTCATTGGCAGGAAAATCTTCTACCAGTCGTCCGTGCGGAAGGGCGAGGCGGCGATGCCGTCCTTGTTGTAGAGGTTTGCGTTGCCGGGGTTCATGGTGAACCCGTAGCGTACCGCGGCCGGTGTCGCTACCTCCTTTGAGCTGACGATCACGGAATCTCCCTTGATCACGGCGTCTGCCCAGACCCATTTCTTGTCCTCTCCCGCGATGGCGAAATTCTCCAGCCTTCCGCCCTTGACCTCGGCGGTCGGCTCCAGCTTGGTCTTCTTGCCCACCATCAATCCCTTGCCTACGTGATCGAAGGAGAGGTGAACCTCCTTGCCTTTGATCTTGTGAGACTTGTAGAGAGGCCCGGTCGGCGCGAGCTCCTTCTTGCCGTAGGTCTGGTGAAGGGCCCATTGAGCCAGGCGTCCTCCGACGTCCTGCTTGTTGCGGGGGTGGATGTCGTTGGGGTTGTGGGCGTCCGCCAAGTCGATGGCAACCGCCATTCCGGTATGCGGAATGTCCAAGGCCTTGGTCTGGGCCTCCCGGATCTTGGCCCATCCGTCTCCGCCGGCGGGGTTGGAAAACTGTTTCTTGGCATCCTCTACCACCCTGACGTTGGCCTTGCGGAAATTCGCCAACTGCACCCAGTAGAAACCGAGCTTGGGATTCTGGAATGCCTTCCGCCAGCCTTTCACGAGGGCGTGCTTCTTGTGGTAATAGCTCATGTGCTCCCCGCCATTGGATTCGCCCTGGTACCAGATCGCGCCGCGCATGGCAAACGGGGTAAGGGGGTTGACCATCTGGTTGTAGATGGCGGAGGGCGATCCTCCCCCGACCTTCGTCTTGTCCGTGTAGGCCTCCACCTGGTCGGCGACCTTGGACAAATCGGGTTGGGTGCGGAAACCGGCCAAGGTGGTCCAGGGCTCGATGCGCGTGCCTCCCCAGTTCGATCCGATCAAGCCGACCGGCACGTCCAGTTCCTTGAGCAGGCGGCGTCCGAAGGAGTATCCCACGGCGCTGAAGTTGGCCGAGGTGTCGGGGCTGCAGACCTTCCATTCGGTCGGAATGGCCAGGCGCTCCTGGGGCTTGGGGTGAACCTTGTGTCCGGGAACGTTGAAAAGGCGGATGACGGGATGGTTGGACGCGGCGATTTCCTCCTTTGCATTCATGGATTGGCGGATGGACCATTCCATGTTGGATTGACCCGAGCAAATCCAGACTTCGCCCACCAGGATGTTGTCGAGGGTGATCTCGTTCTTCCCCTTGATGGTCATCTTCCTGGGCTTTTCCTTGGCCTTGAGGGGGGACAGTTTGACCATCCATTTTCCCTTGCCGTCCGCCTCGACCGATTTGGTTTCTTCGCCAAAGGAGACGGTGACCGACTCTCCGGGATCCGCCCAACCCCAGATGGGAACGGGCATCTCGCGCTGCAGGACCATGTTCGATCCGATGACGCTGGGTAACTTGACGTCGGCGTTGGAAGAGAGGCATGCCCCGAACAAGGCAAGCAGGAAGAGGGTGGTTTTGTTCATAAAAGGGTTTTGGGTTTGGGGTTGCAAAGGCTTATGCCCAATGTGTTTGCAAGAGACGGTCCGGGGCAACCGAAAAACCGCGCTTTTCGGATAAAACTCCGGATCGGGTCAATCGGGCTTGGAATCCGCCTTCTTGTCCTGGTCGAGGTTTTCCTGGATCCACTTCGCCAGCGTGCTGCTTCCCATTCCGTAGCCTCCGGGCAAGGGGCGCCTGTCGCGGGTCTGTCTCAATGGCGGGTCTCCCCAATGTTTTGGGAAAGGCTTTCTCGGGCCGGGCTTGAAAATGGGACGGACGGGCCTTGGCTTGACTTGGGCCGGGCCGCCCTTCTTGCCGTAGATCATGTCGTAGACCTCGCGTGGTTGGCGTTTCTGTCCGGTTCTCTCGTTGAACCAGGGGCTTCCTCCGATGAATGCCATGCCGGGCGGGAGCTTTTTGCCGCCGGCCATCCATTCCTCGTAGGTGGGCACGGCCTTGGCTCCTCCCTTGAGGGCGGACAGCTCCTTTTCCAGGTTCGCCAGCTTGGCGAGGAACTCCTTGTGGCCCTCGGGGGTAAAGCGGGCCCGCTTGGCGAAGTCCTTCATGCGTACGATCTCAGTCTCCAGTTCCCTGATTCTGACCTCGTTGCCTCCGGGTCCGGGGAGCGGCTTGGGCAAGGGCCTGGGAGTAGGCTTTGCCGCTGCATCGTTCTTGCCCAGGGTTATGGAAGTGACGTTCACGCCCTTGGTGGGGGCGTCGTCCGCAATGCGGGTGTCCCGCAGGTAGCAGGCAAGCAGCAAGCCGTTCTTGTCCGTGCGCAGGCTCAGACGGTTAAAGGGGGGTACGGGGCCGTGAACGATGGCCTTGGCCTCTGCGTAGAGCTCATCCAGGGTCTTGGGCGGATGGCCCTCCTTGTTCTTGCCCAACTCCGGGCCACGCTCGGTCCAGGCCTTGCCTTGGGCGGGCTGGGGAGCCCGGGGGGAAGGGAAGGAGCGGAAGGAGCGCTCCACCACCTTGTTGCCCCTGACCACCACGGTGGTCTCGTGGCCGAAACCGACCCAGCTCGACCAGTACTTCTTGTAGCTGTAGTCGCCCCCGCAATCCTGCTTGGCCTGCAACCAGGCGCGGAAGCTCCTCTGCAGAGTCTTCTTTCTCGCTTCGGCTTCCGCCGGATCGGCTTGGCCGGGCCGGAAGGGCTGAGGCGCGGCAACCCTGGGCGGGGCCACGGCCTGGGGTGGCTCGATGACGCGAATGGGCGGAGGGGGGGTCACGGCCCTCGGCGGTTCAAGCGCCGGGATGGGTCCGGGTTGAGGGGATTGTTGGCCGGAAAGGGTAAGGGCACCCAGCAAGGGCAAGAGAAGAAGGCGGGGTATTATATTCATTTTTACAAGTTACTTGC
>Ga0160422_10000713_pt1 | contig 20398 bp, 3 predicted proteins | sample Fk160mmetaG_FD_108192 | JGI IMG/M metagenome (GOLD analysis project Ga0160422, IMG submission 108192) | Marine microbial communities from the Central Pacific Ocean - Fk160115 60m metaG | ecosystem: Environmental > Aquatic > Marine > Oceanic > Photic zone | place: The Central Pacific Ocean... | reverse complement strand
CGCCGCCAGACCTTTTGCTGGTGCAAAGGAGCGCCCATGCAATGTCCAAGATGGCTTCAAATTAAGCCTCTTTGGGGCCCGTGTTTTCCTACGGCGTAAAACCCATGAGTGGCAAAATAGCCGTCAGGTCTCTGGTCGAAACGACCGGAACACCGGCATTGGCGAAGGCTTCTTTTGAACTGTCCCTTGTTGGGCAGAAGCCAATGAATTGGCTTCCCTCCACCTGCATAGACAGATCCATCTCCGAGTCGCCTATCGAGACGCAGTCGCCAGCCTCAAGACCGTTCATGTCCAGCAAGCGATGGATAACATCGCCTTTGCCGCTGGCGTGGAGACGGCACACACCTTCGTCAGTGAGGTAGCCATCATCGTCAAACACGAACCCGTTGGCAATCCAATCGTCCACGTTGAGCATGCTCGCAATAGAACTCACAAACAGGTCAACACCGGCGCTAACAATCGCCACGAACACACCCTCGTCCTGAAGGCGTTTCACGGTCTCTCGTGCACCCGGCATCAATTTCACGCCGGCATAGGCTCGGAACAGTTCGTCCTGATGGATTGGTTGGCGGACAGCCTTCCACATCTGGATGTCGGATCGCATGAACTCAACATCGGACAGTTCACCTTGTATGAACCGCTTGAGGTTGGTCGCATTGTCCGTACCGAACGAGTCGTGGAGGGTTCTCCAAGAACTCACGGCATCCACAAGCACGCCATCGCAATCGAACACGACGATCTTCGGTAAGCTAACAGCGGCCATGAAGGGGCCTTGCGTGCTTCACTTAACAGGCTTCGCACAAGGAACAAACACACCAAGGGAAGAGGGCCCCGAAGGACCCTCTTTCCGAGGCGTTCGTCTCATGGACGAAACCAATGCGCTGTGAAGCATCAAGCCTTCTGGTCGTAGCTCAGGTCGTCCCAAGTTCGGAGCAGAGCGCCGTCTCCGTTGAGCGGAGCATAACTCAGGGTGATCGTTGCATCTTCGAGAGGCGTACCGTCTGGTGCGTGGGTTCGCACAAAGATGGTGTCTCCGGCGTTGAACGTTGAAATCGTTCGGTCGGAGGTGTCATCCTTGGTCACCTGGTCAACGAACGTCACGAAGGCGTCGCTGTTGGCAGGGTTAAACCCGTACACACCGGCACTGTCGGCCAGGTTAACGATGTGCGTGTTGAGCGCACCCGTGGCGTTGGTGTAGAACACCTTCACCTCAACGGCTTGGGTTGCAAGCGGCGTCTGGGTCTGCTCAACGCTGATGCGCCAGTGTCCTTGGTCAGCATCAAAGCCGTTGACGTCTTCGATGTCAAAGGTCACACGAGGCACACCCTTCACGTCGGTTTCAGCAAGGCTGGATGCCCAGACGTAGATCACACCGGACAGAACCACGGTGATGGCGACCATCAGGATGGTAGCGATCACCGGGCTGACAGCTGCGTCATCGTCCGCCATCGATTCGACTTCTTCCTCGTCGTCAGCACGGCGGCTGGCGAAGGAAAGAGCGCTGACGAAGAGACCCGTGAGGGCCACTGCGACAATGCTTGGGGCGAACGATGGAACGGCGCTTGCACCGATGGTCTCCACAACGACCGGCAACTTCTGGTCCGTGGACAGGAAGTTGCTGGCTGGTTGGTTGGCGTGGTTACACACATCCGCTGTTGCGAGAGAGGTCATGATGTTGTTACACCAGTTGCTGTCCTCGAGCAGCGGTCGGCGCTCGGACGTCTTGGCGGAGTTCTTACCGTACTGGCCTGGCTTGGACCATGGCTCTTGACTTTGCTCGTTGTTCACGATAGCGTAGTGGGAGGCAGGGTCGTCAGCCTGGAACCGGTCTGCAGCCGTCACCGACATGTCACACGGGTTGGCGAGACAGGTCACGACGTCCATCTCGATCCAAACATGCGTGGTGTCTTGGGTGATGTAGACATCCTCCGTGAACTTCACGCTGCTGCCGTAGTCTGGCACGTTGTAGTAGCGGGTCAACTCGACATCGTCATGGCCGTCTGTGTGGTACGTGATCGCCAGCATGTGGTCGTATCGGTATGGACCTTCGTCGCCACCGCCTTCAACAGCCACGGTGACCGGCACGTAGGTGCCCGTCATGACGTTTTGAACGCCGTTGAAGTTGAAGCCTTGCTCGGCGTCAAAGAAGTAGTCGGGCACTTGCTCACGAACGTTCTCAACACGGACGCCGATTTCCTTCGTAGCCACACCTTGCTGGTAGTCAGCGATGGCCATCACGCTTGGGTCGTAGTTTGGTACGTAGGTGTTGTACTGACCTTCTGTGGTTGGCGCAGTTGGTGTGTCGCGGAGGACCAAGCGGATCTGACAGTACTCTGAGCCGGACGGTCCAATCTGGTGGATACCGTTGTTGTTCAGGTAGTCAATCTCCCAGTCGTTGGCGTTGGTTGTGGCGTCTTCAATGAGGTCGAACACGAGGTCATCACCAACAATGGTCGTGGTGAAGTAGTTCGTGTAGACACACTGGTCCGTCGATTCAACCGTCCAAGTGAGGTCGTCCAACTCGTGGTCGATGTCAGCCTTGATGGCCGAGAGGTCGTAGGTCAGGTTCGCCGCGTTCTCGTCATCTTCCATCAGCGAGATGGACCATGGGAGAGCTGGGATTGAACCGTTGTCAGCGACCATCACGGTCTCCGTGGTTCGGTTCCAGTCAAGGATGACTGGAGCGTCGTTGACCGGTGCCACCGAGAAGACCACGTCAAAGGATTCAGCATCAGCATTCTCAGGGGACCACGAATATCCTTCGCAGATCGCCTTGGAGAGGGCCGGGTTGAACACGTGCGTCACCATGTTGTAGCAACCGGTGAAGACGCTGCCGCCCCAGTTTGCGTTCTCGAGGTACACGTAGGCTTCACAGGAGGCCTTGGTATCGCTGGATGCGGTTCCAAGGACGCTGTTGACACACTCGCCTCCGTCGTCGGCGAGGTCAAGCGTGATGGTACACTTGCCACCGAGTTCGTTAGCGGTGTTCTCCGTGATCACCAGTTCGTTGTTGACGATGGAGACGCTGAACGCAGAACATGCGTCCGTCGTACCGAAGTCAACAGCGTCAGCGGACCAGGAGTAAACCTGCCGTGTTGGCGACTGTTCGTTGGCCATGTCTCGGATGTAAGATCGGGTAGCGTTCGACACATCGCCGAGGAACTTGGTGTGCGTACCAAAGCCTTCTGGCAAGATGTTGAGGTTGCCGTCGTCCTCGGAGAGAACTGGCATGCAGTCAGAGCGCTCGACGTTGCAGATAACCGGAGCGTCGTTCACGTTGTTCACCGTGTAGGTGATGTTGTGAGAGTCGCTCAGGCCGTTGCTGTCAGTGACCTCGAACGAGAACACCATGTAGCCGAACTGGTCGGTCAGTGGCGTAATCGTGACATCCTGTCCGTTTTGGGACCAATCAACGAGGATGTTGTCAAAGGCAACGAGTGCGCCGTCGTCAACAACCCAGGTCAGGTCGGTCTCCTCATCCTGCACGTCGTCAGCCAAGTTGGTGAGGCTGAACGTGAAGGAACCGGAGTCTTCGTCCTTGCTGAAGTCAACCAGACCGTCATCGGTATCCGTGCCGGTCGTGTCGATCACTGGGCAAGCACGCTTGATGTCAATCGTGCTGCGAACATCGGTTGTGTCGCCCGTACCTGCCACATAGCTGTCATCGAAGACGACGTTGGTCGCCATCGAGATGTCCTCAACGACGGCCCAGTCGTAGGCACAGTCGGCTGGTGTCTTGACCATCAGGTCGTAGTTCTTCTGACCGGTAGCGGTCGTGCTTCCCTTGTAGGACTGGTAGACCAAGACCTCGTCGGTCAGTGTTCCGTCGGCGAGGTCACCGTGGGTCAATTCAACGGTCATGAACTTGGTGAGGTCCTGCAAGGTTGCGGAACTGTCCAAGGTCTGGGTTGGGTGAACCACGCTGATGTCAGCGGTCGTCTCAGCCTGTACGATAGCCACGATGTCAATCTCGTCTGGCATGCCACCAATACGGCTCCATGGGAGACCAATCTCAGCGAGCGAGGTGGAGAAGTCGACTTCGACGTTCGCCGTGCTCAAGGAGGATGGGCTCCAACCGAGGAAGCCGTAGCTGTAGAGGTCGTAGGAACCTTCGCTGTCGGCCCAAATCACGTAGTTGGCGCTGATCGGGAGATCGTGTGCGCCACCAAGGCCGTTGTAGCCGACGTCAGAACCACCGCTTCCGGTGCTGAGGTAAATCAGCACGTCGGAGTTGGAGAGGTCCGTGTTGGTCATACCGAAGTAGATACCGTCGCCTTCGATGTAGGTCACAAGGAAGTCATCGGTACCGTCCCCGCTCATCGTACCGGGCATTGCGTAGCCGGACGGGTTGAGGGCGTTGCCACCGTTCCAATCTTCATCCGAACCGTCAACCGACATGGCCTCAGGCTGGAACGAAGTGGACACATACGAGGCTCGCTCGTCATCCGTAGAGGTCAGGAGCAGCGCAACTTCGCTCGATGGCGCCGCACCCAAGTGGGTGGACTCAATGCTCATCAAGTTCGCTTCGTCGATGACGGCCGAACTGGCGACGACCAACTTGCTGGCGTCCAGCGTGTTGCCGATTGACGTGATGTGAGCGTTGTTTCCAGCGTTCATCTGCGTGGTCGAGGCTGACCAGGTCAGGTTCTCAACGGTACCCGTTGCGTCAACGACCGACAGGGCCGTGGTGGCGTCGGACACACCGCCGTCCCAGCGGAATGGGGTGTTTTCGACATACATACCGATGGCACCAGAGGCGTCCATTGGGTAGACCCATGCGTCCGGGCTGTCAACAACGTGCAGTCCTGTTCCGGTAGCGCCGCCGTCAACGTGGGCCACAAGGGCGTACACGTAGGTGTCTTCGGCGTAAACGCCGTAATCGGTTCCTGCGATCTCAGCATCGCCAATCATGAACAGTACACCGTTCTCTTTGCTGACACCGGTGGCGTAGCCACTCACTTCAGTGCCGTTCAAGGTCAGGTCACTGTTGGTGTCGTCAGCAAGAATACCAACGGTCGAAGACAACGAATCACCGGTCAACACGGAGCCAACGTCGCTGTAATCACAGTTTTCGATGATGATGGCGTTGTCGCCGAGGTCAATCGTGTTGGTGGCAGACTGAATGGCCACGCCGTCACAGTCGGTTGCTGTGATACCAACGGCATTTGGCGAGGTTCGTCCTGCAGACAGGCCGATGGTGTTGCCACTGATGACTGGACCGTCGTAGTTTCCTGCGGCGGATGTTTCAACGACGTTAATGGTTGCACCACCGTCGCCCCACGAATCTCGTACGGTCAAGGTGTAGCTACCAGCGTCGGAATAACTCCGTAGCGGGCTGTACTGCGTGTTGCTGGCGAACGAGTACGTTGGCCAGCTGTCGGTCGTACCGTCAGGCTTCAAGATCGTGATGGAGATCTCGTAGCCCCAGCTGTCGGTGCCGAGGTTGACATCGATTGACTTGCCAGCGGCCACGGTCCAAGTACAGGAGTACGGACCACGTCGGTAGTCGCTGCTTGCAATGGAACAGAGCGTGCTGCTTGGTGCTGGCGGCGCTTCCATGCTGTCAAGGTAGATACCACCGTCAGCGTCTGTCACCGTGTTATCGGTGATGTTTCCGCTGCCTCGGTCAACGTATATTCCAGTAGCCGTTGGATCGCCGTTTCCGATAATGGTGTTGCCGTCAACCACGAAGTTGTCGATATTCTGCAGGTAGAAGGCGTCATCGCCACCGACTGCGGTGTTGTCCTGAATCAAGATGTCCTTGGTGTTTCCACTGTAAATCAGGATGGCGTGTGCGCTGGTTGCTGCGTTCGCACCCGGAGATGGGTTGAACTCGTTATCGGTGATTGTGGCGCCCTGAACTTCGTTGTTCTGTTGGAACCAGACATCAGCAAATTCTCCACCGTCTTCAAAGACGTTGTTCGAAATGGTGATGTTGTCCGAGCCGATTTCACTGGATTGGTGCGTGTAGTAGTATGGAGACCTGAGCACGGACACACCGAACGGACAATCGATGAACGTGTTGTCCGAAATGACGTTTCCATCGCCGCCGCTTGACCTGATGCACTGCATGTTGTTTTGAACAACGTTCTGGGAGGTTGAGTCCAAGCCCTTGTAGTGCGAGAAGGTGCTGTTGGTCACCGTGAAGAAGTCAAGCGCATAACCAGATCGATATCCGTAGCCCATCGCACCCTGCATGGTTGCGAGACCGGAAATCGTGGTGTTGTTCATGTCAACATTCAACGAGTAGTAGACGTATCCGAGTTGGAAGCCTTGGGCGTTGCCATCGTTGTCGACGGCGACGGTTGTCACATCTGCATCATGCATGTACAGGTACGACTCGCCGGAGAAGTATGGGTACATGCGGTTGCTGTCCTCAAAGTCGTAGGAGGCCGTGATGATCCATGTGCTTGCGTTCCAGTTGTGCGTTCCTTGTCGGAGGTACATGAACGGAGCGTCCATCATGACCGTCTCGCCAGCCAGGTCGTTGCCGCCGTGGCTTCGGAGGTAGCCATATTCTACCAGGCCGTTGCTGTAGGTTCGGCTGCTGGTTGAGCCGATACCTGATGCACATCGCTCTTGCTTGGTGTATGCGGTTGAAGTGTAGCATATTCGAGCGGTGTATTCGTCTTCCATGTAGACCGTTTCGCTGTTGCCAGAGGTATCGGTGAGGGACACGGTTTCAAAGATGTACCGGAAGTCCGCAGCGTTGTTGTTCGAACCCGACCAGAAGTAGTCAATGGTCGCCGAGGCAACCACTTCGTACCCGTTCAGGTTCGTGGTACAAGCACTGGAACAAGCGCCGTTGTCGACGGTCTGCGTGACGAAGGTGATGTCGTTTGCCAGGCCGTTGGCATCTGTCTCAGCCATGCCGGTGACAGCTCCATCGGCGTCCTTGAGGATCACCGTGGTTCCGTCAACGTTCTCAGTTGTACCGGAGACGTTGGCTTTGAGGCTGATGTCCAATTGGCGAAGTCGGTTGAATTGACCCGATCCTGTCACCTCAACTGCCGATGTGTCAATGGTTCCTTCAATGAAGTCCATGGAGGCTGTACCGGAAATCACTACGTCCTTTGTGTTGGACATGACGACGTCAGTCAGCGTGAACATACCATCGCCATCGGTTTCAATACCAACAGCGTTGTTTTCAATGGTCATGCTTTCAAACTCAACGGTTGCATCGGTACGAGGACCGTACTTGAATGCAGCCCCGCTTGAGCCGGTGATGGTTCCAGAAATGGTGCCTCCGAGGTTGTTTTGGTAGAGCATACCAGCAACAACTTGGTTTTCGAGGTCCATGTTCTCAAAGTCCATACCACCGGAAGCGGTGGTGGAAACGAGCACACCGTAGTTCCCGTCCGAGACGTTCACTCGGTTGGCCGAGGCCGAAACCTGTCCGACAACTTCCAAACCAGCCTGAGTTGGTCCGACGACATCTATGTCCTCGAAGTGGCCAGCAGCGAATCCGCCACCGACTTCTATGCCCGTGGTTGCGCCGGTGATGGTGCCTTCCTTGAACAGAGGTGTGCCGGACTCGCGCTGGTAGTTGCCCAGATCGCTTGGGTCGTTGCCGGTTCTGGCGACGAAGTCGTATCGGTCTTGGTAGTTGTCGTTGCCCCTGTGCATAACGTCCATCCAGAGGTAGACCTTCGAGATGTTGCCACCGTTGGCTTCAGCAGCCGAGATGTCAACGATCGGGAAGGTCTTGCGAGCACCCTGGCCGCTGTTCATGTAGTAGGTGTAGGCGTAATCCAGACAGACACCGTAGTTGTTCGGGTACCCACCGCTGGCGTAGCTTGGTGGGTTTCCAACGGTACCTGGTTGACCGGGACCGCTTGATGGCTGTCCGTTGGCTCCTTCTGGTGGCGAGTAGACACCACTGAACATGGAGGCCGGGGAGTAGTAGCCCCAATAGGTGTAGGGGTACCGAGCACCGAATCCGCCCGATGGGCTGTTTTCGGTGGCTTCCCAGCTGAATCCAAACTCGTCCGGCTTTTCGTAGTAGTCAGGCCATCCGACGGAGGTTTGACCGAGCCAGAACCGGTAGAAGTAGTAGTAGTACCCCTCATAGGAACCGGCGTAGTTGGGACCGTAAGCGTAGCTGTAGTAGTTGCAATGCCACGAAGGCGCACCGCCGTTGCCGCCGTTGTAGGTGTGCGTGCCTGCTGTGACGGCTGGATCGTTGCTGCCGTATGGGTAGTAGCCTTCTTGGCCGCTGTCGGTGATGTTCCACGAGTTGCCGTTGTTGTCCTCGAGCATGATGTTCATGCGGTCGGTGATGAAGTAGTACTTGCTTGAGAAGTAGTTGTACGTTGGGTGAGCGTTTCCACCAGCCCAGATCGAGTTAGCACCGACCTGGAGGTAATCGCCCGTACCGAGGTACGACGACAAATCAATTTTGTACGTGTTCCAGCCGGCGCTCATGCCGGACAGGGACGTGCTTCTGTAAATCGTTGGTAGGGACATGCCACCGTAGGTGTTCACACCGACCGTGTTGCCGGTCGAGGTGAACCCATCAACTTGAGGAGCACCGTTGTAGCTCTGGATACCGACTGCAGCGTTCTTGACAATGATGTCGGAGAGCGAAGCACCCGAGTTTTCAATCCAGATGGCCGTACCGGTTTGTCCGGTGTTGATGATGCTGGACGAGTCGATGTTAGCGGAGCCGCCCATCACCTTCACTGTAGCCATTTCATCTGTGGTGGCGGATGCACCAAAGACGGTAGCTGAGTCAAGCATGTTGAGCGTGGCACCCATGCCAATAAAGAGGCCCGATTCGGTCGTTGTGTCCCAAGCGAGGTCTCGGAGGTTGGCGTGGTCAAGCGTCAGCGTACCGCCGTTCTGGATGTCAAGGGTCAAACCGTAGGTCGAAGAGACCGCACGGATGGCAGCAGGGCTTCCAGACGTACCGTCGTTGTTCGCTGTCAAGAAACCGGTGTCCTTGATGGTGATGACCGGCGACGATGTGGCCGTGCTCAATACACGCAGCGAACCGCCTTGCAGCTCAAATCCACAGGTGTCAAGCATCAAATCAGCAGCGACAGTGATCGAAGTGTCGTCAAAGGTGAACGTGTTCGTACCGGAGTTGAAGTTACCAGAGAGGTTTGCGTAGGTTTGATCGTTGATCAGTTTGTTGCAGTTCAGCGTTGGGTCGTTGAACACGATCGGCGCAGGCTCGAGGAGCAAGTCCAGGTGCGTTCCCCAGGTGTATCCACCGCTTGGGTACCAGCTGCTGGCCAACGTTGCGTCGGGGTAGTCGTCTGGGTAGGTCTCGTTTTGACCCGCTGTACCAAAGGCACGGACGACGTGGTCCTCGTAGGTTGTACCGTCGCTGTCCTCAACAACGACCCAAACATCGGTGTTGCCGTTGGCATCCGTGATGTGGCTACCAACTTGGAACAGTTCGTTCATGCTGCTGTCAAGGAGCGAGGCGGTGACCACGTGGTCAGCCTTGTACACCTTCTGCGATTGAGCGAGTCGGTAAACCGAAACGTTCGCCAAGCCACCGAAGTAAACCATCGATGGGTTGCTGCTCGAAGACGAAACATCGTAGGCGCAGTTGCCGGTGTCTCCGTTGGAGTCCGAACAATCGTTGCCGTTGAGGTCAACATCGATGAGCACGATGTTGGTTCCCGAACGGGCCTTGGCGACTTCGGTTGATCCTGAGCTGACACCGGTGCTCGTGATGCTGGTTTCACCAACAGCGATGTGGGAGTTGCGACCGTCAAAGACGTGGTCGGAACTCGAGCCGTGGGTCATATCAGCGTCAGCGATGGTGATCGAGTTCTTGGCTGAAGAACTGGAACATGTGCTCTTGAACGAATCCATGGTGGCGTCGTGCATCTCCATGGTCCAGCCGCAACCTGCAATGGTGAAGCTGTCAATGTCAAAGTTCGTCATCTCGACGACTTCGTTGACGATGGAGGAGCCGCTCATCGAGACGTCTTCTGCCGTGATGTCAGCGAAGGTTCCTGGGTGCATTCGCTGCATGGTGATGTCGCCAGCCGTGATGGTGTCGAAGACGGCATCGGAACCTGATGGTCCGTTGCCGGTCTGCGACCAACCGCCTGGGATAAGCCACAAGTCGGCTGATCCGAAGTCAACATCGGTCATGCTGATGCTGCCCATGGCGTTGATGCCGGAGTTGGCGTAGCTGTCAACGTCCACGTTGTTGATGACCACATTGGCGTTCGTTCCGTACATGGCGTCAATACCCACACCGGATTGTGCGGACGGGTTGGTGACGGTCACGTTCGAGACGGTGACATGTTGCAAGTCAACATCGATGAAGTTCACGTAGGAGTTCTCAACCGTGAGGTTCTCTGCATGCAGAGCACCCGCCGTGGAGCCGGGGTAGTTCACGATTGCACCAGCCCATGTCTTACCATCGGTGTTACAATTCTTGAGCGTACCTTCCTTCAACGTGGCCACAGTGTTCTCTGGGAAGTTGAAACAGGCTTCGTCAGCACCATCGACGGAGAAGTCTTCCATCGTGACAACGGTTCCTTGACCGCTGCCGTGGGTGAAGACTGCACCAACGTTGGTGAACGTGACGTCGTTCATCGTGTAGTTTCCAGTGTTACAATCAGCGGTTGTGCTGCCGCAAGATGGACCCGTGTTGTCGTGTCGGCTACCGGAGCGGAACACGGCATCGGAGGTGTTCTTGAAGTTCACATGGCTGAACACATGGCGGTCGTCGGTGCCGCCTGTGGTGGTACAGTCGTCCGTGAAGGCCATACCGACCCACTCAGCGCCGTTGAGGCCCGTGATGTTGATCGGCTGCTCTTCAGTACCTTCTGCCGTCATCTTTGTGCAGGCGCCATCAAACGAGATACCCTTGCCTTGAGCAACGTAAATCTCCACGCCGGGCTTGATGGTCAAGTCCGAGGAGACCACGAGGTAGTCGTTGGACGGGTTGATGCGGATTGGGCTGTCCGTGAGGTCCCAAACTGGGTCGGACGTGATGTCAGCGGTGACATCGGTACCCTTGCCTTCGTAAGGCATGACGCGGTAGTAGACTGAACAGTCCTGGTTGGAGTTCACGTAGCAGTAGTACTGGTTGTATCCGGTCCAGAACGGAGCGATGGTTCCTGGGCGTGCCAAGCTGCTTCCGCTGTATGGGAGAGCAGGTTGATGGTACGTCCAAAGGTTTCGCTCAACGTTGGTGTTGCCGTTGCTGATGAAGTACATCGAGCCTTGTCGGCTGAGTTGGACACGGTCGTTGGCGTCATCACCGTCGTAGGTCGTGCCGAAGTAGTCGAACTCAAAGCCGGCTGGGATGTCGATGTTGGCGTTGCAGCGAGCCTTGTAGGTGTTCCAGTAGTAAGACGAGATGCAGTAGTAGAGGTAGGGTCGTCCGTTGGATGTACCGGTCATGGCGGTGTCGGCGTTGGTCACCTCAACCAGTCCCTTGTCAAAGGCTTCCCATGCGTGGGAGGTCGAACTTGTGGAAATTCTGAAGTTCGAGGTGGTTGGGATGTGTCCGGTTCCGCTGTTGAAACTGGTCGACGAAGAGTGAGCGATGCTGGCACCCTTCTGACGTGTCTGGTCCATGTATCCAATCGACCAAGAGTTGTAGGTGGTGCGGCATCCGCTGTCGTATTTGTACTCGATCTCGTTGGTGACGTCGTAGAACAGAGCCTGAACGGTACAGAGTTGTCCGTAGGTGTAGTAAGACATGTCTCGCCACTCAACGACGAAGACCTTGTTGGGGTCGCCGCGCTTGAACGAGTAGCCCTCGTTGGCCGTGCTGTTCGTGTTGACGCCGCTGGAGACGGTGGAAACGTCCTGAGCGGTGAAGTAATACTCAACCGTGTCGTTGACTTCCAAGTCTTCGACGGTGGCGCTCCACTTGCAGGATGCAAGAGCACACTGCGCTCGAGTCTTGCCGGATTCCTGAGACATGGCCGTTGAAATCCAACTGCCAGCCGAACCGCCATCGGGCGTGACTCGGTGGTAGAGGGTCGGGCCAATGCCTGCCGAACTGCTCGTGTTGAGACCAGCAGCTGGGTCACCGCCGTCAAGGATGGTGACCGACACCGTTCGGCTCTTGGAGTGAGAGTCCTGCATTTCGGTGTGGATCATCTCTGGCTTGAAGGTGTCTGGCGTTGGTGCAACGTTGCCCACCTTGTAGGTGATGTCGCCAGTGCTGGCTTGTCGGCCGTAGTAGCCGGAGCCAAGGGCGAAACCACTCCATCGGTAGGAGGTGGTCGATCCGTAAATCATGTAGTAGGCCGATGTACATCGGTCTTGGCTGATGGACCGGTAGAAGTAGTACCATCCGTTGGTGGTGACACACAATCGGTTGGCTGTGGTGGTGGTCTGTGTTGCGTTGAACGAGAACGTACCAAACGAACCGGTGATGTCGCCTGGGATGGCGAATTTGTAGGCTTGCGTGTACCCGTAGGACAAGCTCGCCGTGGCTTGAGAGCCACCGGTGAGCGGCGTGTCAATGCCGGTTTCGGTGTCGACACCAACGGTGGCCCACTGGTTCATGGCGCTGTTGTACACGAAGATGAGGTTCATGCCTGGGCCGTCCTTGGCGGCGATCTGCAGGTATCCATCTCCGTTGTTGTGCCACAGGTTCTGGTTGAACTTGTTCGATCCGCTGTTCATGCCGTAGTATCCGTAGGCAGGTGCGGTGTTTCCACGGGCGATCCAGTTACCGTAGAAGGTGCTGGTTGACGTGTAGAAACAGGACGACGAACCCGTACCACAACTGGACGTGTCAAACTCAAAGAAGTACTCGTCGGAATGGCTGTAGTAGGTCATTTGTCGGTCAAAGAAGCCCTGCGGGTTGAAGTAGCTACCAGCGTGGACATCGGTGGTCAACACGGTCATCTTCTTGTGAGATGTTGGTGCGTTGGCTGGGTCAACGATGTCAACTTGGTAGGGCGTAGGCGTGGTTTGCGTGCCTGTCAAGGCAGGGGTGTAGCCGACGTTAGCGCCGTTGCTGCCTTGGTTGAGGTCTTGGTACTTCCAGTAGTATTGGAAATCATCGCCGTAGGACAGGTCGTCAACTCGCGCCTTGAACTTGCACTCAGTGGTTGTGGACGAGCAGGTGCCGATGGAAACGAGTTCTCCAGCGTCGAACTGGTTGTTGGAACCCAGTCCGTAAGTAGTGCTGCTCCACGAGGTTCCACCGTCGGTGGAGTAGAAGAGTTGTGGAGCACCGCTCGAGGTGGTGTCGATTCCCGACATGTCTGTCAGCTTGATGAAGAGCGTTCGCTCGCCTTCAATGTAGGAATCAATGCCGGTGTATGGAACGAAGTCCGAGGTTGGGGCGTCGGCGTCCGTACCACCGGAGTAGGTGATGAGCAGGTGCGAGTTTCGGCTTCCCGAAGCGATTCCGTAGGTGCTGAAGTATGCACTGCCACCGGTGTAGTATTCGCCAACACCAACGGTGCCTTGGTTGTTCAAGGCGTTGTTGATGATGGATACACCGCCAGAGCTTGCGGCGCAAGCAGTAGCAGAGTTACAGAAGTTCACGGTTTTCCAGCCTGTTCCTGCGCTGCTAACGGTTGCAGCAGATGGGGAAAGGCCGATGGAGGCCTTCAGGCTTCGACCAGCGGTGCCACCGTAGTTTGTGGCCAAGTAGGAAGCAGCGATGGATGAACCCGAACAACTGCCCGTGCCCATGCTGTAGGAGTACCGTGGTGCGAGACCGCAGTTCTCCAAGACCTTCACCTGGAAGGTTCGGGTCTGGCCGTAGGCGTAGTTCATGTATTTCTTGAACTCGATCTTCTCAACGGTGGCGCCAGATGGGAGGGCGCTTGAAGAGGTGAAGGTGTACTTGTGCCACGGGATGTAGTAGTAGGTACCGTAGTATCGGTAGTGGCGTCGGTAGGTGCTGGTGTAGCAGTTAGCGTAGTAGATGTAGCAGTAGCCACCGGAGGCGGAGTTCACACGGATGGACGGGTCGATGACGACCGGGTATTGTCGGTCTTCATCGAGCAGCCAATCGGACTCCACAACGGTGATGAGAATGATGTCTGGGCCATGAACCTGGACGAAGAATGTCCCGGTGTAAGGCTCAGCAGCGTTTGCTTCAAGGATGACTGGAGCTGGAATTTCGACCAGCAATTCTCCAGTCTCGATGTTGCGGATTTGGAGGTCTTCTTGCGTCTTGAAGATCTCCTCGCCGAGCATGGTCTCACCGGAGAACAAGGCGTATCCTGCAGGCATGCGGATGCCCTCAGAGATACCGAAGTACTCGGCGGCCTCTGGGATGACAGGAACTTCTCGTAGGATGAGGTTCTGCTTGACTTGGTTGGACTCGACTTCGTAGTCAAGGTCAAAGCCTTCTGCAAGCGGGTATCGGATGACGTTGCCTCCGACATCGACGCTGTTTGGACTTGGTGCTGTGATGAACGGCTCAGGTGCTGAACCGGTCGCATCGAGCGTCACGAGCATGGGGTTGATTCCGGAAACGACCGGGTCAACAAACTCGTTTGCTTGAACCATCACACCGCCGGCAACCTCAGGAGCGAAGTACGTCGTGAAGGTGTTCTCCGTGACGCCCCAGCCCTCTGGGTAGGCCTGAATGTTCAGGTCAATGTCTTCCCAAGTACCATCGGCAGACATGTAGTGGATAGGTTCACTGGCCACCATCTGCGTGATAGATCCGTCCTCGTTGAGGAAGGATTTTGTCTTGGCGTCTCGCATCCCTTGCAATTCAAGCGATGGGTCATATTCGTATTCTGCTTCAGCAATTTTTTCGGGGAGCGCGTAGTATTCCTCTGCTCCAGTTGAGTCTGCTTCCACAGACTGAACGGTTGCCTCTGTTTCGTTGTTATCAACGTAGCCGCTCATTGGCATGAGCACCATCAATGCGCACAACAACAGTGCAACCCCGATACCGCCGAAGACGGTTTTCTTCTGGTTTTTCTTGTTTCCCAACATGTTTCATTCACCCCATACGGACTGTATGCAGAGCATCCCACAACTTACACCATTTATAGCAATTGGGGTACATATTCTTTGAATAAATGTGCATGTTCGGAAAATTAAACGGCATTCCTTGACGAAAAACAGCATCGATACCGGGCAAAAACGGCCGTATTTCGGTAAAAAAAATTACATTTTAATTTCGCTGTTTGGAGATCCTCAGGTCAAGCGCTGAAGACGCAAGAGCCAAGCTTCCTCTCAGCACCCCTGCGTAGCAGCAGTCACCCGAGGAGTTGCCTGGTATTGTTTTGTGTAGGAAAGAAGGCCAGAGGGGCCGCCTTGGCGACCCCTCCAGCGTTGTACACCTCAATGAGGTGGTATCGTGCTTTTGCACGTTGCGGCTTGGTCAGTAATCCCAATCCTTGCCTTCGCCGTCTTCACCATCGCCTCGTGAGAGGATGAAGGCGCCCACGACGAACGCTACGACAACCACACCGCCGATGAGGCCCCAGGTCCAGCCTGGCACGCTCGAGGAGGTGTCGTCTCCACCGTCATCACCAATGGTGCCGGTGCCGTCGTTGGTGTTGCTGTTGTCAGCCACACGGGTGTCCTTGATGCTGTTCATGGATGCCGCAGCGTCCATGTTGCCCAAAGCGTCCATTGGGACGGCCGTGAAGTAGTAGTCTTGGCCTGTTCGAACAGCTGGCATGTCGATGGTGATGGTGGAAACACCTGCTGCGACACCGTTTGGACAATCCGATGGCATCTCTGCTACGGTGAAGTCTTCGGTTTGGTAGCACACGTGCCACATGGCCACATCACTGGTGTCGCCGGACACTGTCCAAGAGAGCACCCACTGGTCGCCCTGCGCCTCAACAACAAGATCGGTGGCGGCTGCACCACCGTCAACACGCTTGTCGGCGACCACACTGGCAATACCCGGTGTGGAGCAACCCTGCTCGTTGCAGACGGCCACTTCGACGTGGTAGGTCTCGCCGTGCGTGGTCTGCGAACCGCTGTAGGTGTAGGTGCGATCTTCGTCGGCCACAGTGGCTTCGAATTCATCAGAACAATCAGCCTCAACAGGGCAGATGCCCACGACGATGCTGTCCGATGAGAGGAGCGTGCCGGTAATGTCCCAGTTCATGGTGATGGCCCCACCCTTGACGGCTGCGGCACTGAAACCGCTGACCGAAGCGTCAGGAACGGTAGCCTGTGCGAGTTCGCCGCCCATCAGAATCATCATTCCGGCTGGAACAACAGGGCTGTTTTCGGGCACGTCGTAGGTGTACACCTCAAGCGTGGCATCGTCGAGTGTGTCTTCGGCCGAATCGTCCAGGAGGATCCACTTTCCTGAGCCGTCAATGTACCACAGCGACGTGGATTGCATGTCCTTTGGAGCCATGACCGAGATGGATTGGTCGAGGACATCGTTGGCCGTGTAGGTCGTGCTCGGGGCGTAGTCGATGGCGCCAACGGCAGCGTAAGTGCCGGTGAAGCCTTCCAGTTGCACAGCGTCGTACGCCGACACATCGGCGTCAGCGAAGGAACTGATGTTGAATTCGGATTGACCGTTGTATTCAAGGCTGTACTGAACGGTGACTCCAGAATCGCTCGTTGCTGTTGCAACACCGCTGTTCCAGACGAACATGTCGATCTCCTTGGAGGCCTGACCCATGTGAGCGTCGGTGACGACGACGGTGACAGGAGAGTTACCGATGTACTCAGGGAGAACAATGGTTGTGCAGACCGTGGCGCCTTCGGCTTGGGTACCGCTGCAACCACCGATTTCACCGCCGGGGAAGGAGTAGGCGAAGCTCAGACCATCACCGGACGGGTCGTCAACGTCGAAGGCAGAGACAGCGAAGACAAGCGGGTCTTCTTGCCCCATCACGATATCGCCTTCCGTTGTCAGCTCAAAGGAGGTGATAACGGGGAGGTTGTTGATGACATCGATGACCATATTGGCGTCGTTGTTGCTTGTGCGCTGGTCGGTGCCACCGGACCATGGCTCAGGAGCCGTATCGTTGCTGTTCTTGATGTCCATGTTGAGCATCATGTTGAAGGTGTACTCACCTGGCTCAAGCGTCGTTTGCATGCAAACAGCGCCGACCGGGGACTGTCCACCAAGCGGGGAGTAGGTGTACGGCATTTCAACACCGACCGTGCAGTCGTTGAGAACGCCTTCTGCGACGGTGGTACCGTCCAAGGAGACGCTGTATGAGACGTTCCAGCCGTAAGCCTTGGTTGGGTCGCTGCCTCGGTGCTCAACATCAGCGTAGACGAGGGAACAACCGACGTTGAGGTCGCCGTCTTCGCCTTCCTGTGTGAAAGAGGTGGCCACACCCGTGCAGTCAGAGTTGTAACCCTGGTAAATGCCCATCCTCGAGATGCGGATGTCGTCGTAGGTGACCTTGCTTCCGGTCAATTCGTCAGCATCGGTTCTCGGGCGGTCGTCGCCGGAGAAGATGACTTCGCAAGAGTTCATCCACGTCGTCACGTTCTCGTTGCCTTCGGTGGCTTCTGTTGACTCCATGCAATCGTCAAACGGTCCGTACATGGTGTAGTCGATGACTTCTGCCGTGATAGCAAACTGAGCGTTTGCATCGCCGTTGGGAACCAAAGAGCCGGAAATGGACCATGCGTTTTGGTAGGAAAGGACAGCCCTGACGTCGGTCTGCGTAGCGTTCGGGTCGGTCTCGTTTTGGAACGTTTCAACGGTTTGGTCGGTTCCAGGAGTGACGGAGTTGATGCCCATAACATCCGTGCCGTCGCTGAGGGTAGCGGAGGCCACTTGTCCGGAAGTTTCCAATCGGATGTTCACTTCTCGGGGATCAAAGGTGTTGGAGCCGTCAGCGGTTACCGTGAGTTTAAACTCGGCACTGGTAAGGCTGCTGGCGTCCAAAAATTGGGAATCCATTTCATCGCCGTTGCCGTCAATCCAAGCGAGTTCAACTTTGACGTCGTACCAGTCCTCAACCTTGACGTAGGTGTACTCGGCGTTGTTGGCCGTGTCAACATCAGTGGGAGACTCAACAGCCACCTCAACCATGTACTCACCCGTGGTTGGGGTCCAGATGATATCAGCGCCGTTGCGTTGGAGTGTGAGTTTACCGCCGCCGAGGAAGGCACCTGCCGCCAGCGGGTCGGTCGTCGAGTCAAAGTCGCAGACAGAGCCGTCGTCGCACATGGCGTCGAGGTTGGTCCAGACAAGGTCGTTGCCGGACGCATCCTTGGCGAGGTTCCCAATGGTTTGGGAGGAATCGGTGAGGTAGATGGACACCGAGTAGGTCAACTCGGTGATGTCGGTGTCGCCTGCGTTCTTGATGTACGCGGCGAACGATACCTCTTCGTCCACCTGGAGCGTGTTGCGGCAATTCTGGCCATTGCAGGTTGTTTCTTTCGGTGTTGTGATGGCAATCACCGTCGCATCTGCTCCAGACCGTGCGCCGGTATCCTCGATCACCACTTCTTCTTCTAGCTCGTTGAAGTCCATGCAGGCGAGGTAGCTCGTCAACATCAACATCACGAGGATTACAGGTGTTATATTCTTCATGTCTATACCCCCGAAGGTTCGGTACCCCTCCCCACGCCATGCGTCGTATTTATACTATGGGCCAGTAGAAAACGGAACAAAAATGACAAAAAGCGGCTGTTTGCGACGGATTTCGGCGTGCATTGGCAGATTTCCGACAAAATACTACTGCGTTTGCTCGCCGATCGATACCGCCCGTCCCATCGTTATTTTTCACAGGTTTCGTAACGCTGCGGAAGGAGGAATGTTGGAGGCTTTTCTCACGGGGAGGAACGTGGTCAAAAGCACCACCACCCAGGCAAAAAGAAACAGCCCCGCCGTGCTTCCCCACGGGAATTCGAACGCCGCTCCCTCGCCTTCCCATATCGCCTTGTAGAGCACAAAATGGAAACCGAAGCCAATGAACAAACCGTTGAGCATGCCCAAAACAGCGACCCACGAGATCTCGATTAGAAACAGGCGAGAGACCAACTTTTTCCTGAACCCAATCGCTCTCAGCATGCCAATGGTCCGTCTTCGCTCGCTCACGTTGCGAACGGTTACCACCCCAATGCCGGCCACGCCGACCATGAGACCGAGCGCGAGGTAGCCTTCAAACAACGAAAGGATGGCCAAAACCAGCGATTGTATAATCATCACCTCATCGGCGACGGAAAGCACGTTAACGTTGCTGGAGGCCAGTTCTGCGTCCAGCACTTCTTCCAATTCAGCCGCCGCTTTGCGAACGCTTGCCGACTTCCCTTGTTCAGGTTTTGATTCACCCTCGTAGGCATCGGTTGCTTGGGCCTTGGGGTCGACGCTGACGTACATCCGGGTGATCTCCCCTGAGAATTGCGACGCCACCGTTTCGCCCTTCATCCAGACACCCGGCGAGAAGATGTAGGACGATTGCTCAAGGAACCCCCCGACCTGCACAGAACGGGTGTTTTTCGGATTTAACATATCAATTAGCAAAATCGAATCTCCAATTGAAAATTGTAGGGGCACCAGCGTGGTCCCGTCCGCAGTGTTTTCGAGCCCAAAGGAGGCGTCCAAGAACACGACGCTGTCGAACGTCCCGAGCGACCGCCAGGCTTCATCCGAAGTGTTTCCCAGCGAAACATCCCATACATGGAGAGGGAGCCCCCCGTGCTGAACAAAACCTTCGTCCACGCCTCGAAGTGGATAACGCATGCGCTCTCCAGCGTCGTTTTCCATGTGAACCGGCGCTCTGTAGACACCCCCGACGGCGTCGATGTTATCGATGGCGGGATGGTCGATGCCCCAATCTTCGGGGGACGCACCCAAATCGATCGGACGGGATCTTGTTGAGGTGAGGAGCAGTTCAAATTCGCCCTCCGCCTCTTCCACAAAGGTGGAGGAATACGTGTCGAATTGTTCCGTGTAGCCGGACAGCACGACCACGGAAAACATCGTGATGGAGAACATGCCCATGACAACGGCCGTTCTCACCGGGTGGGCGAGCGGGTGGGAAAGGGCTACGGAGCCGACCGGACCTGTTCTTTTGGTCACCCATCGCCTTTTTGCCAACCAACCGACAACAAGCGGGGCGAGACTCGTCAACACGAGCACACCGGCAAACACCTGCAGGAGGCCCAAGACGATGAAGGCCAGTTCGTTCGGTTCCATGCGCTGCCTCAACGGGTCAAACGGGGCCAGCACCAAGGTCCAGAGCAAAAACAAGACCCCGATGCAGCCCAATGTGTTTCTAGCGGCGTGTCGAGTGAATCGGTTCATGGGCTTGTTTCGGTTCAGAAGCACCGGCAGTTCCCAAGTGATGAACGGGGCCAACAGCAGGATGCCCCCCACGCCCATCAGCACGTAGGCAGCATACGACATCGTGCCTTCGTACCCCGAAAGAAGCAGCGACAGCAGGCATACCCCCGTCAAGCCCAACGCAAGAACTTGGAGCAAGAAGACGCCCCACGGAACATCTTTTCTCACCGTTGCTCGGGCCCCGCGCAAGGCTTGAACGAT